>OLFS01002409.1_pt1 | contig 11785 bp, 9 predicted proteins | sample 1605491 | NCBI WGS metagenome assembly OLFS01 (sample SAMEA3888921, study PRJEB22519) | human gut metagenome | biome: human gut; feature: human-associated habitat; material: faeces | place: Denmark | collected 2011 | reverse complement strand
ACCAGGCTGAAGCGCGCTTCAAAGCGGTCAGACTGGTTACGCACAAAGCGCGGCCAGGCTTCGCTGCCCGGGATCAGCTCGCGCAGGTTAGACATCATCTGGCAGCCGTTACACACGCCCAGCGCCAGGGTCTGCGGACGATGGAAGAAGGTTTCGAACTCGTCGCGCACGCGGCTGTTGAAGAGGATAGATTTCGCCCAGCCCTCGCCCGCACCCAGCACGTCACCGTAGGAGAAACCACCGCACGCCACCAGCGCCTGGAAATCTTCCAGACCGGTACGTCCGGCCAGCAGGTCGCTCATGTGAACGTCGATAGCGTCAAAGCCCGCGCGGTGGAAGGCGGCAGCCATCTCAACGTGGGAGTTAACGCCCTGCTCGCGCAGCACGGCCACTTTCGGACGCGCACCGGTCGCAATGTACGGCGCGGCGATGTCTTCGTTGATGTCGAAGGAGAGCTTCACGTTCAGGCCTGGATCCTGGTCATTGGCCTTCGCGTTGTGCTCCTGATCGGCACATTCCGGGTTATCACGCAGGCGCTGCATCTGCCAGGTGGTTTCCGCCCACCACATGCGCAGCGTGGTGCGGCTTTCGCTGAACACGGCGTGACCGTCAGCTTCAACGACGAAGCGATCGCCCTTAACGGCTTTACCCAGATAGTGCACGCAGTCTGCCAGACCGTGCTGCGCCAGAATCGCTTCAACCGCGTCGCGATCTGCCGCACGCACCTGAATCACGGCGCCCAGCTCTTCGTTAAACAGCGCCGCCAGACGATCTTCACCCAGCGTAGCGATGTTGGCTTCAACCCCACAGTGGCCGGTGAAGGCCATCTCTGCCAGGGTTACCAGCAGGCCGCCGTCGGAACGGTCGTGGTAGGCCAGCAGCTTACGCTGCGCCACCAGCGCCTGGATGGCGTCGTAGAAGCCTTTTAGCTGCGCCACGTCGCGCACGTCGGCTGGCTTATCGCCAAGCTGACGGTAAACCTGCGCCAGCGCGGTGGCGCCCAGCGCGTTGTGGCCTTTACCCAGGTCAATCAACAGCAGGGCGTTATCTTCGGTCGCCAGCTGCGGCGTAACGGTGTGACGCACGTCTTCCACGCGGGCAAACGCGGTGATCACCAGCGACAGCGGGGAGGTCATCTCGCGCTGCTCGTTACCTTCCTGCCAGCGGGTTTTCATCGACATGGAGTCTTTGCCCACCGGAATGGTCAGGCCGAGGGCAGGACACAGCTCCTCACCCACCGCCTTCACGGCTTCATACAGGCCAGCGTCTTCGCCAGGGTGACCGGCAGCGGCCATCCAGTTTGCGGAGAGCTTGATACGTTTGATGTCGCCAATCTGCGTGGCGGCGATGTTGGTCAGCGCTTCACCGACCGCCAGTCGGGCAGAGGCCGCGAAGTCCAGCAGCGCGACCGGGGTGCGTTCGCCCAGCGCCATCGCTTCGCCGTAATAGCTGTCGAGGCTCGCGGTGGTCACGGCGCAGTTTGCCACCGGGATCTGCCACGGGCCAACCATCTGATCGCGGGATACCATACCGGTCACGGTACGGTCGCCGATGGTCACCAGGAAGGTTTTCTCAGCAACAGCTGGCAGGTGCAGCACGCGATTAACGGCTTCAGCCACGGTAATGCCCTGGCGATCCAGCGCTTTGCCCGCCGCTTTACGGGTCTGCACGTCGCGGGTCATCTTCGGCGTTTTACCGAGCAGGACGTCGAGCGGCAGATCGATCGGCTGGTTGTCGAAATGGGTGTCGCTCAGAGTCAGGTGCTGCTCTTCGGTCGCTTCACCGATGACGGCATACGGCGCGCGCTCGCGGCGGCACAGCTCGTCAAACAGCGGCAGCTGATCCGCCGCAACGGCCAGCACGTAGCGCTCCTGGGATTCGTTACACCAGATTTCCAGTGGGCTCATGCCCGGCTCATCGCTCAGGATATCGCGCAGGTTGAAACGACCACCGCGGCCGCCGTCGCTCACCAGCTCCGGCATGGCATTAGACAGACCGCCCGCGCCCACGTCGTGGATGAAGAGGATCGGGTTAGCGTCGCCCAGCTGCCAGCAGCGGTCGATCACTTCCTGGCAGCGACGCTCCATCTCAGGGTTGTCACGCTGCACGGACGCGAAGTCGAGATCCGCATCAGACTGGCCGGAGGCCATCGAAGAGGCCGCACCACCGCCCAGACCGATGTTCATCGCCGGGCCGCCGAGCACGATCAGCTTCGCGCCGACGACGATCTCGCCTTTCTGCACGTGATCGGCACGGATGTTGCCGATCCCGCCCGCCAGCATGATCGGTTTGTGGTAGCCGCGCAGCTCTTCGCCGTTGTGACTGTCCACTTTCTCTTCATAGGTACGGAAGTAACCGTTCAGCGCCGGACGACCAAATTCGTTGTTAAACGCCGCGCCGCCCAGCGGGCCTTCGGTCATGATATCCAGCGCGGTCACAATGCGCTCTGGCTTGCCGAAATCTTCTTCCCACGGCTGTTCAAAGCCCGGGATACGCAGGTTGGAGACGGAGAAACCGACCAGACCGGCTTTGGGTTTTGCACCACGACCGGTCGCCCCTTCGTCACGGATTTCACCGCCGGAGCCGGTCGCCGCACCCGGCCACGGGGAGATCGCGGTCGGGTGGTTGTGGGTTTCAACCTTCATCAGGATATGCGCGGGCTCCTGATGGAAGTCATAGCGCCCTGCTTCGCGATCGGCGAAGAAGCGGCCCACCTCGGAACCTTCCATCACCGCGGCGTTGTCTTTATAGGCAGACAGCACGTGGTCAGGGGTTTGCTCCATGGTGTTTTTGATCATTTTGAACAGCGACTTTGGCTGCTGTTCGCCGTCAATAATCCAGTCGGCATTGAAAATCTTGTGACGGCAGTGCTCAGAGTTCGCCTGCGCGAACATATAGAGTTCGATGTCGTTCGGGTTACGGTTGAGCTTAACGAACGCATCCTGCAGGTAGTCGATTTCGTCTTCTGCCAGCGCCAGGCCGAGACGCAGGTTGGCGTCAATCAGTGCCTGACGGCCCTGCCCCAGCAGGTCCACGCTCTGTACCGGCGCAGGCTGATGGTGGGAGAAAAGCTTCTGCGCGTCATCAAGAGAGGCAAATACGCTCTCCATCATGCGGTCGTGCAGTTCAGCCGCAACCGCCTGCCACTGCGCGTCGCTCAGGGTAGAGGCTTCCACGTAGTACGCCACGCCGCGCTCCAGACGGTTAATCTGGCTCAGGCCACAGTTGTGGGCGATGTCGGTGGCTTTGGAAGACCAGGGGGAGATGGTGCCCGGACGCGGCGTCGCAAGGATCAGTTTGCCGGTTGGCGTATGGCTGCTGAGGCTTGGGCCATACTTGAGCAGGCGTTCCAGCTGTACGCGCTCCTCTGCATTCAGGGGGGCATTCAGGTCAGCAAAATGGACATACTCAGCGTAAATATTGCTTACCGGAAGGTCGGCCGCCTGAAAACGTGCCAGCAGTTTGGTAATACGGAAGGCAGACAGTGCAGGCGAACCACGCAGAATTTCCATCATAAGTCTCTCGTCTTCGAAGCGCCGGGGCGCTTACAGTGTGCGCAAGGGGGGAAAACGGGCGTCATTATAGAGAATCCTGAGCGCCGACGAAACCGTTTGCGTCGAAATAAAATTGACGAAGAGATTTAACAATAGATGTGACCTGTCTCTCTAATTGGTTGCCAAGTGGCGCAAGTTTACGCAAAATGCCGCTCATTCAATGGCAAACCTTATTGTTAACATGGCTACAGCAGACTGAGGCAACCGGCGTCGCAGAGAATTAACTAATTGAAAAAATTAAAGATTAATTATCTGCTCATCGGCATTGTAACGTTGCTGCTGGCAGTGGCCCTCTGGCCTTCCCTCCCCTGGATCGGCAAAGCCGAAAACCGTATCGCCGCCATTCAGGAGCGGGGGGAATTGCGCGTCAGTACCCTTAACTCTCCGCTGATTTACAGCGACATCAACGGCAAAATCATTGGCCTGGATTATGAGCTGGCACAACAGTTCGCCGATTATCTTGGCGTGAAGCTAAAAATCACCGTCCGCCAGAATATCAACCAGCTGTTTGATGACCTCGATAACGACGATGCCGATATGCTTGCCGCCGGGCTGGTGTATAACAGCGAGCGCAGCAAAAACTACCAGCCAGGCCCGACCTACTACTCCGTTTCGCAGCAGCTGGTTTATCGCGTCGGGAGCCTGCGCCCGCGCTCGCTGGCCTCGATTAACGATCGGCAGCTGACGATTGCCCCTGGTCACGTGGTGATTGACGATCTGCGTGAACTCAAGGAGAAGAAATATCCGGACCTGAGCTGGACGGTGGATGCGAAACTCGGCACGACGGAACTGCTGGAGCAGGTAAAAGATCAGAAAGTCCCCTACACCATCGCCGATTCGGTCGCGATCAGCCTGTTCCAGCGGGTGCATCCTGAAATCGCCGTGGCGCTGGACGTCACCGACGAGCAGCCTGTGACCTGGTTTACTCAGCTTGATGACGATCAGACCCTCTCTGCCGCGATGCTCGATTTCTTCAACACCATGAATGAAGACGGTACGCTGGCGCGCCTGGAGGAGAAGTACCTCGGGCATGGTGATGACTTTGACTACGTTGACACCCGCAGCTTCCTGCGTGCGGTAGACAGCGTCCTGCCGGACCTGCAGCCGCTGTTCGAAAAATACGCCCAGGAAATTGACTGGAAACTGCTGGCGGCTATTTCGTATCAGGAATCCCACTGGGATACCCAGGCCACGTCTCCGACTGGCGTACGTGGTTTGATGATGTTAACCAAAAATACCGCGCTGAGCCTGGGCGTCAATGACCGTACCGATGCGGAACAGAGCATCAGCGGCGGCGCGCGCTACCTGCAGGATATGATGGCCAAAGTCCCGGAAACGGTGCCGGAAGAGGAGCGGATCTGGTTCGCGCTGGCGGCCTACAATATGGGCTATGCGCATATGCTGGATGCGCGAGCGCTGACGGCAAAAACGAAAGGCAACCCGGACAGCTGGTCAGACGTAAAGCAGCGGCTGCCGCTGCTGAGCCAGAAGCCATGGTATAACAAGCTGACGTACGGCTACGCGCGCGGGCATGAAGCCTACGCCTACGTGGAAAATATCCGTAAATATCAGATTAGCCTGGTCGGGTATCTGCTGGAAAAAGAGAAAGAGGCGACAGAGGCCAAACAGCTGGCCCAAAGCTACCCTGTCGTGGCGCCGGACGAGCTTAATCGGCCGACGGCTTCAATTCTGCCTTTTGCTGCTTTTTCTGCTGACGGCGCATTCGAAAGAAATCGCTTAATAGCCCCGAACACTCTGGTGCAAGCACCCCGCCGATAGTCTTCACCTGGTGGTTCATCCCCGGGTGACCCAGCACGTCCATCAGTGAACCGGCCGCGCCGGTTTTTTCATCCCGCGCCCCAAAGACCAGAGTCCCGATCCGGCTGTGCACCATCGCCCCGGAACACATCACGCACGGCTCCAACGTCACATACAGCGTGGTATCAAGCAGGCGATAGTTTTGCAGCACCAGACCGCCCTGACGAAGCGCCATGATTTCGGCGTGCGCCGTCGGATCGTGGCGGCCAATCGGGCGGTTCCACCCTTCACCAATCACCTGGTTATTGTGGACCAACACGGCGCCCACGGGCACTTCGCCCTCGTCCCAGGCACGCTGAGCCAGCGTCAGCGCATGGCGCATCCAGTATTCATGATCGAGTTCAGGGTTGGACAACGGTTGATACTCCAGTCGAAAAGCGGGCGGCATTATACACGCCGATTATGGATAAGACTATTCGAGTTGCTGGAGTTCACCTGATGGCGTAACGCGCCAGCGATGCTGGCAAAAATAGAGCAGCGGGTTGTCCTGTTTACTGTCGCTGTAGCCGCTGTACAGGCGCAGCGGCGTACCGATGCGTTTCTCCAGCTGGACCACTTTTTCATGCCCCAGGCAGCGCATCGTCAGCACCCAACCGCCGTAGCCGCGGGCAATTTGCGTGGCAATAAGATTCACGCGCGGAAGCCAGGGGGTATCAAAATAGACTTGCTCCACCAGCGTCTGCGGGGAGCCGGTAATCAGCCAGATGTCCGCATCATTCGCGTCGAGATAGCCGGTCAGGCGCGCCTGCACCACCGGAAAGACGGCAACGTGGCCGCGAAACCAGTGCGCAAAATCCTGCTCCAGCTGTTTAAGCCGCGCTTCGCTGTGCCCAAACGTACATCCCCACAGCAGCAGGCTCATCGGCCATCGCGCCGCACGGCCTTTCACCAGCAGCGCGATACCGATCGCCGGTAAGAGCGGTAGCACGAGCAGCGCATTCAGAGGTAGACGCCGCAGCAGGTAACGCATAAACGTACCAAACATATCCTGCTGATGCAGCGTGCCATCCAGGTCGAAAAAGACAACGCGACGCGCGTGATTTGCCAAACCTTACTCCTCTGGGTCGTTGAATCCTAATAGCCAGGTAAACAGGAACCCGGCGATCACCGCTACTAAATAGCCTAACAGATAGAGCATCACTTTTCCGGTCACGATAGTTAATGCCAGCGGTAAACCCGAAATGCCAAAGGTAATAACGGTTGCGACCTTCCAGTAGCTGATCAGCGCCCCGCCTACCGCGCCGCCCAGACAGGCCGCGAGGAACGGTTTACCCAGCGGCAGCGTGACGCCAAAAATTAGCGGCTCGCCAATACCGAGCAGGCCGACCGGGAGTGCGCCTTTAATCACCTTTTTCAGACGCGCGTTGCGGGTTTTCATCAGTACGGCAATCGCCGCACCGACCTGCCCTACCCCCGCCATCGACAGGATAGGCAGCAGCGCATTATAGCCGTGCGCCTGCACCAGCTCGACGTGGATCGGCACCAGACCCTGATGCAGCCCGGTCAGCACCAGCGGCAGGAAGGTACCCGACAGCACCGCGCCCACTAACAGGCCGCCGCGGTCAATCGCCAGCGACGCACCGTGGGCGATGGCTTCAGAGATCCACCCGCCTAACGGCTGGAGGGCGACAATCGCTACGCTACCGGTAATCAGCGTAGTCAGCAGCGGGTTGAGAATCAGCTCGATAGAGCCTGGCAGAACCGCGCGCAGCCTTTTCTCAATCCAGCACATCAGGATGACCACCAGCAGCACCGCAATCACCCCGCCGCGGCCGGGCTGGAGCGCCTCACCAAACAGCGTGATCTGCGCCAGCTGCGGGCTGGACAAGATGCCCGCCATCACGCCGCCCATCGCCAGCGATCCGCCAAACACCTTCGCGGTATTGACCCCGACCAGAATGTTCATGATGGCGAACACCGCGCTGCCGAAGATCCCGAGAATCCCCAGCAGGTTCGGATACTGCGTGGCGAAATCCCCCACAATATCCGGTCGCTTTAGGATATTGATGATCCCGGTGATCAGGCCCGAAGCAATAAACGCCGGGATCAGCGGAATAAAGACGTTTGCGAGCTGTCGCAGCGCGTCGCTCATCGGGGCTTTATATTTGGCCTTCACCTGCGCTTTGGTGCGCTCAGCATCGTCAATCGACACGCTCGCGCTAACGCCCATCAGCGCCCGCATGGCATCGACAACCTGCGCCGCTTTCCCCGGGCCGACAATCAGCTGATGCTGCTGACCCTGTTTCACGTAGCCGCTGACGCCGGAAAGTTGCTTCAGACGTGGCACGTCAAGCTGGTCGTCGTTATGCACCTCGACGCGTACCCGCGTCATGCAGTTTTCGAGACGCTGAATATTTTTTTCCCCACCGATCCCCTGCAGGATACCGCTGGCGAGCGCTGCTGTTTTGTCCATACACGCCTCTGTTAGTTTTCTAATGCCGCCCGTAAGTAGCCGTTATGCGCATCGAGTTTGGCTCTCGCGCTCGCCGCATCCAGCCCGCTTAAGATCATCAGAATGGCAGGCTTAACATCGTGATCGGTCTGTTTGAGCACCGCTTCCGCCTCTTCACGGCCTGCGCCCGTCGCCTCCATCACCATGCGGCAGGCTCTGTCCACCAGCTTCACGTTGGTGGCCTGCATATCCACCATCAGGTTCTGATACACCTTGCCGAACTTCACCATCGCGCCGGTGGAGATCATATTGAGCACCAGCTTTTGCGCGGTCCCGGATTTCAGGCGCGTGGAGCCGGTGAGCGCTTCCGGCCCAACCACCGGAGAGATAGCGATAGCGGCCACCTGTGCAATCGGTGAGCCTGGGTTACAGGAGATGGCGACCGTCGTGCAGCCGGTCTGGTTAGCGTATTCCAGCCCGCCAATCACGTACGGCGTGCGCCCGGATGCCGCCAGCCCGACCACCAGATCCTTCGCCGTCAGATTCAGCGCCTTCAGGTCATCCTCGCCCAGCTGTTTGTTATCTTCCGCCCCTTCAACGGCTTTCAGCAGCGCACCGGGTCCACCGGCAATCAGCCCAACCACCAGACCATGCGGCACCCCAAAGGTTGGCGGACATTCTGACGCGTCCAGGACCCCAAGACGCCCGCTGGTCCCCGCCCCCATGTAAATAATGCGTCCACCGGCCTTGAGGGCTTCCGCCGCCGCATCCACCGCTTTCGCCACCTCAGGTAATGTCTCTTTCACTGCCTGCGCGACCAGCGTATCCTGTTGATTAAAGCGGTTAACCAGCTCCAGGGTGGAGAGCGCATCCAGATCCATGGTTTGCGGGTTACGCGTTTCAGAAACAAGTGAGCCAAGATTCATTTTTGTACCTCAAGAATTTTTAATTCATAATAATCACACTATAATGGAATATAAAATTCATTCAGGCGAGCAAAATCCGTATTTGCGCAGATAATCACATTTTCGCCAGGAGACCGTATGAACTGTTTAATTCGCATTCGCCAGCGCTACGCAGGCTTTGCCCAAAGCGACAAGAAGCTGGCGGATTTTCTGCTTTCTCAACCCGATCACGCGCGCCATCTCAGTTCGCAGCAGCTGGCGAGTGAAGCCGGGGTGAGCCAGTCCAGCGTGGTGAAATTTGCGCAGAAGATTGGCTTTAAGGGATTCCCCGCCCTCAAGCTGGCGATCAGTGAAGCGCTGGTCAGTAACCCCAATCCGCAGTCCATGCCGGTGCATAATCAGATCCGCGGAGACGATCCGATGCGGCTGGTTGGCGAAAAGCTGATCAAAGAGAACGTGGCGGCCATGCATGCGACGCTCGATGTGAATACGGAAGAGAAGCTGCTGGAGAGCGTGGCGATGCTGCGCGGCGCGCGGCGAATCATTCTGACCGGCATCGGCGCGTCCGGACTTGTGGCGCGTAACTTTGGCTGGAAGCTGACAAAAATTGGCCTTAACGCCATCGTCGAGCAGGATATGCACGCCCTGCTGGCGACCGTACAGGCGATGGATCCTGACGATCTGCTGCTGGCGATCTCCTATTCCGGCGAGCGCCGCGAGATCAACATGGCCACCGATGAAGTGCTGCGCGTCGGCGGTAAAATTCTGGCGATCACCGGTTTTACGCCGAATGCCCTGCAGCAGCGGGCCACGCGCTGTTTATATACCATTGCCGAGGAACAGGCCACGCGCAGCGCGGCTATCTCGTCCACCAGCGCACAAATGATGCTGACGGACCTGCTGTTTATGGCGCTGGTGCAGCAGGATCTGGAGCGTGCGCCAGAGCGCATTCGCCACAGCGAAGAACTGGTAAAGAAACTGGTTTGACGCGTATAATGCCCGCCCAGTTTGTGTTGTTTCTGAGAATTTCCTGATGGCGCTGTTAATTACCAAAAAATGCATTAATTGCGATATGTGCGAGCCCGAATGCCCGAACCAGGCCATTTCGATGGGCGACAGCATTTATGAGATTAACAGCGACCGCTGCACCGAATGCATCGGCCACTATGAAACGCCGACCTGTCAGAAAGTGTGCCCGATCCCCAATACCATCCTGAAGGATCCGGCACACGTCGAGAGCGAAGAGCAGCTGTGGGATAAGTTTGTCCTGATGCACCACGCGGACAAACTTTAACTTTCGATGATCACCGTTGCGCTGGCATAGTGACGCTCATCGGCGATCGTCACGTGCACGTGATTCACGCCCAGGTTCTCGGCCAGCTTTTGCGCCTCGCCCCATAAGCGCAGGCTTGGCTTACCCAGCTCATCGTTAAATACTTCAAACTGGTTGAACGCCAGACCGTTACGAATGCCGGTTCCGAAGGCTTTGGCGGCCGCTTCTTTTACCGCAAAGCGCTTCGCCAGGAAACGCACAGGCTGCTGATGCGCTTCCCAGATGGCCCATTCGTTATCGCTCAGCACGCGTCTTGCGAGGCGATCGCCGCTGCGGGCGATCACCGCTTCAATGCGGGCTATTTCAACGATATCGGTGCCTAAGCCCAGAATGGCCATTACTGACGCGCTTCCTGCATCAGGCGTTTCATCTCTGAGACCGCCTCTTTCAGGCCGCTCATCACCGCACGGCCAATGATCGCGTGACCGATGTTCAGCTCGTGCATTTCCGGGATGGCGGCAATGGGCTTCACGTTATGGTAGGTCAGGCCGTGACCGGCATTGACCTTCAGACCCAGGCTCGCCGCGTAGGTGGCCGCTTTAGCAATACGCTCCAGCTCTTTCGCCTGCTCTTCATCATTTTTGGCATCGGCATAGCAGCCGGTGTGAATTTCGATATACGGCGCGCCCACGTCGGCTGCCGCTTTAATCTGGGTGAAATCGGCGTCAATAAACAGCGAAACCAGGATACCGGCATCCGCCAGGCGCTTGCAGGCATCGCGCATTTTGTCGAGCTGACCGGCCACATCCAGACCGCCTTCGGTCGTCACTTCCTGGCGTTTTTCCGGCACCAGGCAGCAGAAGTGCGGCTGAGTCTCACAGGCAATCGCCAGCATCTCTTCGGTGACCGCCATCTCCAGATTCATACGGGTATCCAGCGTCTGGCGCAGAATGCGCACGTCGCGGTCGGTGATGTGGCGACGGTCTTCACGCAGATGAACGGTAATGCCGTCGGCGCCAGCCTGTTCAGCGATAAACGCCGCCTGAACCGGATCGGGATACGCCGTGCCGCGCGCATTACGCAGCGTGGCGATGTGATCGATGTTGACGCCTAACAGTAATTCAGCCATGACAATCCTCGGTTTTCTTTTCGATTCTGTAGTCTAACGTTTCGGCACAAACTGCCTGAATAATTCGCGGCTCTTTAAGGGCTTGCCGCCAAGATACGGCTTGAGGGCAATCCGGGTAAAGCGTTTTGCTGCGCGCAGGGTATCCTGATCGGGAAACTCGCGCTCATACAGCGCCCGGAGCTGGCGCCCGGTAAAGGTGCTGTTGTCGATCACGATGCTGGCAATAAAGCCCTTTTCTTCGCGGTAGCGGTAGGTCATGGTGTCTTCCACTTCGTCACCGCTGCCCGCACAGTGCAGAAAATCGACCCCGTACCCAAGATGGCCCAGCAGCGCCAGTTCAAAACGCCGCAGCGCAGGCTCGGGCGTGCCGGTTGCGCCAGCCAGCGCCTGGATACAGTGCAGATAATCAAAGAAAAGTTCAGAGAAGCGCGTCTCATGTTCAAGAACGCGTGAGATGAGTTCATTGACATACAGGCCGCTGTAGAGCGTGATGCCCGAGAGAGGAAGCGCCAGGGAGACGGCTTCGGCGCTGCGCAGGGTTTTAACTTCCCCTCGCCCACCAAAACGTACCAGCAGCGGCGTGAAAGGCTGTAGGGCACCTTTCAGATTAGAACGTTTGGAACGTGCGCCTTTCGCAACAAGGCGCACGCGGCCCGACTCTTCCGTGAAGACGTCCAGCATCAGGCTGGTTTCGCTCCAGGGACGACTATGCAG
>OLFS01002404.1_pt1 | contig 11815 bp, 10 predicted proteins | sample 1605491 | NCBI WGS metagenome assembly OLFS01 (sample SAMEA3888921, study PRJEB22519) | human gut metagenome | biome: human gut; feature: human-associated habitat; material: faeces | place: Denmark | collected 2011 | reverse complement strand
AGCTAATTGCTTGTTTAAAAAGGCGCTACTCGGCATGGGGAAGCGCCTTTTTTATACGCCTCTTTTGTGGAGCCGATATGAACTCACGATGTGAGCCACACTACTTTGGTGATGAATCTGCGTCGATCATCCACGGAGATGCGCTGACAGAACTCAAGAAACTCCCCGCTGAAAGCGTCGATTTAATCTTTGCCGACCCGCCTTACAATATCGGAAAGGATTTTGACGGGATGGTCGAGTCCTGGGACGAAGACATCTTCCTGGGCTGGCTGTTCGCGTGCATTGAGGAGTGTCATCGGGTGCTGAAAAAACAGGGCACGATGTACATCATGAACAGCACCGAAAACATGCCGCATATCGATCTCAAATGCAGAACGCTGTTTACCATCAAAAGCCGGATTGTCTGGTCTTATGACAGCTCAGGCGTGCAGGCGAAGAAATTCTTTGGCTCAATGTACGAACCGATCCTGATGATGGTCAAAGATGCCCGACAGTACACTTTCAACAGTGACGCTATTCTGGTTGAGACCAAAACCGGTGCGAAAAGAGCGCTGATTGACTCCCGTAAAAACCCACCACAGCCTTACAACACGCAAAAAGTTCCGGGCAACGTCTGGGAATTTCCCCGCGTGCGTTATTTGATGGATGAATATGAAAACCATCCGACGCAAAAACCTATCGCCCTGCTAAAACGGATCGTTTTGGCCTCCTCCAATCCTGGCAATACGGTGCTGGATCCCTTCGCCGGCAGCTTTACGACAGGTGCTGTGGCCGTGGAATCGGGACGTAAATTCATCGGTATTGAGGTCAATAATGAGTATGTGAAGATGGGGCTCAGACGGCTGAACATCAGCTCACACTACTCCCAGGAAGAGCTGACGAAAATCAAAAAGAGAAAGACGAAAAACCTGTCGAAAAAGAGTCGAACGGCGTCAGATGTGGTGAAGATGACAGCAAAGTAAAAGCATTGTAAGCCTGCTTTTCAGGACGCATTTTTCGTGTATATTTCCTGCACGCTTGGGCATGAATACACAGGATTTGGCAATGATTCGTAAGTATTGGTGGCTGGTTGTTTTTGCGGTCTCCGTGTTCCTTTTTGATGCGTTACTGATCCAGTGGATTGAACTGATCACCACAGAAGTCGATAAATGCCGCAATATGGATTCCGTCAATCCGCTCAAGCTGGTCAACTGTACCGAATTACAATAGCGTGTGATTGATAGACAGGAGAAATGATTATAGGGTTTCCGATGTTAATTGCATGACATATCCATCAGGAATTAACATCCTTAATACATTATCCACCAGCGCCGGTGCCTGCTGATAAAGATCGTAGCGGGTAGAATTCATCAACCAGTTTTTCACGATCCCGCTAAAACTACCGTGAATAATAATTAACACAACGTCTAAATCCAGGGTTCTGGAAATTAACCCTTCCGTCATACTCGCCTGCAATGCGTCGCGTAGTCCCCTCTGGCTAAACCCAATTTTCTCGCGTATTTCCTGTTCTGATATCATCCCCTCATGAAATTCACATTTATGATATAAAATTTGCAGCAAGGCCTGCTGCCGGGGAATTTCCGCGATATATTGCAATCCGGCAATTAACTTTTCGCGCAACCGCTGCAAGGGATTATCGCAGTCATGCAAAGCTAACCGGTCCTGAATCAGATCACGTAATGGCGGTTGCTGTTGCCAGAGTTCATTGAAGAGCTGCGTTTTGTTGTCAAAATGCCAGTAGATAGCCCCCCGCGTGACCTGGGCCGCGTCGGCAATGTCGTTAAGCGTCGTGTTGCCAACGCCTCGCGTGGCAAACTGGATGATTGCAGTCTCAATCAAATGTTGTCGCGTTTTTAACGCTTCGGCTTTTGTTCTTTTAGCCATAAGTTATCGTTTCAGGAGCAGGATAAAAAACAGAAATATGGCAATTCACAATTGCCGTTCAAAAAGAACTGTATCACCTCATCCGTTCCGAGATGAAACAAAAGCGAATAGCCTCAGCACAAAACATTCAATCAAATAACCCCAACAAATAAAAACCAACAAAAACATTCATACAACAAATGTACATTTCCAAATATATTAGCCAGCAACAAGGCATGACAAAGAAAAACAAAATGAAAAGACAAAGCCATCACTTTTTTGTTTTTACGTGCCGTAGATCCGGCCATAAAATAACTATCGCTTACATCGCACGCTAATAATTTGTAGGATAGCCAACTATTATTTCTTCGTGCACGTTATCGCCTTACCGTTATCCGGTAAATAACGAGCTATTGGTTTTTAAGGAACAGTAATGACGAAACATGCCAGGTTTTCACTCCTGCCCTCATTTATCCTCATCTCTGCTGCGTTACTTGCCGCTTGTAACGATCAGGGAGATAAGCACGCTCAGGCAACCGAACCGCAGGTGACCGTTCATGTGGTTACCGCCGCGCCATTAGCAGTAACCACCGAACTGCCAGGACGCACCTCGGCATTCCGCATTGCAGAAGTTCGTCCACAGGTCAGTGGTATTGTTCTCAAAAGAAACTTCACCGAGGGCAGCGATGTTCAGGCCGGGCAGTCACTGTATCAGATCGATCCTGCCACTTATCAGGCAGATTACGATAGCGCGAAAGGGGAACTGGCGAAAAGTGAAGCTGCCGCCGCCATCGCACACCTGACGGTTAAGCGCTATGTTCCGCTGGTAGGGACAAAATACATTAGCCAACAGGAATACGACCAGGCGATTGCAGATGCGCGTCAGGCCGATGCGGCAGTCATTGCCGCACGAGCCGCAGTGGAGAGCGCACGTATCAATCTTGCTTACACCAAAGTCACCTCGCCGATCGATGGTCGTATTGGCAAATCCAGCGTGACGGAAGGCGCGCTGGTCACCAATGGCCAGGCAACAGCACTGGCTACCGTGCAGCAACTCGATCCTATCTATGTCGATGTCACACAGTCCAGCAGCGACTTTATGCGACTGAAGCAGTCCGTTGAACAGGGCAGCCTGCATAAAGACAGCGCCAGCAGCAGCGTCCAGTTGGTGATGGAAAATGGTACGGCGTATCCCCTGAAAGGGACATTGCAGTTTTCGGATGTCACGGTGGACGAAAGCACAGGCTCCATCACCCTTCGCGCCGTCTTCCCTAACCCACAGCACGCTCTGCTGCCGGGGATGTTTGTTCGCGCTCGCATTGACGAAGGTGTTCAGCCCAACGCTATTTTGATCCCCCAGCAGGGCGTAACGCGTACGCCTCGTGGCGATGCGACGGTACTGGTCGTCAATGACCAGAGCCTGGTTGAGCCACGCGCCGTTGTCGCTTCGCAGGCTATCGGCGACAAATGGCTGATTAGCGAAGGCCTACATCCAGGCGATCAGGTGATTGTCAGCGGATTACAAAAAGCCCATCCCGGCACGAAAGTGAAAGCTACCACGGATGCCAATACTCCTGCGGCAAAAGCGGCGCAATAAGGTAACCGAACATGGCAAATTTCTTTATCAGGCGTCCTATTTTTGCCTGGGTTCTGGCCATCATACTGATGCTGGCGGGCGCTCTGGCGATTATGCAACTGCCCGTTGCGCAATACCCAACTATCGCGCCACCAGCGGTAGCCATTTCCGCGAACTATCCAGGGGCAGATGCGCAAACGGTGCAGGATACGGTGACTCAGGTTATCGAACAGAATATGAACGGTATCGATAACCTGATGTATATGTCCTCCACCAGCGACTCTGCGGGTAGCGTGACCATTACGTTAACCTTTCAGTCCGGAACCGACCCGGATATTGCCCAGGTGCAGGTACAGAACAAACTGCAGCTGGCGACGCCATTGCTGCCTCAGGAAGTTCAACAGCAAGGGATTAGCGTAGAAAAGTCGAGCAGCAGTTTCTTGTTGGTGGCGGGGTTTGTCTCTGACGATCCGCAAACGACCCAGGACGATATCTCCGACTACGTCGCCTCAAACGTAAAAGATACGATCAGCCGCCTGAACGGTGTAGGTGACGTCCAGCTGTTTGGCGCACAGTACGCGATGCGTATCTGGCTGGATGCGAATCGGCTGAACAAGTACCAGCTCACGCCGGTCGATGTGATCAATCAACTAAAAATACAGAACGACCAGATCGCAGCAGGTCAGTTGGGCGGAACGCCTGCTCTACCGGGGCAGCAACTGAACGCCTCTATCATTGCGCAGACGCGACTGAAAGATCCTGAGGAATTCGGCAAAGTCACATTACGGGTAAACAGCGATGGCTCTGTCGTTCGCCTTAAAGATGTCGCTCGTATCGAGCTGGGGGGAGAAAACTATAACGTTGTCGCCCGAATTAACGGTAAACCGGCTGCGGGTCTGGGGATCAAACTGGCGACCGGGGCCAACGCTCTGGATACCGCCAAAGCGATTAAAACCAAACTCGTTGAGCTGCAACCCTTCTTCCCGCAAGGGATGAAAGTGGTTTACCCGTATGACACCACGCCGTTTGTGAAGATCTCCATTCACGAAGTGGTAAAAACACTGTTCGAAGCGATCGTCCTGGTCTTCCTCGTGATGTATCTGTTTTTACAGAATATCCGCGCAACGCTCATTCCGACGATTGCGGTTCCCGTTGTGCTATTGGGTACATTTGCCGTGCTCTCGGCGTTTGGCTACTCGATCAACACCCTGACGATGTTTGCGATGGTGCTGGCGATCGGCCTGCTGGTCGATGACGCCATTGTGGTAGTGGAAAACGTTGAACGTGTGATGATGGAAGAAAAGTTGCCGCCCAAAGAGGCAACCGAGAAATCCATGTCGCAGATCCAGGGGGCGCTGGTTGGGATCGCGATGGTGCTGTCTGCTGTCTTCATCCCGATGGCCTTTTTCGGCGGCTCCACCGGGGCTATTTATCGCCAGTTTTCCATCACGATTGTGTCGGCAATGGCGCTTTCGGTTCTGGTAGCATTGATCCTGACGCCGGCACTTTGCGCAACGCTGCTAAAACCAGCGTCCGCCGAACACCTCGAGAAGAAAGGCGGATTTTTCGGCTGGTTTAATGCCAAATTTGATCTCAGCGTTAACCACTACACCAACAGTGTCAGCGGCATTGTGCGCAAAACCGGACGCTACCTACTCCTTTACATCCTGATTGTTGTCGGAATGGGGGTACTGTTTTTCCGTCTCCCCACTTCCTTCCTGCCTGATGAAGATCAGGGCGTATTCATGACGATGGTCCAGCTACCCGCAGGTTCAACCCAGGAACGAACCCAAAATGTATTGGATCAGGTCACCCATTACTACCTGACTCACGAAAAAGCGAACGTTGAAAGCGTGTTTACGGTCAACGGTTTTAGCTTTAGCGGCCAGGCGCAGAACGCGGGTCTGGCCTTCATCAGCCTGAAGCCCTGGGATGAGCGTAGCGGCAAGGAAAACAGCGTTGAAGCGGTAATTGCGCGTGCAACTCGCGCGTTCAGCCAGATCCAGGATGGACTGGTCTTCCCCTTCAACATGCCGGCGATAATTGAACTGGGCACCGCGACGGGTTTCGATTTTGAACTGCTTGACCAGGGGGGGTTGGGGCACACAGCGCTAACATCAGCACGTAATCAGTTAATGGGTATGGTGGCTAAGCATTCCGATCTGCTGGTCCGTGTTCGACCTAACGGCCTGGAGGATACCCCTCAGTTCAAGCTGGATGTCGACCAGGAAAAAGCACAGGCGCTTGGCATTGCGCTGTCAGACATTAACGAAACCATCTCTGCGTCGTTAGGCGGCAGCTATGTTAACGACTTCATTGACCGCGGACGAGTAAAGAAAGTGTATGTTCAGGCAGATGCGAAATTCCGTATGCTGCCAGAAGAAATCAATAATCTGTACGTTCGTAGTGCTAACGGCGAGATGGTCCCTTTTTCAGCCTTCAGCTCAGCCCGCTGGGTGTATGGTTCTCCGCGCCTGGAACGCTTCAACGGTATGCCATCGATGGAGTTGTTGGGTGAGGCTGCCCCCGGTCGAAGCACCGGTGAAGCGATGGCCATGATGGAAAGTCTCGCGTCAAAACTGCCTAATGGTATTGGTCATGACTGGACGGGGATGTCATATCAGGAACGTTTGTCCGGCAATCAGGCGCCTGCACTGTATGCCATCTCGCTGATCGTCGTGTTCCTCTGTCTTGCCGCGCTGTATGAAAGCTGGTCCATTCCGTTCTCGGTGATGCTGGTAGTCCCGCTCGGCGTGGTGGGTGCCCTTCTGGCCGCTTCCCTGCGTGGGCTAAATAACGACGTCTATTTTCAGGTCGGACTGTTAACCACGATTGGGCTTTCCGCGAAAAACGCCATTCTGATCGTGGAATTTGCCAAGGATCTGATGGAGAAAGAAGGTCGTGGCCTGATCGAGGCAACGCTTGAGGCTGCGCGCATGCGCCTGCGCCCTATTCTGATGACCTCACTCGCCTTCATCCTCGGCGTAATGCCGCTGGTCATCAGTCGCGGGGCAGGGAGTGGCGCCCAGCATGCAGTCGGAACCGGTGTGATGGGAGGGATGCTGACAGCAACGCTGCTGGCTATCTTCTTTGTCCCGGTGTTTTTTGTGGTCGTCAGAGGCCGGTTTAACAAATCCCAGCGTTAATGTGTAAATTAAGGCGTCTACGGACGCCTTTTTCCTTCAGGTATCTTTCTTTATTTATTAAACAGATAGTCATTTGCACTGCGGAATACTAAATTCACTCCTTCATTATTTTTACAATTCACATGAATTGAGATTATTCCATATGCCAATCTTTTTTTAAGCGGTGGTAAAATTCATTTCGTATTCGCAAAGCAGCATTCCCTGTTGCTGTATTTAGCGGAACGCTTATTTTTGAGGTAACACCATGAAAAGATTAATTCCAGTAGCATTGCTCACTGCATTGCTGGCGGGCTGTGCACACGATTCCCCCTGCGTTCCGGTTTATGATGATCAAGGACGTCTTGTTCATACCAACACCTGTATGAAAGGGACGACTCAGGATAACTGGGAAACCGCAGGCGCCATTGCTGGCGGGGCCGCAGCGGTTGCAGGCCTGACGATGGGGATCATCGCACTGTCAAAATAACATTCTCAGAGCGCGGTACTTGCCGCGCTCTTAGCCTAAGAATACGGTTTTTCATATCATTCAATGTGTTGAAAAATACGTGTTCTAATACATTTTAATAATCAATAACGTCCACCCCTTTCTCTTTTCGCATTTATCTTTCAATACTCACGCTCTGGATATTCACGCCTGAAATCGTTATTTCATTTTGCGAGCATTATTTTAAATATTTTGCTCCAAAATGTGGCTTACGTTTCAATTTCGCACCATTTCAGGGCGCTACTTTTATTTTTTCCTGTCTACACTCTGCTTATTGCGTCGGATATTCACGCGCAAAACCTGGCATTACCTTTGCTTAGAAGAGTATGGCCAATGCCACAGACAGGTTAAAGACGTTGCAGAACGTCTCTCTATAACAATAATTTCTTTGCCACACAGGATGCATTATGAAAAAGATGATGATAGCCACACTGGCTGCGGCCGGTGTGCTGCTTGCGGTTGCCAATCAGGCACATGCGGGAACCACGCTGGATGCTGTAAAAAAGAAAGGGTTCGTACAATGCGGTATCAGTGACGGTCTTCCCGGTTTTTCTTACGCTGACGCAGACGGGAAATTCTCCGGGATAGATGTGGATGTTTGCCGTGGTGTTGCCGCCGCCGTCCTGGGAGATGATACAAAAGTAAAATATACCCCTCTCACCGCAAAAGAACGCTTCACCGCATTACAGTCTGGCGAAGTCGATCTTCTCTCCCGTAATACGACCTGGACCTCCTCACGTGATGCAGGAATGGGCATGTCCTTCACTGGCGTTACCTATTACGATGGCATTGGCTTCCTGACCCACAACAAAGCGGGTCTGAAAAGCGCGAAAGAGTTAGATGGTGCCACCGTTTGTATTCAGGCGGGAACAGATACGGAACTGAACGTGGCGGATTATTTCAAAGCCAACAACATGAAATACACCCCGGTGACTTTTGACCGCTCAGATGAGTCGGCAAAAGCGCTGGAGTCCGGACGTTGCGATACCCTCGCCTCTGACCAGTCCCAACTGTATGCCCTGCGCATCAAACTCAGCAACCCGGCTGAATGGCTTGTACTGCCAGAGGTGATCTCGAAAGAGCCGCTGGGGCCAGTTGTTCGTCGCGGTGATGACGAATGGTTCTCTATTGTGCGTTGGACGCTGTTTGCCATGTTGAATGCCGAAGAGATGGGCGTGACATCGAAGAATGTCGCTGAGAAAGCGGCGAACCCTGCAACACCAGATATGGCGCACCTGCTGGGCAAAGAAGGCGACTACGGCAAAGATCTGAAGCTCGACAATAAATGGGCTTACAACATCATCAAGCAGGTGGGTAACTATGCGGAGATCTTTGAACGCAACGTCGGATCAGAAAGTCCACTGAAGATCAAACGTGGACAGAACAATCTCTGGAATAACGGCGGCATTCAATACGCACCGCCAGTGCGTTAAGTCGTTGTGATGTAACGGGCGCCGCACTAGCGGCGCTCAGTTCAGAGTTATGGTTACCGAGGCTTTCTTATGTTCCATCGCCGCTCAAGTGTAAAAGGGTCGCTCTCCTTTTCAAACCCTGCGGTCCGCGCCTGGCTGTTCCAGATCCTCGCCATTCTTGCGGTCGTTGCAGTTGCTATCTATCTCATTCATAACACGATTAATAATCTAAGCAGTCGCGGCATTACCTCGGGCTTTGCCTTTCTCGACCGTAGCGCTGGGTTTGGCATCGTCCAGCACTTAATCGACTATCAGCAGGGTGACACGTACGGACGTGTTTTTGTGGTGGGTTTGCTTAACACGCTGCTGGTTTCCGCGCTGTGTATTGTCTTTGCGTCATTTATCGGCTTCTTTCTCGGGCTGGCGCGCCTTTCAGATAACTGGCTACTGCGTAAACTCTCGACGATTTATATTGAGACCTTTCGTAATATCCCGCCTCTGCTGCAAATCTTTTTTTGGTACTTCGCGGTTCTGCGCAATTTGCCCGGCCCCCGTCAGGCCGCAAGCGCGCTGGATATGGTCTTTCTGAGTAATCGGGGACTCTATATCCCGTCTCCGCAGTTAGGGGAAGGCGTACTCGCTTTCGTGCTCTCGGCAGTGATTGCCATTGCGCTGTCCGTGGGTCTGTTCCGCTTCAATAAAATGCATCAGATGAAAACGGGACAACTTCGCAGAACCTGGCCTACTGCATTAAGCCTGATTGTGCTGCTGCCGCTCATCGCGCATTGGCTTTTTGGCGCGGCGCTGCACTGGGATATCCCACAACTACGCGGATTCAACTTCCGTGGCGGAATGGTGCTCATTCCTGAACTGGCAGCCCTGACGCTGGCGTTATCGGTATATACCTCGGCGTTTATTGCCGAAATCATTCGTGCAGGCATTCAGGCCGTTCCCTACGGTCAACATGAAGCCGCCCGTTCTCTCGGGTTACCTAATACTGTAACCCTTCGCCAGGTCATCATTCCTCAGGCACTTCGCGTCATTATTCCACCGCTGACCAGCCAGTATCTGAATATTGTCAAAAACTCATCGCTGGCCGCCGCCATTGGCTATCCCGACATGGTATCGCTGTTCGCCGGTACGGTACTTAATCAGACCGGACAGGCCATCGAAACGATCGCCATCACGATGTCGGTGTACCTGATCATCAGCCTGAGCATCTCGCTGCTGATGAACATCTATAACCGGCGAATCGCCCTCATTGAGCGCTAAGGAATCATGATGACAAAAGCACTGCTGTCTCATCCCATGCGCCCGGCCAGTAACGGCCCTGGTCGTTCGATCGTATGGGTACGGAAGAACCTCTTTTCCAGTTGGTCAAACAGCCTGCTGACGCTGTTCTGTCTGTGGCTGATGTGGGAGTTAATTCCCCCTCTGCTGAACTGGGCGTTCCTGCAGGCCAACTGGGTGGGCTCCACGCGTGCTGACTGTACCAAAGCGGGCGCCTGCTGGGTGTTTATTCATGAACGATTTGGACAATTCATGTATGGATTGTACCCACATGATCAGCGTTGGCGTATCAACCTGGCGTTGATCATTGGGTTGGCTTCCATTGTGCCGATGTTCTGGAAAGCGTTGCCGGGTCGCGGGCGTTATATCGTCGTCTGGGCCGTGATCTACCCGATCACTGTCTGGTTCCTGTTGTATGGCGGATTTCTTGGTCTGGATCGCGTTGAAACACGCCAATGGGGCGGGCTGACGCTGACCTTAATCATCGCATCCGTCGGGATCGCAGGGGCACTGCCATTAGGAATTTTGTTGGCACTGGGACGTCGCTCCCACATGCCCGTCGTGCGGATCTTATCCGTCATTTTTATCGAGTTCTGGCGTGGCGTCCCGCTGATCACCGTCCTGTTTATGTCTTCGGTCATGCTGCCGCTGTTTCTGTCAGAAGGAACCAGCATCGATAAGCTTATCCGGGCGCTGGTTGGCGTGATCCTCTTCCAGTCGGCCTACGTCGCGGAAGTGGTTCGTGGGGGGCTGCAGGCATTACCGAAAGGGCAATACGAAGCAGCAGAATCGCTGGCGTTGGGCTACTGGAAAACCCAGGGGCTGGTCATTCTTCCCCAAGCCCTGAAGCTGGTGATTCCCGGACTGGTGAACACCATTATTGCCCTGTTTAAGGATACCAGTCTGGTCATCATCATCGGTTTGTTCGATCTGTTCAGCAGCGTGCAGCAAGCGACAGTTGACCCTGCCTGGCTGGGTATGTCGACAGAAGGCTATGTCTTCGCTGCTCTGATTTACTGGATTTTTTGTTTCAGCATGTCGCGCTATAGCCAGCATCTGGAAAAGCGCTTTAACACCGGGCGTACACCGCACTGAGGATTCTATGAGCCAACTATTAATACAACCTGCCGACGCGATGATTACGCTGGAAAACGTCAATAAGTGGTACGGACAGTTTCATGTCCTTAAGGATATCAACCTGCGCGTTAAACAGGGGGAACGCATTGTGTTATGTGGGCCTTCAGGTTCGGGAAAATCAACCACCATCCGCTGTATTAACCATCTGGAAGAACATCAACAGGGACGAATTATTGTCGATGGCATTGAGTTGAATGAAGACATCCGCAACATCGAGCGAGTCCGACAGGAAGTCGGCATGGTATTCCAGCACTTCAATCTCTTTCCTCATCTGACGGTTTTGCAAAACTGTACGCTGGCACCGATTTGGGTGCGTAAGATGCCGGTAAAAGAAGCCGAAGCGCTGGGGATGCACTACCTGGAACGTGTGCGTATTGCAGAGCACGCACATAAATTTCCAGGGCAGATCTCCGGAGGACAGCAACAACGCGTTGCCATTGCCCGCTCGCTATGTATGAAACCCAAAATTATGCTCTTTGATGAACCCACGTCGGCGCTGGATCCCGAAATGGTGAAAGAGGTGCTGGATACGATGATTGGCCTGGCGCAATCAGGAATGACAATGCTTTGCGTCACGCATGAGATGGGATTTGCCAGAACGGTGGCTGACAGGGTGATCTTCATGGATCGTGGGGAAATTGTTGAGCAGGCCCCGCCGGATGAGTTTTTTGCACATCCTAAATCAGAACGTACTCGAGCATTCCTGTCTCAGGTGATTCATTAGTCGTTTGCTCTGCCGGGTGACGGCTTCACCTTACCCGGCCTACCGTTTTTTCGGCGTATAAACGCAAAAAGGCCATCCTTTCGGATGGCCTTCTCACTTGTTTGATGTCTGGCAGTTCCCTACTCTCGCATGGGGAGACCCCACACTACCATCGGCGCTACGGCGTTTCACTTCTGAGTTCGG
>OLFS01002397.1_pt1 | contig 11850 bp, 11 predicted proteins | sample 1605491 | NCBI WGS metagenome assembly OLFS01 (sample SAMEA3888921, study PRJEB22519) | human gut metagenome | biome: human gut; feature: human-associated habitat; material: faeces | place: Denmark | collected 2011 | reverse complement strand
GACCTTGACCTTGAAATCTATGACGGTGAATTTCTTACCCTGCTGGGCCCCTCCGGCTGTGGCAAGACCACCCTGCTGCGCCTGCTGGCCGGGCTCGAATCGGTCGATGGTGGCACCATCCATCTGGCCGGTGACGAGATCACCCATATCCCCGCCGAACACAGGCATATCAACACCGTGTTCCAGAGCTATGCGCTCTTCCCCCATATGACGGTGTTTGAAAACGTCGCCTTTGGCCTCGAGATGCAGAAAGTACCGGCCAGCGAGATCCGCCAGCGGGTCGAGGAGACCCTCGCCATGGTGCAGCTCACCGAGCTGGCCAACCGCCGCCCGGATCAGCTCTCCGGCGGCCAGCAGCAACGGGTCGCCATCGCCCGCGCCGTGGTCAACAAGCCCCGCCTGCTGCTGCTCGACGAATCCCTCTCGGCACTCGACTACAAGCTGCGCAAACAGATGCAGAGCGAGCTCAAGGCGCTGCAGCGTCGCCTTGGCATCACCTTTGTCTTCGTTACCCATGATCAGGAAGAGGCACTCACCATGTCTGATCGCATCCTGGTGATGGAGGGGGGCAAGATCATCCAGCGCGGCACCCCGCGCGATATCTACGAATCGCCAGCCAACCTGTTCGTGGCCCGCTTTATCGGCGAGATCAACTTGATGGATGGCAAGCTGATCAGCCAGCGCGAACCCGGTATCTGGCAAGCGGAGGTAGAGGGGCGCGAGTGCCTGCTTCATACCACCTTGCCGTTCCAGCCAGACGACAAGGTGCTGGTGCTGCTGCGCCCGGAAGATCTGCGCATTCTCGATCAGGATGACGATCAGAGCAGCGCGCTGCGGGGCAACATCCGCGAGCGCAACTATAAGGGGGCGACGCTGGATTCGGTGATCGAGCTCGAAAGTGGCAAACAGCTGCTTATCTCCGAGTTCTTCGACGAGGATGACCCCGACTTTGACTACCGCCTGGGTCAGGAGGTGGCGATCCACTGGGTCGACAGCTGGGAGGTGGTGTTGCCCTATGAGCCTCACTAATCTGCGGGTAGCGCACAGCTTTGCCCACAACGGCTTTCGCAACGGGGCCATCGCGCTGATCCTGGGCTGGCTGACGCTGTTTGTCTTCCTGCCCAACCTGATGATCATCGGCGTCAGCTTCCTGACCCGGGACGAGTCCGAGCTTATCGCACCGCTCTTTACCCTGAGCAACTATGGCCGCCTGCTGGACCCCCTCTATTTCGAGGTGCTGCTCCACTCCCTCTGGCTGGCGCTGCTCGCTACAAGCATCTGCCTGCTGGTGGGTTACCCCTTTGCCTGGCTGCTGGCCCATCTGCCAGCGCGTGTCCGCCCGCTGCTGCTGTTTCTGGTGGTGGTGCCGTTTTGGACCAACTCCCTGATCCGCACCTATGCGCTGAAAGTGCTGCTCGGCACCCGGGGGCTGATCAATGGCTGGCTGCTGGATCTGGGGCTTATCGAGCGACCGCTGCAGATGATGTATACCGAGGTGGCCGTCATCATCGGGCTGGTCTATGTGCTGCTCCCCTTTATGGTGCTGCCGCTCTACTCCAGCATCGAGAAGCTGGATGGCCGTTTGCTGGAGGCGGCGCGAGATCTCGGCGCCAACGGCTGGCAGCGGCTGGTACGGATCATCCTGCCCCTCACCCTGCCCGGCATCATCGCCGGTTGTCTGCTGGTGTTCCTGCCCGCCATGGGGATGTTCTATGTCTCCGACTTGCTGGGGGGCGCCAAGCACCTGCTGATCGGCAACCTGATCAAGACCCAGTTCCTCAACAGCCGTGACTGGCCCTTTGGCGCGGCCATCAGCGTGATGCTGACGGTGCTGATGGCGCTGTTGGTCTACTGCTATTGGCGGGCGGGCAAACTGCTCAGCAAGAAGGGGGAGCTGGCATGATGCGCGCACTGAAGGCTCTGTTCTTGCTGCTGGTGTTTGGCTATCTCTATGTGCCCATCGGGGTGCTGATCGCCAACTCCTTCAACCTGTCGAAATATGGCATCGACTGGCGCGGCTTTACCCTGGGGTGGTATGAGAAGCTGTTTGCCAGCGCCAGCCTGATGCAGGCGGCCCAGCACTCCCTGACCATCGCCGCCCTCACCGCCACCGCAGCGACCCTGATCGGCACCCTCACCGCCGTAGCGCTGTTTCGCTACCGCTTTCGCGGCAAACAGTACGTGAGCGGCATGCTGTTCGTGGTGATGATGTCCCCCGATATCGTCATGGCCATCTCCCTGCTGACCCTGTTTGTGGTGACCGGCATTGCGCTGGGCTTCTGGTCGCTACTGATAGCCCACATCACCTTCTGCCTGCCGTTCGTGGTGATCACCGTCTACTCGCGGCTGTGCGGTTTTGATGTGCGGATGCTGGAGGCAGCGCGAGATCTGGGGGCTGGCGAGTGGATCATCCTGCGCCGCATCATACTGCCGCTGGCCCTGCCGGCGGTGATGGCGGGCTGGCTGCTCTCCTTTACCCTGTCGCTGGACGACGTGGTGGTCAGCTCCTTTGTTACCGGCCCGGCCTACGAGATCCTGCCGCTCAAGATCTACTCCATGGTCAAGGTAGGGGTCTCCCCCGAGGTCAATGCCCTGGCCACCCTGATGCTGGTCGCCTCCCTCGGGATGGTGCTGCTGGCGCAACTGTTACTGCGTAAACGGCAGGGTTGACCCTGCCCGTTTCGTCCCCGCCATCTTTGGCGAACTCTGTCACGGTGGGCCGCAAGGCCCCATAACCCCAAGGAGTTGTTGATGACAATCCAACACAAGGCCGGCGCCCTGCTGGCAGCCGCCCTCACCCTCACCACCCCGCTGCTGAGCCAGAGCGCTCACGCGGCCGACGACAAGGTGGTCTACTTCTACAACTGGTCGGAATATGTGCCGGATGGCCTGCTGGAGCAGTTCCAGCAAGAGACCGGCATCAAGGTGATCTACTCCACCTACGAATCCAACGAGACCCTCTACGCCAAGCTGAAAACCCATGGCGACGGCTATGACGTGGTGGTGCCCAGCACCTATTTCATCTCGAAAATGGCCAAAGAGGGGATGTTGCAGCCGCTGGATCGCGCCCAGCTGCCCAACTTCAAGCACCTCGACCCCACCCTGCTCAACCATGAGTACGACCCGGACAACCGCTACTCCATCCCCTATATCTGGGGCGCAACCGGGATCGGCACCAACACCGACATCATCGAGCAGCCGGTGACCAGCTGGAAGCAGCTCTGGGCGCCGGAGTGGAAAGAGAGCCTGCTGCTGATGGACGATGCCCGCGAGGTGTTCCATATCGCGCTGGTGCAGCTGGGCTACAGCCCCAACACCCAGGACAAGGCGCAAATTGCCGCAGCATTCGAATACCTGAAAAAGCTGATGCCCAACGTCAAGGCGTTCAACTCCGACAACCCGGCCGACCCCTTTATCGCCGGTGAGGTCAATATCGGCATGCTGTGGAACGGCTCGGCCTACGGCGCCCAGCGCGAATACCCCTCTATCCAGATGACCTACCCCGAAGAAGGCGCCGTGCTGTGGATGGACAACCTCGCCATTCCGGCCAAGGCCAAGCATGTGAAGGAGGCCCACGCCCTGATCAACTTCCTGATGCGCCCCGATGTGGCCGCCAAGGTGGCCGAGGCGATTGGCTACCCCACCCCGGTCAAGGATGCCATTCCCCTGCTCACCCCGGCGTTTCGCAACAACCCCATGGTCTTCCCGAGCGACGAGATCAAGCGCAAGGGCGAGTTCCAGTCCGATGTGGGGGATGCCTCCCGCCTCTACGAGCAGTACTTCCTGCAGCTTAAAGCCATGGTGGCCAAGGCGGGTTAAGTCGGCGGTTAATCGGCCCTGACGGGCTTAATGGATTAAGGGGGCAATATTTGCCCCCTTCTCTTTTTAACCACCAGCGCAATTTTTAAGCACAACAGTCATAGACACAGAGAGGCACAGGCGCACATCGATTTACGGCAACAGATATGGACAACCAGCTTCAGGGCAGATTTGAAGGACGATATGATGATTATTGTGGTGAATATGGACTATTCCGATCAGATTCATAGTTGCCCCATTGTGGGGATATAGGCACAATAGGTGTGTCTATAGGGAATGACTGTGCAGTATTATTGAAACCGCGAACGTCCGATTACGCTTCGCTAATCGAACAGATGGCTCTATGTTAACTTATGATGCTCGGCAAAGTGCCAGAAATTCTCATTCAACCAATAAACTCACAATATTTATCCAACAGTTCCGTTAAAGCGAATCATTGCTTTCCAAGGCTAGGGTTACAAGGAGATAATTTTGAAAAATTGGAAATCTAACTTGTTTTTCACAATAGCTATACTTTTGAGTTTTTCACCGATACTTATTCAAGTATTTGGCACTGACTCTATTCGTGAGAAAAATGTAAGCGTTGCTGAGTGGCAAGATATGAATGTTCAGTTATCTATTCTTGAAAAAGACCTCAAATCGGCTACTGAAATACTTAAACAAAAAACAGTGGTTGATGGGAATCAGCTGCAATTATCAAAGTTAGATGATCGAGTTGAGAATATAGAAAAGCTGTTTCTTTCCAAAGCTGAAATTGCAGTAACCATTCCACTTCTAAAGCGTGAAATCGAAATGATGAATAAAGAACTACAGTCCTACAAAGAGTCTTTATCCACTACAAATAACATTATCATCACATTGATAGGAGCGATCATTGCCCAATTGGCTGCGGTGTTCTTCTTTTTGCGTGAACGAAGTGCTAACAATTAAGTCAGCTTATTGAATTGTCACAGAGTGGAAAAGGAAAGCGATGAACAACAAACAACGCGACTTAACATATGTATATGTTGATGGCAACGTTTATGGCTACTTCGATGGGGAGTATATTTATGATGGCTATCCAAATATGGGTAACATGATATGGCGAATCGATGAAGATGACGTATACACAGTACAAGCACCAGCGAAATATATTGCCTATATGCAAGGAAACAAAGCGATAAAGAACTCCGATGGGAATGAGCTGTTCATGTTGTCCGAATTCCTTCAGCGATCTCAGTGTTAGAAAGTTACAAAATATCACTAGCAATATATGACAGTATCGTTCAAGTAACCGAGTGGTCAAAACCGATTAATTCTGCGCTTTTTCATCACCCCTCAAGGGTGTAGATTGGTTGTGGGGGCAAACGTTGCCCCCTCTCTTTTTTCATGACTGCCCGTGGTGCTCCGCGAAGCAATCTTTCGCCAATATCGCGGGTGGCCTGAGCCAATCAGGAGTATTCATGTCCGATTTGACCCTCTATTTCGCTCTCGGCACCTGTGCCATGGCCGTGCAGATTGCCCTGCTGGAAGCGAATGCCCCGTTCCAACCCCGTCTCGTCAACCTCGCCGCAGGGGAGCAGCGTGACCCTGCGTATCTTGCCATCAACCCCAAAGGGCGGGTGCCTGCCCTTGTCACCGAGCAGGGCACCCTGACCGAGACCCCGGCCCTGCTGCTCTATGTGGCGCAGCGCTTCCCCTCAGCCAAGCTGGCGCCGCTGGACAACCCGTTTCTGCTGGCCCGCATGCAGGAGGTCAACAGCTTCCTCGCCTCCACCGTGCATGTCTCCCACGCCCACGGTCGCCGTGGCAGCCGCTGGGCCGATGACGAGCAGGCCATTGCCGCCATGCAGCAGAAAGTTGCCAGCAATATGCGCGATGGCTTTGCCCAGATTGAGCTGCACTATCTGGCAGGCCCCTGGGTGCTGGGCGAGCAGTTCAGCGTGGCGGACATCTATCTGTTCGTGGTCGCGGGCTGGCTGAAAAGCGATGGGGTCGAGATCAGTGAATTCCCCAAGGTTGCCGATCATTATCAGCGCATGCTGAGCCGTCCGGCGGTCGCCAAGGCACTGGCCAACTAACCATAAAATCAATAGCTCGATAAATAACAAGGGTGTCAGGGCTCTGCTGACACCCTTCCAGCCTCCTCCCCTGCACTTCTTATCCCGCCTTTGAGATCGTTTTCACATTTCCGTGGTTTTGCCGTGGCCCTTCCCCGGTAAAAAGCCTATCTTTGCGCCATGACGCAACCGGTTGCGTAACCGGTTGCCTAGCGGTTCACAGATTGACGGGCCAAGGCCTGATGAGGTGCTGTATGAAACGAGGCGTACTGCTCAATGCTCCCCTGAGTGCTCTGGTGGCACAGATGGGCCACACCGACGAGATCACCGTCTGCGATGCAGGCTTGCCCATTCCGGCAGGTCCGGAGCGGATCGATCTGGCGCTGATGGCGGGGACGCCCAGTCTTGAAACCGTACTGACCGCCCTGCTCACCGATCTGGTGGTGGAGAAAGCGATCATGGCAAGCGAGATCAAGCAGATCAGCCCGGCCGCCCATCAGGCGCTGGTCGATCAGCTTGAGGCTCACGCAGCCGCCCAGGGCAAGCCCATCGCCATCGAATACTGCCTGCATGAGGAGTTCAAAACCCGCTCCCGTCAGAGCAAGGCGATCGTGCGCAGCGGCGAGGTGACTCCCTACGCCAACCTCATCCTCTGCGCCGGTGTGGCGTTCTGAATTCTTCAAAGAAGGCCTCTTCAAGGAAGCTGCAAATGAGCACAACCTCCCCCCTCTCACCCATTCTGGAGCTGACCGGGATCGTCAAGACCTTCCCCGGTGTACGCGCCCTCGACGAAGCGGGTCTGCGGGTCTATCCGGGCCAGGTGATGGCCCTGCTCGGTGAAAATGGCGCCGGAAAATCCACCCTGATGAAGGTGCTGACCGGTATCTATCAGGCCGATGCGGGCAGCGTCAGCTACCGCAGTCAGTCGGTCCACTTCAAGGGCCCCCGCGACTCTCAGGATCAGGGGATCAGCATCATCCACCAGGAGCTGAACCTGCTGCCGGAGCTGTCGATTGCCGCCAATATCTTCCTGGGGCGCGAACCCCGTACCCGTTTTGGCAGCATCGACCACAAACAATTGCGCGAGCGGGCAAGCGGCCTGCTGGCACGACTTGGCGTCAAACACGGGCCGGATACCCGACTCGGGGATCTCTCCATCGGCGAACAGCAGATGGTAGAGATTGCCAAGGCGCTGTCGTTCGATGCCAGCGTCATCATCATGGACGAGCCGACCGATGCGCTGACCGATACCGAGACCGAGCAGCTGTTCAAGGTTATCCGCGAGCTGCGTGAGCAAGGTTGCGGCATCGTCTATATCTCCCACCGCCTCAAGGAGATCTTCGAGATCTGCGATCGGGTCACTGTGCTGCGCGATGGCAAGTGGATCGGCGAGAAGGCGGTGAGCGATCTGGATGAAGACAAGATCATCGAGATGATGGTAGGTCGGCGGCTGGAAGAGCAGTACCCGCGTCTTGAGCGCGAGCTCGGCCCCGTCAGCCTGCAGGTGAAAGATCTGGCCGGTCCCGGCGTGCGCGGGGTGAGCTTCTCCCTGCGTCAGGGAGAAATTCTGGGCTTTAGCGGCCTGATGGGCTCCGGCCGCACCGAGCTGATGAAGCTGATCTACGGCGCCAGCCCCATCAGTGCCGGTGAAGTGGCAGTGGACGGTCATGCTCTGGTGCCCAAAAGCCCGGCCGATGGGCTGGCCGCAGGCATCGCCTATATCTCCGAAGATCGAAAAGGAGATGGACTGGTGCTGGAGCTGTCGGTGCGCGAAAACATGAGTCTCTGCGCCCTCGACGAGTTCATCAGCAACGGCAAGATTGACGGCAAGGCCGAGCGGCAGGCGGTGAGCGACTATGTGCGCCTGTTCAACATCAAGACCCCGAGTCAGGATCAGCTGATAAAGCTGCTCTCAGGCGGCAACCAGCAGAAGGTGGCCATCGCCAAAGGGCTGCTGACAAGGCCCAAGGTGCTGATCCTCGACGAGCCGACCCGCGGCGTCGACGTGGGGGCGAAAAAGGAAATTTATCAGCTGATCAACCAGTTCAAGAAGGAGGGGATGAGCATCATTCTGGTCTCCTCCGAGATGCCGGAAGTGCTCGGCATGAGTGATCGCATCATGGTGATGCACGAAGGGCGCATCAGCGCAGAGTTCAACACCCGCGATGCCAATCAGGAGAAGCTGATGGCGGCGGCAGTCGGTAAACAGTGGCAAGCAGAGCAAGAGGCATCCCAATGACAACCCAAACCCTTTCCCGCCGTGGCGTCATGAGCAAGGCGTGGTGGATCGAGAACAAATCCCTGGTCGCGCTGCTGGTCCTGATTGGTGTGGTCTCCTTTCTGAGCCCCAACTTCTTCACCGCCGACAACCTCCTCAACATCCTGCGCCAGACCTCGGTCAACGCCATCATGGCGGTCGGTATGACGCTGGTTATCCTCACCGCCGGTATCGATCTGTCGGTCGGCTCGGTACTGGCCCTGTGCGGCGCGCTGGCCGCCACCATGGTCGCCATGGAGCTACCGATCTGGCTGGTGGTGCCCCTCACTCTGGGGGCCGGTGCCCTGCTGGGCGGCGTCAGCGGCCTCATCATTGCCAAGGGCAAGGTGCAGGCATTTATCGCCACCCTGGTCACCATGACCGCCCTGCGCGGTATCACCATGGTCTATACCGAGGGTCGCCCCATCTCCACCGGTTTCAGTGACGGCGCCGATCACTTCGCCTGGCTCGGTACCGGTTACCTGTTCGGTCTGCCGGTGCCCATCTGGCTGATGGCCATCGTCTTCCTGCTCGCCTGGTTCATGCTCAACCACACCCGCCTCGGTCGCTACATCTACGCGCTGGGTGGCAACGAATCTGCTACCCGCCTCTCCGGTATCAATGTGGATCGGGTGAAGCTGGCGGTGTATGGTCTGTGCGGCGCGCTCTCGGCACTGGCAGGGCTTATCGTTACCTCTCGCCTCTCCTCTGCCCAGCCGACAGCGGGCATGGGTTACGAGCTGGATGCCATCGCCGCGGTGGTGCTGGGTGGTACCAGCCTGATGGGCGGCAAGGGCCGTATCATGGGTACCCTGATAGGGGCGCTGATCATCGGCTTCCTCAACAACGCCCTCAACCTGCTCGACGTATCCTCCTATTACCAGATGATCGCCAAGGCCAGCGTGATCTTGCTTGCCGTGATGATCGATAACAAAAGCAATCGTTGATAAGACAAGCCACACACAAGGAATGAAATGATGAAAAAGCTCAATACCCTGCTCGCTGCCGCCATCATGTCCGTGCTGGGCACCGCCCAGGCCGCCGATCAAACCCTGGCCATGGTGGTTTCCACCCTCAATAACCCCTTCTTCGTCACCATGAAAGAGGGTGCCGAAGCCAAAGCCAAGGAGCTTGGCTACCAGCTGGTGGTACTGGACTCCCAGAATGACCCGGCCAAAGAGCTCTCCAACATGGAAGATCTCACCGTGCGCAAGGTCGGCGCTATCCTGATCAACCCCACCGACTCCGAAGCGGTGGGCAACGCCATCCGTCTGGCCAACCGCGCCAACATCCCGGTACTGACTCTGGACCGTGGTGCTGCGCAGGGTGAGGTCAAGGCCCATATCGCCTCCGACAACGTGGCAGGCGGCAAGCTGGCCGGTGACTTCATCACCGAAAAACTGGGTACCGGCGCCAAGGTCATTCAGCTGGAAGGGATTGCCGGTACCTCCGCCGCCCGTGACCGTGGCGAAGGTTTTGCCTTGGCCGTGGCGGCCAACAAGCTGCAGGTGTTGGCTTCCCAGCCAGCCGACTTTGACCGCACCAAGGGTCTGAACGTCATGGAAAACCTGCTGGCGGCCCATCCGACCGTACAGGCTGTGTTCGCCCAGAACGACGAGATGGCGCTGGGTGCCATCCGCGCCGTGCAGGCTGCCGGCAAAGAGGTGATGATCGTCGGCTTCGACGGCACTGACGATGGCAAAGCCGCCGTTGCCAAGGGTAAACTGGCCGCCACCGTGGCCCAGCAGCCTGCGCTGATCGGTGCCATCGGCGTCGAGACTGCCGACAAGGTGCTGAAAGGTCAGCCGGTCGAGAAATCCATTCCGGTACCGCTGCAAGTGGTCAGCAAATAAATCACAAGGGGGAGGTTCGCCTCCCCTTTTCCCTCTCGTTCAGGTGCCTCCCGGCTTGGGCTCACTCCATCACAGTGTTCAAGCCAAGATGCATCAGGAGTAATCAACATGAATCGTCTCGTCGTTCTGGGCAGTATCAATGCAGACCATGTGCTGCGCGTTCCCCACTTTCCTCGCCCGGGTGAAACCCTGACCGGCCACAGCTATCAGGTAGTGCCCGGTGGCAAGGGGGCCAATCAGGCAGTCGCTGCCGCCCGCCTCGGTGCCGCCGTCTCCTTTATCGCCCGCATCGGTGATGACGCCATCGGCCACCAGATGAAGAGCGGCTTTGCCAAAGATGGCATCGACGTCAGCGCCGTCGAGCTCGATCCCAAGCTCCCGACCGGTATCGCCATCATCTATGTGAGCGATGAGGGGGAGAACAGTATCGGTATCTCTGCCGAAGCCAACGGGGCCATCACTCCGGCTGTGGTGAAAAACCACGAAGCGATGATCGCCGGCGCCCACACCCTGCTGTTGCAGCTGGAAGTGCCGCTGGAGAGCGTTCATGAAGCTGCACGGCTGGCCCGCGCCCACGGCACCCGGGTGGTGCTCAACCCCGCCCCCGCCCGCCCGCTCTCCGCTGAGCTGTTGGCGCTGGTGGATCTTATCACCCCCAACCAGACCGAGGCCGAGCTGTTGACCGGCGTGAAAGTCACCGACGAAGCGAGTGCCCGCGAGGCGGCAGCCCGCTTCCACCAGATGGGCATTGCGGATGTGATGATCACCCTGGGGTCGCAGGGGGTCTATTGCAGCAACGCACAGCAGCAACAGCTGATCCCGGGCTTTCGAGTCAAGGCGGTGGATACCACAGCCGCGGGCGATACCTTCAACGGCGCCCTGCTGGCTGCGGAACTGGCCGGTGCCGATTTCCACAGCGCGGTGCGCTTTGCCCACGGGGCGGCGGCGCTCTCCGTCACCCGGTTCGGTGCCCAGAGCTCCATCCCGAGCAAGCAGGAGGTCGACACCTTCCTGCTTGAGCAGACTGCACAGGGGCACTGATGGCCAATATCAAGGAGGTGGCGGCGCTGGCGGGGGTCTCCACCACCACCGTCTCCCACGTCATCAACGAGACCCGTTTCGTGGCCGAGGAGACCCGTGAGCGGGTCTTTGCGGCCATGCGCGATCTCAACTATGCCCCGAGTCTGGTGGCCCGCAGCCTCAAGGTGAAGGAGACCAACAGTATCGGCATGCTGGTCACCACCTCCAGCAACCCCTTCTTTGCCGAAGTGGTGCGCGGGGTGGAGCGTTACTGCTTCGAGCAGGGCTACAACCTGATGCTGGGCAACACCGAAGGGCAGGCGGAAACCGCTCTCTCCTACCTCAAGATGATGCTGCGCAAGCGGGTCGATGGCCTGCTGATCATGTGTAGCGAAGGCCAACAAGAGGTGTTCAATCAGCTCGACTGGCTCAAGAGCCTGCCGGTGGTGGTGATGGATTGGGGTCTGGTCAGCGAAGATGTGGATCTCATCGCCGACAACTCCTTCCACGGCGGTTATCTCGCGACCCGCCATCTGATTGAGCTGGGCCATACCGCCATCGGCTGTATCACAGGCCCCCACAGCCGCGCCCCCGCCAACCAGCGCCAAGCTGGCTTCGAGCAGGCGTTGCAGGAGGCAGGTCTCACGATCAATCAAGAGTGGATCCAGGAGGGTGATTTTGACTGCGCCAGCGGCCATCAGGCGATGACTCGTCTGCTAGCATTGCCCGAGCGCCCCACCGCCCTCTTCGTCTGCAACGACATGATGGCGATGGGAGCCATCAGTGCCGCCCATCAGGCGGGGCTGGTGATCCCGCGGGATATCTCCATCGTTGGCTACGACAATGTGGCGCTGGCTGAATT
>OLFS01002396.1_pt1 | contig 11857 bp, 11 predicted proteins | sample 1605491 | NCBI WGS metagenome assembly OLFS01 (sample SAMEA3888921, study PRJEB22519) | human gut metagenome | biome: human gut; feature: human-associated habitat; material: faeces | place: Denmark | collected 2011 | reverse complement strand
GAAGGGTGGGGTTCGTCTCGCTGATATAGGAGATTGCCCGGTTCAGCTCGTTGATGATATGGGTGTTTCCTTTGGTGGTGGCAAAGTAAAACGGGGTCGGTGAAAACTTTGCCACAGGCCGGAATCCCTGGGGCAGGGACACGTCAACCGACAGCATGACATCCGCCTGGCCGGAAAGGACCAGTTCCGCCTGTTTTCCATCCTCCTGGCACCAGACCGGCTCATACTGTATACCGTTGAGCTTTGCATACTGGTAAAATTTTCCATTATGGTAATTCGCACGTTTAAAAAGGGCAATGCGCAGTCCCTTGAAATCAGAAAGATTATATTCATCAATGCGGTCATCATCGCCTCTGACCGCAATCACACTGTATGCATTGCCGTAGTTCTCGCTGGGAAAATCGAAAACAGCAGAAGTCTGCTCGTTATTATTCATGGCCCCCAGAAGGTCCAGTTCTCCCTTTTCCAGCATATCCATCAATTGAACCAGCTGCTGGTCCATGGAGCCTTCCGCTTCCACGAACTCATAGGTCCAACCGGTGTACTGGGCAATCTCCTTCAGATAATCGTAGGTGTAGCCGGTATAATTGCCGTTGTCATCCTTCATGGTTAGGCCTGACTGTGTGGGAAAACCCACCCGAATCACAGATTTTTCCTCTGCTCCGTAGGATACAGGGCCGCATGACAGCATCATACAAAACACCACAGCCAAAAACACCATATAGTTTCTAAACATTCGATTCATGGATATTCTCCCGGTCCTTTGCATCTATTATGTATAGACATAACATTCCATCCATTATATAACAGCTTCTTACATATAACAATGTAAATTATTCCCCATACAGTTAAGGCAGGAAGGGGGGATTCTCCCTTCTGGGAAAATCCCCTCTTTTTTATTTCAGCAAATCAATCCTGCCGCACTGTATCCAGCGCAGGTTTGCTGCTATCCGTTCTTTGGGCCAGTCCCACCATGCCAGCTCCAGGAGGGCATCCACGGTCTGCTGCAAAAAGCGCAGCCGGATAGGCCTGGCAGGTACGCCGCCCACAATCGTATATGGGGGCACATCCTTTGTCACCACTGCTCTGGCGCCGATGACGGCGCCGTCCCCAATGGTAACTCCTGCCATGATGACTGCCTCATAGCCAATCCATACATCATTGCCAATGACAATATCGCCCTTATTATCCCATGCTTGGGCGACATCCGTCCGGTCCAGTCCCCATTCTTCAAAGAACAGGGGAAATGGATAGGTGGAAAGGGAGCCCATGGTATGGTTTGCACTGTTAAACAGGAACCGGGCGCCACAGGCAATGGAACAAAATTTTCCTATGACAAGCCGGTCATGGTTGATGGGGTAATGGTACAGCACGTTGTTCTTTTCGAATAAAGCCGGGTCATTGACAAAATCATTATACATGGTGTAATCCCCCACTGTTATGGCGGGGTCTGTGATTACATTTTTTAAATAAATTGTTTCCTTATCTCCTGTGCGGGGATAAACTGTTTTCTCTGGAATAGTCACTTGAAATCCTCCTGTTATTCTTATAATCCCACTATAACCATTCCAGATAATGCAATGCAGAGCTTCATGGCGCTCCTTTCCTTCATGCTTTATGATATTTTTCTTTGTTGTTCTTTTTGCATTGATACATGGCGGCGTCTGCTTCCCTGATAATGCCGTCCATGGTCAAATTGCTGTTGGTTCCATCTATTTGTACCACCCCGTAGCTGAAGCTTACAGGGTATTCTTTGTCATTTTCAGCCACAAATTGTTCCAGCACCTCGGCAAACCTGCGCTCCACAGCATCCCTGTCGTTATTCGGCAGTATCACGCAGAATTCATCCCCGCCAATCCGGGCAAACACATCTGAGCTGCGGAAGGAATTTTCAATGACAGACACAAACCTGCGGATGTAGCAGTCACCTTCATTGTGTCCGAATTGGTCATTGACAAATTTTAAGCCGTCCAGGTCCAGATAACATAATGTAATGTCGGATTTCTTATTTAAGTGCGCCTCCATATATTCCTCAAAGAACAGACGGTTGCGGATTCCCGTGCCTGAATCGTAATATGCTTTGCTTGCCAGTCTGTTTTCCGTCATCTTTTCATTGGTAATGTCCACCACAATATGGGCAAAGGCGTTGTGGCCGGCCCATTCGATGGAAAAAGTGGTAATACGGTAAAAGCCGTGGTCCTCATCTCCGATTTCCCATATCTTATACTGTTCACTGTCCTGCCAGTTTAAAATACTGTTCCGGAAAAAGAAACGGTTGTTGCAGATTTCGCAGAAAGCAGGGTCAATTCGTATCTCATCCTTGCGTTTGTTACAATATGTGATATCGCGGGTGTCCGCATCCACCACCAGTATCCATTCATTCCTTTTCCTGGTCATCTCCACCAGAAGCTCATTGTACTCTTCGATGACCGCCGCCCTTTTTCTGGCGATTTCAGCCTCCTCTTTCAGAAGCGCTTCCCGTTCCTTGAGCTGGGCCGTCATGGTGTTGAATGCTTCGGAAAACTCGCCCAGATAGGATACATGCTGGGAATAATCCCCTGCGGCAACCTGTTTTGCCTGCCAGGTCAGATGATTTAAATTTGCGTGCAGGTTTTTCATGTTCACGCAGAGAAAGTTATCCCTGGAAGGACATGGACCCGAAAGATTTCCCTGTGATATATCGGCGGAAAAGGCAAGAAGCTCTTCCACGGCCTTCTGAAGAACCTTAAGTCCCTGCCCTAATTTACGGTATGACTCATCCAGGCTTTCTATATCCAGGGTCTGGATATGACGGTCATATAAGATGCTTCTCAGGTATTCAAATAATTGGTCGCAATTATCATGTTCCATTTCCGTGCCTCATTATTCCTTATTCTTCCGGTTCTACGCAGAATCTGCATACCCGGTCGCCGGTCGCCCAGCAGTCAATCTCCACCGCAGAGTATTTGCGTTTCATGTATGTGGACATGATACCTGATATAAATCCCTCATCGTAATTGCAGACAGCTTCCCCCAGCAGGGGAAGGCCTGAGCAGTCTGCATCCTCGGAGACAGTCAGTATGAGTTTTCCGCTATTTTCCTCAAACCGTTCCACCCGCAGGACGCCTATCTTTAATTCCGCAAGCCGGGACTGAAGTGCTGCTATGAATGCGTTCAGCTCCTGGGATAAATCCAGCTGGTTTTTAACAAAAAACACGCCTGCACGGTATCCTGCACTGCGGAAAATCTGTTTCTGCTCTTCCGTCCCAAATCTGTCTTCCAGTTCCTCCTTCAGGGAGTATTCCATCAGACGGTAAACCGCCACCGGTATATCCCCGCCCAGGTTTCCGCGTCCGTCAGCGCTGAAATTCATGTAATCCGCCAGTTCTGGTTTCTTCTGCTCCTTAAGAAATATATTAGCTGTCATTTATCTGTACCCCGTATGATTTATATGTATATAAGCATATTGTACCCCTAATGTCTATAAACTTCAACGTGAAAATCCTTATGTTTCCAGTTTGGCCCTCCGGAAGGGTTCCGGCAGGGGTTTCCAAGTTTCGGATTGTGAACCGGCCTCCGGCGTGGTAAAATAAAAGCAGATAAAGCCAGTGATACTTTTATGATATTCAGGAGGGATTTCTATGAATTATGAAGGACAAATCTGCCGTGGTCCCATGGAACGTTCGTCCTATATGCTTCCGGTTGCCGTTGGCTGCTCCTACAACCGGTGTAAATTCTGCACTCTGTTCCGGCACCTGAAATACAGGGAACTTCCTATGGAGCAGATAGAGGCAGAGCTGGCGCGGGTCCGGAACCTGGGCGGCAATCCAATGCGCGTCTTTCTCGGAGACGGCAATGCCTTTGGGCTGGACACAGACCGTCTGCTGAAGATAACAGACCTGATTCACCGGTATTTTCCGGATTGCAGCGCCATCAATATGGACGCCACAGTAACCAATATACAAGCCAAATCTCAGGAAGAGCTGCAGGCCCTCCGGGCTGCAGGCGTATGTCATCTGTACCTGGGCATTGAGAGCGGTCTGGACGACGTCCTGCGCCGTATGGGAAAGGACCACAATCTGGACCAGGCATACCGTCAGATTGACCGGATTCAAAGTGCGGGATTCATTTTTGATGCCCATATCATGACCGGAATTGCAGGCCATGGAAGGGGGGCCGAAAATGCAGCTGCCACCGCAGAATTCTTCAACCGCACCAAGCCCAGGCGCATCATAAACTTCTCACTTTTTCTGTTTCACAGCGCCCCTCTGTATCAAGAGGCCCAGGCAAAAACCTTTGTTCCTGCCACGGAACTGGAAAACCTGCAGGAGGAACGGCTGCTTCTGGAGAGGCTGACTGCCGAAGAACCGCTGGAATATGACGGTTTCCACGACCGCATTGAATTCAGGGTGCGGGGAACCCTGCCCGGTGACAGGGAAAAAATGCTGGCCAGGCTGGAACAGGCCATTGAACAGTACCGGAACCAGGAGCCTGTAATTGCAATCGCTTAATATGGCTGCCTGTAAAATCTGCCCGGTACATGCTGAACCGTTTTGTGAAGTGCTATCGAAAATCCAGGAGGCGTTTGCTGACGCCTCCTGGATTGATTCATATAGCAACAACTTCCTGATATTTATTGCTATTATATACTATTTTGTGACCATAGTAAAGTATCATAAAGCTAATTCCTTCTCTTGGGGTCAGCCATCAGAAGCAGCATTCCCATCAGGGATGCAGCAGCCAGACACCGCCACATGACGGTATTGTTGTTTTCTCCGGTCCTGGGCAGGGGGACAGGGCTGCTGTCCGTATCATCTGACATGGCGCTGTTAGGACCATGCCCTGGGGCCTGGTCCTGTTCCGGCGTCACGGCAGGTCCGGCCTGGGTTTGTACGCCAGGGCCAGGTCCTGCATAATCCGTTTGCGCGGCCCCCTGTCCCGCCGTATGGCCGGAGGAACCAGAACCGGAAGAACCGGAACCATGGGGCCGGCCGGAATCCTGTAAATTGTTTTCCGGGGTATCGGAGGGATTATCCCCATCCTCCGGAGCGGGAGGCGGCTCCGGCCTGCTGCTTTCCATCGCCACATGTCCGGATGCATCTGTCTCTGTGTTTTCACCTGTGGCAGCGCTATACACAGACAAATCAGGCAGATAACCTTCAGCCGGCTGTATTTCCATTATGTAGTAGGCGGTTCTGGGCTGCAGTCCTGTAAAGGTATGCATTCCATTTTCATCTGTCTCCGCCACATCTCCGGCAGGTATTGTGCACGCAGGGTCATAAAACAGCTGCAGCTTTACACCTTTTAAGGGAAGGCCGGTCTTACGGTCCGTCTTAAGAATGGTCAGGACTGCTTTGGCTCTTTCATTGTAAATCTCCACGGCTGCCGGAAGGTCTTTTACCGCAACGGTTTCCGTTACACGGTCCGTCTTGACATAGCCGGCAGGAGCCTCCTCTTCCTTCAGCCAGTAGGTCCGTCCCGGATAAAGACCGGTAAAGACTGCTGTTCCATCCTCACCGGTGACGGATGCCTCCCCGGCAGGCATGGCGCTTGTTTGGTCGGTATAGAGACGGAATACTGCATCTTTCAGGGCCACGGACGAATCTGCATCCATTTTTTTTACCAGAATGGCTCCTGCTGCCCCGTCTTCACTGGGAAGATTGGTAAATGTAAGCACCTCATCCTTTATCTCATCTGTTTTTATTTCATTCCACTGGTCATTGAGGGCGTAATGTTCAGGAGCTTTTATCTCTTTATAATAAATCCGGTCCAGGTTTCCAATCCGGCTCCTGGGCACCGCAAGGGTACAGATACCCGTGTTGTCGTCACATGGTGCGGACACCAGAAGGGCATCCTCGCTCCGGTCTGAATAAAGACCGAACGCAGCTCCCTTCAGTATACGCAGCTCTCCGTCAACCTTCCTGATTTGGATGGACAGGAATTTTTCCGAAGGCAGGGAAAAACCGGCGGTGCCAAAGGATTTCTGGGTAAATGCAGCACTGGACCGTCGCCGGATGTGTTTTCGTTGCCGGGACTTTCCTGGCTGCCGCCGGAGGCACTTTCGCTGCTGCCGTCATCTTCTGCGTTTCCTGGCTCCTGGCTTTCCGTCGGTGATATATTGTCTGATGGAAATAAATTATCCGGCGGGGTTATGATATCAGAATCCATTAATTTCTCATCTGACTTTTTCTGTCTCTCTTTCTTCTCATAATCCGGATTTTCCACAGTCAATATCCTTTGGTCATCTGACAGGCTGGTTTTTGCCCTTACTGTTCCGTCCGGTCCTGCTAATGTGATAAGGGACCTGGCTTTGGAAAAGTAAAGCAGCCCTTCCGGTATCTCTATCTCCTCTGATTCCCCGGAAAAGCTTACTTCAGTGACCCATTCCAGGACATCCTGTTCTCTCACTGTATCCTGGTCTTTCAGATATCGGCCGTCCCTGTAGATTCCTGGTGTTCTGACGGTTTCGTCTGTACCGGAGTCTGCTCCTTTGGTTGTCAGCATGGTATTTTGCAGCATAAGAATTGTTACCAGCAGCCATGCAGCCACCTTCTTCATTGGTTTTTTCATACATTCCTCCTGTGTTTAAAAACCGGCTCCGCCTATGTGACAGGCCGTGCCGGTTTTTCTGTTACTGTCTGATTATATTATAAGTAACAGGCGTAACATGACCGTTACATTTATGCAGTTAGAATGTTAGATTTGCGTTACTTATGATATAAACACCATCTTTTTGACAGACTGCTGTTCCCGCAGACCCATTCATATAGTTCCAGAAACACTAAAACAGGGACGCCCACATATAATATCTTAACTGATACCCTTGTCCTTACCAAATGGATTTTATGTGGTAGTTTTTATATGATGTTATGGATGTAAAAACGTCTAAGCGAATGGAAATTCAGACAGGTTAATTGTATTCAGTCTGCAATGAAATTGTGAAGGAGTGATATTGAATGATATATGATTATGCAAACGGTATGAACTGCGGAGATTACCCTTATGGATGTAATTCCAACGGTTATTCCGAAAACAACGGCAGATATACAGAACCGGCAAATACAAATCTTAACTCTTTTTGCGGCGGATGCTGTCAGGGTCCAACCGGGCCAATGGGCCCCCGGGGCTGCCCTGGCGTTCCTGGTCCAATGGGTCCCAGGGGCTGCCCTGGAGCTCAGGGCCCCCAGGGGAATCCCGGCCCCAGGGGTATTCCCGGCCCCCAGGGAAATCCCGGCCCCCAGGGTATTCCTGGCCCCAGGGGTATTCCCGGACCCCAGGGTATTCCAGGGCCAACCGGAGCCATGGGACCGCAAGGCTATGTGGGACCGACTGGCCCTATGGGACTAACCGGCGCAACCGGATTGACTGGTAGCACTGGTGCAACCGGAGCCACTGGTGCTACCGGAGCCACCGGAATAACCGGGCCGACTGGTGCAACCGGAGCCACCGGAATAACCGGACCGACTGGTGCAACCGGAGCCACCGGCGTAACCGGACTGACCGGCCCCACCGGAGCCACCGGAATAACCGGGTCAACTGGTGCAACCGGGGCCACTGGAGCGACTGGCGTAACCGGCCCTGCTCCGCTATCCGCAGGCTGTGCCTGTGTACAACAGATGAGAAATATATTACAGCAGATAATCCAGCTTTACCCAACAGATAATGTAATTGTTGCCATGGAAAGCGGCAATAATGCCAGCGGAAGGCCGGGCTCGCTTTTGCCGGCGCCTGATACCAACCCTAATTCAGGGCTTTTCCAGCTGACCAATGCGCAGGGCGTTCCCCAGGAAGCACTCTCCATCTGCAGGATTGCCTCTGTCAGGGTCACAAGCGCTGAATATAATAACGCCATCACCTATCTTCCGGCACCCACCCCGGCACCCACAGGATGCGACGCTGACTGTCAGGCCGCCATACGCGCTTACCTGCCGGTTGGGACAGCAGGCGTAGATATCAACGCAGGAGGCCAGACCGTTGCACAGGGCACGGTCCTTCGAAATGAATTCGGTGTTTTGGTTCTGGCCGGATCAAATAACAGCGACCCCACCTTTGTCTCAACTTGCAAAGCTGAAATTATCACAACCTAAAATATGATGACCTTAACATAGCCACAGAGGATTACCAGTAAAGCGGTAATCCTCTGTGACTATCAGTTCTGCCCAGTTGATTCAAATCCTCAGGCATATCAGACTCTATTTGTTTAATAAGCTTGGGGTTATAGCGATACGTCAGAGAGATGGTTTCCTTGCTGCCAGTGTACGAGCAGACATGTGAGTAACCAAAAACCTCCGTCAAAGAGCATTCTGCGGGCATCCACCACCGTTACCTTGCCACTGTTTCAGGTCCGGAACCCGGGCGGAGCTGAAGCGGTGGACTCACTGTGCGAAGTTTCCCCGTATGTATTGCTGTTATATACTATTTTGTGACCATAGTAAAGTATCATAAAGCTAATCCCTACTTATTTTAGAAATGCAAATTTCAAATAAAAGTAATTTAACCTGTCCATAATAAAGAACTTCCATTCATCGGAAAACGAAGCCAAATCACCTGACTGTAAATCTTTTTCCAGCCGCCCAATAAAATCAGACAAATCATTGTCCAGCTGTCCGGTACTCATCAATACGGCAGATAAAATATATCCCCATACAGCCAGTTCTCTTAATTTATCATAGCATTCCCGTATCATTGCAGAAGGACATTCTCTGGAGATGAAGCTTAAAAGAACGTCAATGCACAGGATACTGCTGGTTTTTCCATGAAGTTTTCTGATTTCCTGCAGCAGTTCATCCCTCTTCTCCTTCGTGGCCGACTCCAATGTAAAGAGAGCCACGCCGCGGACCGTCAATGCCAGAATCTGCAATCCTTCTCCATGCAGCAGCATGTTTTCCCGGATTTCATCCTTCTTCAGGAGATTCAAATCCATGGGCTCCAGGCAGACTTTGGTTCCAATCCCCATATAGGTCCTGGTGACACCCAGAGAGTTCAGCACTGCAACCGTACGGCGCACCGTACTCAATGATACCTGGTACTGCTCTGCCATGTTAGGCAGGGACGGAAGATAACTCCCCACCGGATAACGCTCCCATATAATTTCACGTATGACGACAGTGGCCAGTGTATACCGTACCTGGGGACGGCTGCGATGAATATTCCACTTAAACGGAATCTGCGGAACCGCCTCAAGATGATACTCACCGCGTGCGGATTCAATGAAATCAATTACTTTATTTTGTGCGCTGTCAATATAGGAATCGAACTCCGTCTTTAAATCATCCATTGTTCGCACCGATAATACTTCCTCCGCTATGGTACCGGTTCTGATTTCACGTTTACTCGGATACAGAAAATTAAGGTAACGAAGGCATTGCCAGTAAAGGTTAAGAAGTAAATCATTGTGAAAGGTACGCAGGACATCCAGATACAGCTTTATGGGCATTGCTACCATCATTGCGCTTTCCGCTCCATGGATTTTCTTTAGATAATCCACTATGTCCGCATCAGGATTATGTATCGCTATCTCCCACATAGGATTAAATAGCAATTCACCTGCGTAGCAAAAATCCAGGATTCCTTCTTTGCGCGGCACAAAATACTTGGCGGTATTTTCTCTGAATACCTCTCTTGTTCCCCTGTATGCAACCCTGGCAATCTTCCGTTCCTGCGTTTCTATGTATCCGTTTTTTTCAAGCTTATCCAGTGCAGACTGAACCGTATTTCGCCCCATATGAAAGATATCTCGGAGTTGTTGTAACGACAGCAGCTGTTCATCGTATCTGTAAAATCCAAAGAGAATACGGGATTCAAAATACTCATATAGTAACTCATAAAGTTCGTTTGTCTTTTCCATCCCTCTCCTCCTGTGTGGAAATCATTTCACACTCTGTTCAGATAAAGTACTGGCATAATTGTATCACGATTAATAGAATGCTGCAATAAAGTGTGTTAACTATTGCGTATGCTCCCTGTTTCTTTGTACAGGATTTTACATACCCAGCTATAACTGTTCCCATTGCCTCTATATAATAAGTATATCAAAAAATCGCTGAAGTCACACGGCCTCAGCGATTTTTCTTTTGAGGGAGTTTTTTACAGCCCCAATCAGTCCTGCCCAGTTTATTCAAATTCTCAGGCGTATCAGAATCTATTTATTTAAATTGATAATTTCTTCAACCTCTCTTAAAAACAGCTTCCGGTCAATGGGATGTATGACAAAACGCGTATAGCCCTTTTTTATCAATCCCAAAATAGTTTCATCCACCTCACGATGAGGGGCCACAAAGAGCACAATCCTGCGCTGAGGACCTGAGAGAAATTTGAAAATATCTGTTAATTCACACGAAGGCAGTTCCAAATCAATGATGATAAGCTTGGGGTTATAGCGATAAGTCAGAGAGAAGGTTTCCTTGCTGTCAGTGGATGAGTAGACATGTGAGTAACCGGCTTGTGCTAAAAATGAAGACAGAAGATGGTGCAGTTCCTGGTTGTTTGAAGCGATTATAATGTTGCGCATAATCTCACCCTCTTTCTATTTACATTATACCACTTTAAAGTGAGTTAGTAAATAGATGCCGGCCGCACTGTGAACCATTCCTGTCCTATCTCACTGGTTTATATCCATGGGCGCTGTCCCGAGATATGTTTTAAGTATTTCGTACATATTTGCCAGTTCAATAGGCTTGGCCAGAAATGCATCAAAGCCCTCGTCAAAGAACATCCTGCGGGCATCCACCGTTGCATTGGCTGTCAGAACCACAATCGGAATGTGCCTGTACTTTTCCGCCTCTAATTTTTTAATCCGCTTCATAGATTCAACTCCATCCATACCGGGCATCATGTGGTCCATGAAAATCAAATCAAAATCCTGTTCCTGAATAAGGCGGATGGCCTCTTTCCCTGACTCTGCGCATACTGTTTCTGCACCAAAGGAATTCAGAAGAAGGGATGCAACCTCCAGGTTTATCCTGTTATCATCCACCACCAGTACCTTTCCGCTGTTTAAAGTCCGGAACCCGGACGGAGCTGAAGCTGCGGACTCACTGTACAAGGTTTCCCCGGACTCATTGCCGTCTCTATGTACCGGAACCTGGAGCAGCGTCACGGTGAATACAGAGCCCTTCCCGTATTCACTTTCCACCTGGATATTTCCGCCCATCATCTGACTTAAGGATTTTGAAATGGCCAGACCCAGACCAGTGCCCTCCTTGTTGTGGTTTTGGTAGGCATCCAGCTGGCTGAAGCTGACGAACAACTTTGATACATCCTGTTTTTTGATGCCGATGCCGGTGTCTGCAATCCTGATTCTGAGATAAAATTTTCCGTTTTCCTCAAAACATCCGGCGCTTAAGGTAATCTGACCCTGCTCAGTAAATTTGACGGCATTTCCAATCAGGTTCAGCAGAATCTGCTTAATGCGGTCCCGGTCGCCCACCAGACGGCACGGCAGTGCTTCGTCGATATCCGCTACAAAGTCCACCGGCTTATTGCCGATACGGGTTTCGGCCATGACCGCAAGCTCCTTTATCAGCTCCCGGATATCATATTCATCTGCCACGATTTCAAACAGGCCCGACTCAATTTTAGACATGTCCAGGATGTCATTGATAATGGTAATCAGGCCGTGCCCGGAGTTCCGAATTCCCTGAATATACCGTTTCTGGACATCTGTTAAGTCGCTTTGGAGCAGCAGCTCGCTCATTCCGATGATAACATTCATCGGCGTTCTGATTTCGTGACTCACATTTGCCAGAAATTCCGATTTGAGTCTGGAACGCTGACGCTGGTTCTGGGAATTCACCCAGGAAATGCCCGATGCAGCCAGAAGGAACATAAATACAACAATAAACACAATGCTCAGGGTTACAAGTTGCTTTGTAAGGAC
>OLFS01002388.1_pt1 | contig 11905 bp, 7 predicted proteins | sample 1605491 | NCBI WGS metagenome assembly OLFS01 (sample SAMEA3888921, study PRJEB22519) | human gut metagenome | biome: human gut; feature: human-associated habitat; material: faeces | place: Denmark | collected 2011 | reverse complement strand
ATGATATAAAAGTTAACACCAGATCAGGAAAATGATGTTTTCAAAAAGTGAAGTGTCGGGACTTTATTGATTGGCGGAGGTGTTAATTTAAAATAATTATACTTTATTTTCTTTTGTCATGTTTAACATATCCTTTTTTATTAGCTGAATATAAATTAGTTTAATTGTTGATGTTATCTATGAGGGTCGTGGAGAGTTTGCTGTGAACAAAATATATTCACTTAAATATTGCCCTGTTACGCAAGGGCTCATTGCTGTATCTGAGCTGGCCAGCCGGGTGGTTAAACGAACAAGCCGGAAATTAAAGCAAATATCACTTATTAGCATCTCTGTTACTTGTTTATCTTATCCGATGATGTCACAGGCTGGTATTGTTCGAGACGATATTTCTTATCAGTTATTTCGCGACTTTGCAGAGAATAAAGGACTCTTTGTTCCCGGTGCTACTGATATCCCCGTCTATGATAAAAATGGTCAGCTTGTAGGTCGTCTGGATAAAGCACCAATGGCGGATTTCAGTAGCGTAAGTACCAGTGGGGTGGCCACACTGATTTCGCCGCAGTATCTGGCCAGTGTGAAACATAACAGTGGTTATCAAAGTGTCAGTTTCGGTGATGGGAAAAATACTTATACGATAGTCGATCGTAATGATCACCCCTCTACTGATTTCCATGCACCACGCCTGAATAAACTGGTCACTGAAGTTGCCCCTGTGAGCGTTACAGCTGAAGGTACCAAAGTTAATGCCTATAAAAATACTGAACGTTATACGGAGTTTTATCGTGTGGGGAGTGGAGCGCAATATACAAAAGACAGGGATGGAAAATTAACCAGGATTGCAGGCGGATATGCTTTTAAAACAGGGGGAACAATTGGTACTCCCCTCATTTCAAACGGAACCATTGTTACCAACCCCGGCCAGACTTTCAATCCGGTTAATGGGATCATACCAAGTTATGGCGTTCCCGGAGACAGTGGTTCACCGCTTTTTGCTTACGACTCATTGCAAAAAAAATGGGTCATGGTTGGTGTTTTAAGATCCTATGCTGGCCTTACTGGAGCAACAAGTTGGTGGAACGTTATTCCGACCGATTATCTGAATAAGGTTATGGAAGAGGATTTCGATACCCCTGTCGCTGCTGTCTCTGGTAAAGAACCTCTTGCCTGGCATTTTGACCAGAATACCGGTACTGGCACATTGTCTCAGGGGACAACAACCTGGGATATGCACGGTCAGAAAGGAAAAGACCTCAATTCGGGCAAAAATCTGGTGTTCAGTGGACAGAACGGCACAATTCTCCTGAAAGACAGCGTAACGCAGGGGGCCGGCTATCTGGAATTTAAAGACAGTTACACCGTGTCCGCTGACGCCGGAAAAACATGGACAGGTGCAGGTATTATTACAGACAAGGGGACCAATGTGACCTGGAAGGTCAACGGCGTTGCCGGTGACAACCTGCATAAACTTGGTGAAGGGACGCTGACCGTAAGCGGTATCGGGGTTAATCCCGGCGGGCTTAAAACCGGGGACGGGACTGTCATTCTGGCTCAAAAGCCTGATGCCGCAGGAAATGTCCAGGCTTTCAGCTCAGTCAATCTTGCCAGTGGACGTCCGACCGTTGTGCTTGCGGATTCACGACAGGTTAACCCGGATAATATCTCCTGGGGTTATCGGGGAGGGGTGCTTGACCTGAACGGTAACGATATCACTTTCACTCGTCTGCGGGTGTCTGATTATGGTGCGGTCATTGCAAACAAGGCCGCGAATAAATCCCACCTGTCACTGAATTTGTCTACAGCTAATAATGAAGAAGTCAGCGTCCCGATTGGTACTGTTAATCCGTTTGGCGGAAAAGGTACACCCGGAAGCTTATACAGCCGTAATCTGAATGGACAGACATCCTACTATATTCTTAAATCCGCCACCTATGATAATACCCTGTGGGGGAACAGCCTGAATGACCCGAAACAATGGGAATTTGTCGGTACTGATAAAAACAAAGCCATTCAGACAGTAAAAGACCGGGTCCTGGCTGAACGGGCAAAACAGCCCGTTATCTATCATGGCCAGTTGACCGGGAATATGGATGTTACTATCCCGCAATTGCCGGGTGAACGTAAGGTGGTGATGGATGGTTCCGTAAATCTGCCTGGCGGAAACCTGAGTAAAGAGGGGGGTAGTCTGATTTTCCAGGGGCATCCGGTTATCCATGCTTCAGTCAACGGCAGTGCCCCCGTCTCCCTGACCCAGAAAGACTGGGAGAACCGTCAGTTCACACTGAAAACGCTGTCGCTGAAGAATGCTGACTTCCATCTTTCACGTAATGCTGTCCTGAACGGTGACATACAGTCGGACAACAGCCATATCACGCTGGGAAGTAATAAGGTCATTATTGATAAAAATGACAGTACCGGTAATTACGTCAATCCGGAGGAAGGTACATCTTCTCCGGTGGAAAGCCAGTATCAGGGCAATATCACGCTGCAGAAAGGCTCCACGCTGGACATTAACAACCGCTTCACCGGCGGGATTGAGGCTCATGACAGTCAGGTAAACGTCACCTCATCTGAGGCCGTGCTGCAGGACAGCGGTATCTTCGTGAACTCTGCTCTCTCTGTTCGTGACGGCGGTCATCTGAAAGCACAGAAAGGGCTCTACAGTGACGGCCGGGTTCAGATTGGGAAGAATGGTACGCTTTCCCTGAGCGGAACGCCGGTTACCGGCTCAGACGGTCAGTTCACGCCGATGTTGTCTATGACAGAAGGATACGATTTGACCGGCAACAATGCCACTCTGGACATCCGCAACTGGGCACATGTTTCCGGGGACATTCATGCAACCAGCCCGTCCGCTGTCCGTATTGGAACGGATGCGCCCGGGACGCTGTCTTCCTCCGTTTCGTCCGCACTGGCTGAAGGAATGTTTGGTGGATATAACGCGGCATACTACGGTGCCATCACCGGCGGTAAGGGAAACGTCAGCATGAACAGTGGTCTGTGGCAGCTGACCGGAGATTCCACCGTCAACAACCTGACGGCCCGTAACAGCCGGGTACAGTCTGAAGAAAAGGGTGCCTTCCGCACCCTGACGGTAAACTCGCTTGATGCCACGGGCAGTGACTTTGTCCTGCGTACTGACCTGAAAAACGCCGATAAAATCAGCGTGACGGGGAAAGCCAGCGGTTCAGACAACACCCTGAATGTCAGCTTTATGAAGAATCCGACTCCGGGGCAGTCACTGAACATCCCGCTGGTCAGCGCCCCGGCCGGCACGGCAGAGAATGTCTTTAAGGCCGGTACCCGGGTCACGGGGTTCAGCCGGGTGACACCGACGCTGCATGTCGACACCACCGGCGGCAGTACGAAGTGGATTCTGGATGGTTTCAGAGCAGAGGCTGACAAAGCCGCGGCGGCGAAGGCGGACAGTTTCATGAATGCCGGCTACAAAAACTTCATGACGGAAGTGAACAATCTGAATAAACGTATGGGGGAACTGCGTGACACGAAAGGTGATGCCGGAGCCTGGGCCCGTATCATGAACGGCGCTGGTTCAGCAGACGGCGGGTACAGTGATAACTACACTCACGTTCAGGTCGGTTTTGACAAAAAACATACGCTGGACGGTGTGGACCTGTTCACTGGTGTCACGATGACCTATACCGACAGCAGCGCAGACAGTGATGCGTTCAGCGGGAAGACAAAATCCGTGGGCGGCGGTCTGTATGCTTCAGCGCTGTTTAATTCCGGTGCCTATATCGATTTGATTGGTAAATATATTCACCATGACAATGATTACACGGGCAACTTTGCCGGCCTGGGGACGAAGCATTACGGTACGCACTCCTGGTATGCCGGTGCAGAAACGGGTTACCGTTATCACCTGACGGAGGACACCTTTATTGAGCCGCAGGCCGAACTGGTTTATGGCGCGGTGTCCGGCAAAACGTTCCGCTGGAAAGAGGGAAATATGGACCTGAGCATGAAGAACAAGGACTTCAGTCCACTGGTCGGCCGGACAGGTGTGGAGCTGGGCAAAACCTTTAGCGGTAAGGACTGGAGCGTGACGGCCCGGGCCGGCACCAGCTGGCAGTTCGACCTGCTGAATAACGGCGAGACCGTACTTCGTGATGCGTCCGGAGAGAAACGGATTAAGGGGGAGAAGGACAGCCGGATGTTGTTCAATGTCGGCATGAACGCGCAGATAAAGGACAACATGCGCTTCGGGCTGGAGTTTGAGAAATCCGCCTTTGGTAAATACAACGTGGATAACGCGATAAACGCGAATTTCCGTTATATGTTCTGACAGATATTAGTGGAGAGTGTCATGAGACACTCTCCACTAAAGTCGGAAGTCTTCGATGAGGTCTCCAGATTATCAATCATAGAGATATCCCTTTGTTGATTTTTCATTTTTTGTTGCCTGGATTTCACCGGCGAGCACATTAATGCCGATTTTGATTATTTCCTTTATTCGGAAAATTAATCGTTTTCACAATGAGGGGACGAACGTAATGCTCCCCTCGGGTTCTCCTTATGAGAAACGGATTAACCCGCACCGATATTTCTACTGATTTTCAAACTCAGAATTTTCGCGCGCGCGGCGCTGTATTAATCCCCTGCCTGGTCATATAGTGCCTGCAGTACCTGAATATCAGCTTAAGGAGAAGATGATGAAGCGTATCGATTTGCACATGCATTCGGTATACAGCGACGATGCGGATTTCCCTGTCAGCGATCTGTTGACAATGGCGAAAGCGGCGAACCTGGCGGTGCTGGCGATAACCGATCACAACTCGGCGCGGTCCGTTGAGGAAGCTATTCACTATGGCAATGAAAACGCTGTGAGAGTGATGACGGGCATTGAAATTGACTGCTCGTTTGCGGGTAATAACTATCATCTGCTGGGCTACGGTTTTCGTCGTGATTGTCGGGATTTTGACGTCGTCGAGCAGAATTTCCACCATCTGGAAAGCGTCGCGACCCCGCTGAAACTGGCGAAACTTCGGGCGCTCGGGTTCCAGCTTGACGTCGATCGCCTGTATGCCCTGGCGGGCGATCGCGTTCCGCAGGAAGAGCAGATGGCGGAGTTAATTTTAGAGGATGCGCGTAATGCGAATCATGAACTGTTGCTGCCGTACCGGGCAGGGAACTCTCGCAGCGACATGCCGTTGATTAACTTCTTCTGGGATTTTTTTGGCCGCGACAAACCCTGTCATGTGAAGGTTGAACTGCCGCCCATGGCAGAGATGGCGTCGATGATTATTGATAACGGCGGTATTCCGGTGATTGCGCATATCGGCGCCAACGTAAAGGAAAAGCCGTTGTCGGCGATTGAGCAAATGTTGCCGCTCGGCGTACAGGGCGTGGAGGTTTTTTCCAGCTATCATGATGAAGCACTTCGTCGCGAACTTTATCAGTTCACGCTGGATAAAGCGTTGTTGGCGACCAGCGGCAGCGATTTCCACGGTAAAAACAAGCCCAACATCAAGATGGGCAGCAGCCAGCCCTGGGCAGCCGCACTGCCGAAGACGCTGGAAATTCTTGAAAGGGTGACGCTTTATTAACATAGACAAACCCGGCGTAACGCACCGGGTTTAATTATTTGAGATTGCCCCTGTTATTCTTATTCATGAGCGGAAGCGGCTAATACGTTGCGGCATCAGGCTGCCAGCTCAGGCATTTTCTCCTTCACAAAGTTTAACACTTTCTCCGCATCCAGCGATGCGTAGGGCAGGCTTTCAATAATGGCGACAGGGCGTGCATTTCCGACAATGTCATAAATTTCATTGAGCTTGTACTGAATATGCGGCGCTATGAGAAAACCGTCGAAAGCGGGCGCCACGCTTTCGAAATTATCCAGCCCCACCGCGCTTATCATGAGAGGATAGCCGCAGCTTTCAGCCAGTACCTGCATCTTTTTGGCAAGAGAATTTGCCGTATTCCCGAACAAACAACCTATCAGAAGCTTTTTCATGTTTTTGACCTCCTGAAAACGGTTCACAGAATAGGGCTGGCTGTGTTCAAAAAATGAGCGCCACATCTTATTTGCATAACAAATATATTCAGCGTCGGTAGCACAGACCTCTGGTGCCTCCTGCCGTGAAGACAAGTCGATGACACTTAAGTGGAACTGAGTTCCTGAACACGTCATGAAAAGGTGTGGTACGCACAGCAGTCAATTCGCATCAATGTGACAACACAGGGAGTTGGCGATAGTAAAAGAGACAGATGTCCTTTTTGTTATCGCCGCGCTCACTTTATTGTGCTATCCCATAAAGGGAAAATGGGATTGCGTCGAGGGGAAGATGAAAAATATCAATGACAGTGCCTTAAAAGAGCGGTTTATTTTAACGAACAGGTTATCGGCGATAATTAACCCCTCCCTGTTAGCGACACTGCGTCTGGTCAAAATTGATGCCGGGGAGTATCTGATGACGCAAAACACCTATTTGACGCATCTCTATTTCCTGGTTGACGGTAAACTGCAGGTCGAGCGCCATAATCCAAACGGGACGCACGCGGTTTATTCTTTTGAAACGCCTTTTTCGGTGGTTGGCGAAATGGAACTTTTCTCCATTAAGAAAAGTAAGGCCGTCGGTTCCGTTCAGGCATTAACGGACTCATGGTTACTGACCCTACCGGTCGAGGCCGTAAAAGAACACGCGATGAACGATCCCGCCTTTCTTCTTTTTATGTGCCAGAATTTAAGTCATAAACTACTGCATAATTCACTGATCCATTCCAGTGGCGCGATTTCGGTGGAATCTAAATTGCGTAAATTCTTACTTATTAAAACGCAAAACGAAGGCGCCACAATTCAACTGGAGAAAAGAGAGTCGCTCGCGGCCATGTTGGGTGTTTCTGTCAGGCAACTCAATCGTGCGCTGATAAAACTTGCGCAGCAAGGGATTATTCAACACAAAAATAAAACCCTGAAGGTGATTAATCCTGTTCGCTTATCAGATTTTCCTGCTGACAAATCTGAATTGGTGTGAGTTGGTGTGGGGTAAATAATCCCGGAAGCATGAGATAATGCGCCCGTTGTGAAGGCAGGCTGGAGCGATATTTCAGCCACCAGGTACATTACGATGAGATCAACGGATGAATCTTCTTGAACTGACACTTCTGAGTGGACAATACAACGATCGTGAAACGGGCGGAAAGATCCCGTGGAATGATCCGGATTTCAGCCGCAGGATGCTGGAAAACCATTTGTCGCAGGAACACGACTGGGCCAGTCGTAAACTCTCGGTCATTGAACAACAGGTCGACTGGATCGCCCGCCAGCTTCCCGTGGGCGCAACAATACTTGATTTGGGATGCGGCCCCGGCTTTTATACTCAACGTCTCGCGCAGCGCGGATTTGATTGCACTGGCGTCGATTTTTCTCCGGCCTCTGTGCAGTGGGCGCGAGAACAGGCGCAGAGCGCAGCGCTGGATATTGATTATCAGGAACAGGACGTCCGCGACTACCAGCCTGATGGCACGTTTGATTTCGTTATGATGACCTTCGGTGAAATCAATGTCTTCAGTTTTGAGGATGCGCAACGGCTGGTGGCGCGTAGTGCAGCCTGGCTGAAGCCGGGGGGCAAGTTGCTGATTGAAGTGCATACGTTTGACGAGGTCAAAAGACAGGGGATGGCTCCCGCGTCCTGGCAGCGGTGTCCAGAGGGGCTTTTTCTCGCCGAACCGCATCTGTTATTGAGCGAAAATCGCTGGAATGAAGAAACGCAAACCAGCACCACGACATTCTGGGCGCTCAAGGCCGATGCCAGCGTTGTGCATTTTAGCAGCCAGACGCGGGCCTGGCGGGATGACGAGTATTTGCAGTTGCTGGCGCAGTGCGGTTTTCACACGACGACCCGTATTGCCGCTGAAGAGTGGCCGGTCAGTGAAACCTTTGCCGGCAAGCTCTACGCCCTGATGGCACGTCGAGAGACGGTATAAACGACAATTGCTCTGTGCTGCAACCAGAGAAAACCGATGCCCGATGGCTTACGCTGTCGGGCTTTTTCGCTATAACGGGGAACCTTACCTGGCAAGGGCATGATTCATCCTCAGGACTCAGCCATGTCATTCGGGCGACGGCGAAGCGATTCAACCTCCCGTGCAAGTATCTCAGTAAAAAATGCCCTGAAAGATACAGCTCGATCCTTTCGCGCTTCCCGGGATAATGTTTGAGCATAACACCTTGTTTATTAAAAAATTGATAGGCAATTATTTGCAGGCCTTTAAAGTCAATCATTATCCTTGTTTATCAAACAGAAAATCTACAAAACTAGACATCTATCGAGTTTTCATCTTAAAGTCCCGATGTTGGCACTAGACAAAACTGTCTTATGGTTATCAAATGGTTAAATAATATTTCGCTGGATGTGAATGATCGACCAGATAGATGAATGGTCGGCGGGTTATTCAGCGGCTACAAGCAATACAACACACCATTTCGGGAGAAATTATGCATTCCTCTGTTAATAAAAACGAAAGCCGAACGTTCTTCGGCCATCCCTATCCGCTGGGGTCACTGTTCTTCACGGAGATGTGGGAACGGTTTTCGTTTTATGGCATTCGTCCGTTACTGATTCTGTTCATGGCCGCGACCGTCTACGACGGTGGCATGGGACTGGCGCGGGAAAATGCGTCTGCTATCGTCGGTATTTTTGCCGGCAGTATGTACCTGGCAGCGCTGCCGGGCGGCTGGCTCGCGGATAACTGGCTCGGGCAGCAACGCGCGGTGTGGTACGGCTCGATCCTGATCGCGCTCGGCCATCTGTCGATTGCCCTGTCGGCCTGGATGGGCGACAACCTGTTTTTCATCGGTTTGATGTTTATCGTGCTGGGGTCGGGTCTGTTCAAAACCTGTATCTCGGTCATGGTGGGAACCCTCTATAAGAAAGGCGATGCCCGCCGCGATGGCGGTTTTTCGTTGTTCTACATGGGGATTAACATGGGGTCATTCATTGCCCCGTTGATCTCTGGCTGGTTAATCAAATCTCACGGCTGGCACTGGGGCTTTGGTATCGGTGGGATCGGGATGCTGGTCGCGCTGATTATCTTCCGCGTGTTTGCCGTTCCTTCCATGAAACGCTATGACCGCGAAGTGGGGCTTGATTCGACCTGGAACAGCCCGGTGGTGAAGAGAAACGGCGTGGGACGCTGGTTGCTGGCGCTGGCCGTTGGTGTTGCTATCATTGTGACGCTGATTGCCCAGGGCGTGATTGTCATTAATCCGGTCGCCGTTGCCAGCATGCTGGTCTACGTTATTGCCGCGTCTGTGGCGCTCTACTTTATCTATCTGTTCGTGTTTGCCGGGTTGACCCGCAAAGAGCGCGCCAGACTGTTGGTCTGCTTTATTTTACTGGTTTCTGCGGCCTTTTTCTGGTCGGCGTTTGAGCAGAAACCAACCTCGTTCAACCTGTTTGCGAACGACTATACCAACCGCATGATCGGAGATTTCGAAATTCCAGCCGTCTGGTTCCAGTCGATCAACGCCCTGTTTATCATCCTGCTGGCTCCGGTCTTTAGCTGGGCCTGGCCGGCACTGGCGCGCCGAAATGTGCGCCCGAGCAGTATCACCAAGTTTGTTATCGGTATTCTGTGCGCGGCAGCGGGCTTTGGCCTGATGATGATGGCGGCGCAGAATGTCCTGAGCAACGGTGGAGCAGGCGTATCGCCGTTCTGGCTGGTGGGCAGCATCCTGATGCTGACGCTGGGTGAGCTGTGTCTGAGCCCGATTGGTCTGGCGACCATGACGCTGTTAGCGCCCGAAAGAATGCGGGGTCAGATGATGGGCCTGTGGTTCTGTGCCAGCGCTTTAGGTAACCTGGCGGCGGGTCTGATTGGTGGGCACGTTAAGGCTGACCAACTGGACATGCTGCCTGATCTCTTCGCCCGCTGCTCCATTGCATTGCTGATTTGTGCGGCAGTACTGATTGTGCTGATTGTTCCGGTGCGTCGGATGCTGGAAAACGCGCAAACGAAAACGGAGCAAAAACCGGCGTAAAATGCCTGACCGATAATTAACACTCACAGATAAAACCGGTGCCTGATGCGCCGGTTTTATTTTTTCTTGCCAGGTAAAATCTTTATTCTGACGAACAAACGCCCGTCTCATAATCGTTAATGCTATTCCCACCAGAACATGCTTCAGGCTGAAAAAACGTCGGCCTGTTGTCGCTATGTTGCCGGAGATGATCGGCGAAATACCATCACTCTTCCTCACAAAATGAGGTTTCACATGATCCTTTATGTCTGATTAATGAGGAAAGATCTTAAGTGGAGATAAATTATTCTTAAACACCTCATTTCTGAACCGCATTTAATGAAATAATGTGCTGTATATAATGTTATTTAAGGGATTATATTCTTTTGTTGTTTTGTTTTTAAGATGATTGAATTGTCATCATGGCTAAGATCATTTCATTTGTTCTCACGCCTGATATCTGGAAAATATTGCCTAAATACCGCAATGAGACTCAGGGCGTTTGGGTCGGAAGGACATACGTTACATTGCCGTGACTTTTACTTAACGCATTCACAAATACACTGCATTTAATCATGCGATGTATAGCGTGCTGTTATTTCGATACAGTGGAATTGATATGAAGAGAAAAGAATTTAAATTAACAACCATGGCGTTGTTAATCAGTAGTCTGTTAATGGCAAATAACGCCGGTGCAGTCATTCATGATGTAGATGGTATTATTAGCGGAAGCGGGATCATCGCTAAAGATCAGGAATATAAAATCATTAGCACCGCAGGGGAAAACAATACGATCTCCGTGGCGAATAATGGTGGTGTAACCATTACCAACCCAGGCGGAACGCCCACGGTCTCGGGTGGGGGCGAATTTGAAAACGGTGACTTTTTAATTTCCAACGGGACAGTGATTGTTGCCAACAGCGGAACCATTAATTTAGGTTCAGGGACTACCGTGAATCATATCATCGGCGATGTCATTCCAGGCACCGTCGAGGGGCGACCAGATATTCCGCTGGATAATGATTATCAGTTCATGTATGCGGTGGGTATCGTTCAGGTGGGTGGTAACAGTGCAGCCTATCTCGCGCAAAAAGGCTCGATCGTTGCCGATAATTTGACGATAAATATGAGTCAAAAGCGTGATGGCAAAGATATTGCGGGCATTCTGGGCAATAAACACAATGGCGTCTTTACCTTAACCGGCACCACCACGGTTAATTCTGCGGTGACCGGGGCGAATGGGAAGAATTTCGCGATCTATGCAAAGTCGGGATCGAAAATCAACGCTGAAAATTTGATCGTCAATAGTAAGGGGACATTCTACGCCGTCGGCCTCGATTCGGAATCCAGTGTGGATGCCGACCGTTCACTGATTCGTTATAAAAATGCCACGATTACATCCGTCGCCGATCAGTATGCGGACGGCATCAGTTCTAACGGGGCTGACGTTGAAGCGTTGGGCGACACCGCTATTGATGTCACCGTGAACGATGCGAATGGCGTGATTTCCGGGATCTGGGTTTCAGATGGTCTCACCGGCGTTGATCTGGATGCACATGTGACCATGGCAGGGAAGACGAGCCTGTTGCTGAAGTCAGGCGCGGAGAGTACGGTTCTCAGTGGTGTCGAGTCCGTGGGCGCTTCGCAGTTTACCAGTAACGACCTGAATATCACGCTGGACACTCAGGGGCATCAGCAAACAACCGGTACCGGCATTCGGGCCAGTAAAGAAGATGCGCTCACGGCGGGTAAAATCGACATTAACGGTCGTCTGAACATTGATGTTATCGATACCACCCGCAGTGGGAGCTGGAAATACGTTCAGGCGAATAAAGGCGGCGAGATCACGCTAAACGGTGAAGTGCAACTGGGGGTTAACTACAACGACCCGGATGCCACTGCCATTCTGGCGGAAAACGCCGA
>OLFS01002376.1_pt1 | contig 11979 bp, 9 predicted proteins | sample 1605491 | NCBI WGS metagenome assembly OLFS01 (sample SAMEA3888921, study PRJEB22519) | human gut metagenome | biome: human gut; feature: human-associated habitat; material: faeces | place: Denmark | collected 2011 | reverse complement strand
AGGAAATGAACTCCCAGCCGGTCCGGGGGATGGGCGCATACACAAGTTCATACCGGGAATCCCCAAAATAAATCTCGGCGCTGCCGCTTTTATCGTTCCTGAAATCCCACAGCACCCTGTCACAGTCCGTCCTGCCCTGGTCATCCGGAGTAAAGAATCCTGCATTTTTAGGATTTTCCTCAAAATATGTAAACAGATTTAGGGATTCCCCCAGCTCCTGGTTTACATGGGTGCGGGAGAGAATCAGACCCGAATCAGTGGTAATCATATAGGACGCATTGTCCCCAAAGGTGGTGGAATCATAGAGGGACCGGAAGGAATCCTGGCTGTAGATGCCAATCAGTATGACTGAGCCCGTACGGCAGGAAAATGCAACCACATCCTTGCCGGAAGCGCTGAACGGGTCTGATATAAAGCTGATTGCCTCCCCGTCCGGACTGGTCAGGCAGTCCACATATGCCTGGCTGGAATACAGGTTGATGGGTTTCACAGCCGTTCCCTCGCTGTACACGCCGCGGCCGGATTCATTCAGCAGCACACAGTAATCGAATACGGACACCCTGTTAAAATCCCGGATATAACTGCGGTCCTCCTCACTGAGTCCGTCCATGGAGTCAAAGCCGTTCTCCTTCAAATCTTCGGACATGCCGATTCCCAGCACGCGTATCTCATGCTGGCAGTGATTGAATCCTTCTGTTGTTTTGGAAATCAGGGTATTGGTTGTCTCCTTCAGCGCAGAGATATTGGAATTAATGATACGGTCATAGATGTCTCTGCGGTATCCTTCCAGAAAATACGACAATGACAGGTAAAATACAATCGCGAGAGCGATGCAGACCGCTATGGTCGCAGGCAGAGAAAACTTATGTTTTTTTCGTATCTGTTTCATCTGCCGTACCTCGCTTTTCCGGAAACCACATGACTTTGAATAGCTTTAACTATTATTATATTATTGAGCGGCCCATTTGTCAATTTCACAAAACAGAGCCTCCCGCCGGCCGCATACTGCTTCATACTGCATAAAACGGAAAACAGACCTGTGAAGAAAAAGCCTGTTCTCCACGGGTCTGTTTTTGCTGCTCTTATATTTCTACAGTGACTTCACGGCTGCCACAACATTCTCAACCGTAAATCCGAATTTCTTAAAGAGCTGTCCGGCCGGTGCGCTGGCGCCAAAGCCTTTCATGGTCACTGTGGTTCCGTCAAGGCCCACATATCTGCCCCAGCCGAAATCGCCCAGTGCCTCTACTGCAACTCTCTTTCTCACTGCCTTTGGAAGGACCTTCTCCTTGTAGTCCTCAGGCTGCTCCTCGAATACATCCATGCTCGGCATGCTGACAACGCGTACATCCACGCCCTCTTTTGCCAGTTCAGCCTTTGCACCCACTGCCAGTTCCACCTCGGAACCAGTGGCAATGATGATGGCATCCGGAACTTCCTTCGCGGAATCCTCCAGGATGTAGGCGCCCTTTAACGCCTCCTTGCTGGAGCCGGCCAGCTGAGGCAGGTTCTGCCTTGTGAGCACCAGGGCCGTGGGCGTCTTCCTGGAAGACACGGCGCTGTACCATGCGGCTGCTGTCTCCGTGGCGTCGGCCGGACGGTATACATGGAAATTAGGCATGGCGCGCAGCATGGCCAGCTGCTCGATAGGCTCATGGGTAGGTCCGTCCTCTCCCACGCCGATGCTGTCATGGGTAAACACAAAGGTAAGGGGCACGCCCATAAGCGCGGACAGCCTTGCCATTGGCTTTGTATAATCACTGAACACAAAGAAGGTTGACACGAACGCCCTCAGGCCGCCGTGAAGCATGAGGCCGTTTCCGATGGCGGACATGGCCAGCTCGCGCACACCGAAATGCAGGTTGCGCCCGGCGTAATTGTCCTTGGAGAAATCTCCCATGTCAGCCATGTAGGTCTTGGTGGACGGAGCCAGGTCCGCTGCGCCTCCAATCAGGTTGGGCATCAGGTTCTTAAGCTTCTGAAGCTGCTTGCCCGACAGACTTCTGGTTGCATCCGGCTTGTCCTCAAATGCCCAATAGTCTTCGCTGTCATAAACATCATCAGCCAGATTCGGATTATAGAATTTATCCCATAATTCCTTCATTTCCGGATATTTTCCGCAGTATTCGGCAAATAATGCATTCCATTTTTCCTCTGCCCCGGCGCCTCTCTCAGCGTATGCCTTATAATTGGCATATACCTCATCCGGTACATAGAACGGCTCCATGGACGGCCAGTTCAGGAATTCCTTCATGGCCTTTACATTGTCTTCACCCAGGGGCTCGCCGTGAGCGCTGGCCTTGCCCTGCTTGGCGGGACAGCCGTAACCAATCTGGGTCTTTACCGTGATAAAGGACGGACGGGAGGTATCTGCCTTTGCCTCCTCAATGGCCTTGCCGATGGCATCCAGGTCATTGCCGTCCTCAACTGTAATCAGCTGGAATCCGAAGGCTTCCATGCGCTTCTGTACGTTCTCTGTAAACGCGATATCCGTGCTTCCCTCAATGGAAATACGGTTGGAATCATAAAATACAATAAGCTTGCCCAGTCCCAGGGTGCCTGCCAGGGAGAATGCCTCGGAGGAAATTCCCTCCATCATGCAGCCGTCGCCGCCCAGCACATAGGTATAGTGGTCAACAACAGGATATCCGTCCTTATTAAACACAGCTGCCAGATGGGACTCGGCCATAGCCATGCCCACTGCCATGCCCATACCTGCGCCCAGCGGGCCTGTGGTGGCCTCAACGCCTGCTGTATGGCCGTACTCCGGATGTCCCGGTGTCAGGGAATCCATCTGACGGAAATTCATCATATCCTCTTTTGTAAGGCCGTAGCCGAAAAGATGAAGCAGGGAATACAGCAATGTGGAGCCATGGCCTCCTGAAAGGATAAAACGGTCCCTGTTCTCCCATCCTGGATTCTCAGGATTATGGTTCATATGTTTTGCCCACAGCTCAAAGGACATGGCTGCGGCTCCCAAAGGAAGTCCTGGGTGGCCTGATTTGGCTTTCTGTACAGCATCTGCTGCCAGAACGCGGATTGCATTGACTGACATTGTATCAATCTGATTCATAGTTCCCTCCATTCCGGTGCCCCCAAGGGGGCCCACGCATCATAGATGTTATTTTTTTACCAACTGCCCTTTATTATACCAATTCCATCCATACAGGGCAATACTTTTTCTCGCAAAAATCAGTGCAACATTTTGCGGTTCTATGCGTTATTTTGCAAATTTAAAAACAATTGTTATAAAAAGATTATAATTTAAACACATTTTCATCACATTTTAATTTTAAAACTGTTTGATGAATATGTTTATAAAAAACTGACAGGAGGACACAATTAGTGATTGAAGTAAAAAATCTTGTGAAAGATTACGGCGGCCATCTGGCAGTGGACCATTTAAGTTTCCGGGTGGAAGACGGCCAGATATACGGCTTCCTGGGCCCCAACGGCGCCGGCAAGTCCACTACCATGAATATCATGACCGGTTATCTGGGCGCCACTGAGGGCCAGGTCTTCATAGACGGCCACGACATACTGGAGGAACCAGAAGCCGCAAAAAAACGCATTGGGTATCTGCCGGAGATTCCGCCCCTGTATATGGACATGACAGTGAATGAATACCTGGAGTTTGCGGCCTGTCTGAAAAAGCTTCCCAAAGCAGAACAGAAGGGGGCTATACAGGAGGTAATGGAACTGGTCAAAATCACGGACGTCCGGAAACGCCTGATTCGGAACCTGTCCAAGGGTTACCGCCAGCGGGTGGGAATGGCCCAGGCTATTTTGGGTAAGCCCTCTGTCATTATCCTGGATGAGCCCACCGTTGGTCTGGACCCCAAACAAATCATAGAGATACGGGACATGATTAAGAGCCTGGGCAAGAAACACACCGTTATCCTGAGTTCCCACATCCTGTCCGAGGTGAGCGCTGTGTGCGACCATATCATGATTATTGCCAATGGAAAGCTGCTTGCCAGCGATACCCCTGAAAACCTGGAACAGCGTTTAAAAGGCGCGGCCGGGCTGGAGCTGGTTGTAAAAGGCAGCAGGGAGGCGCTGCAGCCTGTGCTGGAGGAAATTCAGGGACTGGCGGCAGAGAGAATTGAGACGGGAAATGAGGACGGCACCTGTGTTGTGAATCTGCAGTTTACCGGTGACAGGGCAGCGGAAACGGATATCCGCGAAACCATTTTTTATACCCTGGCCCGCCGCCGGCTTCCTATTCTGTCCATGGTTCCCTCCAGGGCATCTCTTGAGGAAATATTCCTGGAACTGACAGAGGATTTAACAGAAAATACCGAAAACCAGGACAGCATTGCCACCAACAGCTGCCCAGACCAATGAAAGAAGGAGGATTCCCAATGAGAGCCATCTATAAGCGGGAGCTGAAATCCTATTTCTGCTCCATGACAGGCTACGTATTCATTGCTTTCATGACCACGTTCATGGGCATTTATTTCATGGTTTACAATATGATTAACGGTTACCCCTATTTTTCTTATACGCTTAATTCCATACTGATGATACTGATGATTGCGGTGCCGATTCTGACCATGCGGAGCATGTCGGACGAACACAGGACCCGGACAGACCAGCTGCTGCTGACCTCCCCGGTATCTGTGTGGGGTATTGTCATAGGAAAATTCCTTTCCATGGTCACTATTTTTGCCATACCAATGGCCATTGCCTGTCTATGCCCCCTTATCATCCGGAGCGCCGGGACCGCTTACCTGACCGAAGACTATGCATCCATACTGGTCTTCTTCCTTTTGGGATGTGTCTATATTGCCATCGGGCTTTTCATCTCCTCCCTTACGGAAAGCCAGCTCATAGCCGCGGCAGGAACCTTCGGCATCCTGCTCCTCAGCATTCTCTGGCCAGGGCTCCTGAACTTCATACCAGTAAGTGCAGCCGGTTCTCTGGCCGGCTTTCTCATCCTGTGGTCCCTGGTATGTTTCATCCTGTACCGGCTTACCGGCCATATTCCGCTTTCACTGGGCCTGGAGGCAGCCGGAGCAGCAGTTCTTGCGGGAATCTATTTTGTAAAGCAGAGCCTGTTTGAACGGGCCCTGACCGGACTACTGGGAAAAATCGTCCTGACAGACGTATTTGACGGCATTGTAAGCAGCCATATGCTGGATGTCAGCGGCCTTGTCTATTACCTCAGTGCAGCCGGTATATTGCTGTTCCTGACTGTTCAGTCAATTGAGAAAAGAAGATGGAGTTGAATCATATGACCAGAAAATGTAAAAAAGGCAGCTATATGGCATTGTTCACCCTTGTGGTCATTGCCGCTGTCATTGTATTGAACCTGATTGTGGGAAAGCTTCCTGCCAAATATCTGAAGCGGGACTTAAGCTCCGGCAAGATTCTCACCCTGGGGGATACCACCCGTGACATCGCCGCACAGCTGGACAGAGATGTAACCATCCACATTGTGGCTGATCCCAACACGGTGGATGAGCGGATTACATCCTTTGTAAATCTGTATAAGGACCTCTCCCCCCGCATTTCAGTGGAGAACAACGACCCGGTGCTTCACCCGGATGTGCTTACCTCCCTGGACACGGAGCCGGGAAGCCTGGTTGTATCCTGTGAATCCACCGGCAAAAAGACCTCTGTTTCGTTTGATGATATCATCCAGTTTGACCCCATGGTTTACTACCAGTACGGGCAAATCAAGGAGACAGCCTTTGACGGCGAAGGGCAGATTACCAGCGCCATCCGCTATGTCACAAGCGATACGGCTGCCGCCGTATATGCACTGACCGGGCACGGAGAAGCCCCGCTCCCCTCAGCCGTAACAGACGCCATGGACAAATCCGGCATGAACGTGACTGAGCTGAACCTGCTCACCCAGGGATTTATTCCTCAGGACTGCAGCCTTCTCATCATGAACGCCCCCGGTAAGGACATATCCGCGGATGAAAAGGAAATGCTGACCGATTACCTGAAAAACGGAGGCCGCATGATGCTTCTGGCAGGCTGCACCCAGGATACCCTGGTCAACCTGACTGAATTCTGCTCCCAGTACGGAATGGATCTTAAAAACGGATTCGTGGCAGACCCGGCTCCCCAGCATTTTTACAACAACAATCCCTTTAATGTCATTCCGGATTATGATTTTGCCAGCAGCCTCCTTACGGGAATCGATTCCTCCGCGGCAGCCCTTCTGGTTCAGCCCTCGGGCATGACCATACAGGAAAATCCCCCGGAGGACATTACAGTCCAGCCCTTCCTGACCACCTCGGACTCCGCGTTTTTGGTGGACCCCGTCACCCAGGAAAAGACCCAGGGCGCCTATGTGCTGGGAGCCACTGCCACGGAAACCGTAAACCAGGAAGAGGGGACCGCCTCCATGCTTACCGTTATCACAGCGCCCGGCATGATTGATGACTCCATCCTGTCACGTTTCCCCAGCATCACCAACCTTCCCCTGTTCATGAATGCCGCTGCCAACGGACTGCCCGGCGTAACACCCCTGTCCATTCCCGGCAAAAGCCTGGATATTACCTATAATATGATAACATCCGCCGGACTGTGGAGCGCGCTGTTCATCATCGTCATACCGGTCGTTTTCCTGATTGCAGGATTTGTAATCTGGATGAAGCGCCGGAAGCTTTAAGCTGAGGAGGTTATATCATGAAGAAACATGTAAGGCCAATGGTTCCCGCTCTGGGAGCCCTGGTCCTTCTCTGCGCCGCCTATGGCTTCATCACCTGGCAGCAGGGAAGGAGTGCAAAGGCAAAAGAACCCGGACCGGAAGACACTGCGGTATATATGACCGACCTTCCGGGGCTCTCGGCCCTGTCCTGGAAAACAGATGATAAAAGCCTGTCCTTTACCCAAGAAAACGGCACCTGGTACTATAAAGGGGATGATGACTGCCCTATCCGCCAATATCCCCTGACCACCCTGGCAGATACCCTGTCCCACTTAAAGGCAGAGCGGAAGCTGGAAGGAGCGGATTCCCCGGAGTCATATGGTCTGGATCATCCTTCCGTGAGGTTTGACACCGTATCCTCCGACGGTTCTTCCCGTTCCATCCTGTTGGGCAGCCAGGTCCCGGGGACCGGCAGTGAAAGCGCAGGCAATGCCCGGACGCCTGCCCGGTACTATGCCGCTGTGGAAGGGGACAGCCGGATTTATATCATAGGCAGCTATCTGGCCGACACAGCAGGCAAGGGACTTTACGATTTTGTGGAAACAGAAACCCTTCCCCATGTGTCAGGCGCGGATATCCGGGAAATAACAATATCCAGGGATGGGCAGACCAGCCGGTTCTGTAAGAAGACAGCGGACGATTCAGGCAATACCGCCTGGTACAGGAACTCCTGCGAAGACGAGGCCAGCCGTCTGGATGACAACGGCGCCCTTAATAATCTTGCGGATGCCATAAGCGGGCTGTCCTTCCAATCCTGTGTATCGTACAAGGCCAGTGATGAAGAATTAGGAAGCTTCGGCCTGTCTGCACCGCAGGTGACCCTATCATGGACCTATGAAAAGGACGGAGAGAAGGAAACCCTTGCCCTGGCAGTGGGAAGTCCAAATCAGGATGGCACAGGATACTATGTGAGAAAAAATGCCTCCCGGGCAGTAAATCTGGCTCCCAAGGAGGCTGTTGAACGCTGTCTCAATGCTGCGTATCCCCAATAATACTGTGTAAGCTCATAAAAGCTGTGTAAGCTCCGTAAACAGCAGTATCACCGCTGATTTACCACATTCACGGGTTATCTGCCTTGATGGGTTCAGTGGAAACCACATCCAGGCCTGCGGCATATACCTTGCCGCAGTTCAGGACATCGGCCATAAGTCAGGACAAGCTTACGCCAATGCCCATGCCCGTTCTATGACCCGCTTTGTATTAGCCAGTATCACGTCCGCATCCTCACTGCCCCATGGCTTTACTTCCGCAGAAAGCACGTAAGGGTCTGAAGCCCGGAAAAATCCTTCCTCCTTCAGGACACGGAAGAAATCCGCCAGTTCATCCACATCATTGGCACTGTCCGGGAAACCAAACCGCGGGTGCTGGTCCCCATATGCCCTGCATCCCTTTTTTACCACAGCATTTCCAATATGCAGATGGGTTATATAGGGGCGCAATGTCTGAATCACAAACCGGGAAGTCTCATAGGTGGTGGGAAAATGGGATAAATCCGCCAGAAGACCAAAATTTGGGCAGGCCAGCCTCACATCTGCCGCAAACCGCGCCGCCAGGGGCGCAGGGCCAATGAGGGCTGACTTGTCCATGTCAAAATCAAACACCTCCAGCTCCACCTTCATCCCTTTTTCTGCCGCATACCCGCAGACAGCGCAGGTCGTTTTGAGAAGCTGTCCGTATGCCTCCGTACGGGTCTGTGGATTCCATTTCCCGGCCAGGAAAGCAATTCCTCCCGCTCCCAGATACTCCGCCTCATCCACTGCCTCCATCAAAGTCTTCTCCGCCTTCAACCGCTCTTCTTCATCCAATGCATTGGGGTTAAGGCCAGGTCCCAAAAGCCGGGGCTGGGCACCGTAGCAGACCTTCATATGGGATTGCTCCAGAATCTCCCTGGCCTTCAGGCGTATGCTGTCCTCCGGGATATGGGTCAGTTCCACTGCCGTAAAAAAGGAATCACAGGCCAGTTTTTTGAGAGAATCCAAAAACGGATAGCGCTCAGGCGGATAACTCATCCACTCAATGGTCCCGATTTTAAAATATGTATGAATTGATTCTTTCATGATTTCTTCTCCCCCTTCATTTCAGACACGCTCCCTTAATCTTCTGGTCTGTTTGACTATGTTATCTGCGCTTATGCCGTACTTCTCCAGCAAAAGGGCATATGGTCCGCTCTCGCCGAAACAGTCTTCCATTCCTATCCGTTTCATAGGGACAGGAAATGCCTCCCCCAGCGTTTCTGCAGCACTGCTGCCCAGTCCGCCGCAGATATTGTGTTCTTCAACCGTTAACAGAAGTCCTGTCTTTGCCACGGACTCCAAAAGGGTATCCCTGTCAAAAGGCTTTACTGTAATATAATCCAAAATTTCAGCCTCTATTCCCTCTGAACCAAGGATATCCGCTGCTTCCAGGGCGGCAGCCAGAGGGGCGCCTGTAACTGCAATAGTCACATCCTTTCCCTCCCGCACCTTATAGGCTTTTCCAATCTCAATCCCTATATTCTCAGGGTGAATCCGGGATACCTCCTGCCTTGACAGTCTTATATAGACAGGCCCCATGTACTCCATCATGGCCTTTATGGCTCCTTTTGTGCTGCTGATATCGGACGGTGACAATATCGTGATTCCGGGTATGGCCCGCAGCACACCTATATCCTCCACAGACTGGTGGCTGGAACCATCGGCAAAATCCGACAGCCCGCAATAGCAGCCGGCCATCTTAACATTCAGATGGTTATGGGCAATCAGGCTCCTTACATCATCTCCCGCTCTCAGCGCTACCAGAAATGCAAAGGCTGCCGCAACGGGAATCAGCCCGGAAGCAGCCATGCCGCCCGCCATTCCCATCATATTCCCTTCTGCTATTCCGCAATTAAAAAAGCGTTCCGGATATGCCTGGCCGAACAGCCGTGTCTGTGTGCTGGAGGATGTATCGCTGTCCAGCACCACCATCTGCGGGTATTCTGCCCCCAGCAAAGCCAGTTCTTCCCCAAACACTGTCCTCATAGCCTTTTGCTCCATACTCACTCCGCCTCCTTTCCGGCAGATTCCTCTGTGGCAGGTCCCGCTGCGGCAAGTTCCGCCATGGCCGCCTCATACTCCTGGTCCCCTATCTTTTTTCCATGCCAGGCACTCTTGCCTTCCATAAAGGAGACTCCCTTCCCTTTTACCGTATCCGCCAGGATAACAGCCGGGCCATTTGTCTCTTCTGCCTCCTTAAATGCATCCAGCAGCTGGTCCGTGTCATGGCCGTCACAGCAGACAACCGTTAAACCAAAGCTCTCAATTTTATCTTTCAGACGTTCCATGGGCATAACTTCATTGGCTGTGCCGTCCAGCTGGACCCTGTTATAATCCACAATCACAGTCAGATTGTCAGGCTTCCATTTATTCACGGCCATAAATGCCTCCCAGTTCTGCCCCTCATTCATCTCCCCGTCTCCGCACAGTACAAACACCCTGTAACTGTTCCCGCTGATTCCGGCAGCCAGAGCCATCCCCAGACCGGCCGAAATTCCCAGTCCCAGGGAACCGGTGGATAGTTCAATCCCGGGCAGCCGGTCACGGCAGGGATGCCCCTGCAGACGGCTTCCAAGGCAGCGCAGTGTCATCAGCTCTTCCTTTGGAAGATATCCATGGTGTGACAGTACTGCATACAGCGCCGGCGCGGCGTGGCCCTTGCTGAGGATAAAACGGTCACGGCAGGAATCCGTGGGATTTGCCGGGTCATGGCGCATTACCGCCCCATACAGGCATGTCAGTATCTCTGCTGCCGACAGGCTTCCCCCGCTGTGTCCGCTTCCTGCATGATGAATCATTGTTATAATGTCCCTGCGGATTTGTTCTGCATCCATTTTCAATTTCTCTGTCATATGGTTCCCACTCCCCCCTTTTGTCCGTTCCATACCTATTCAATGGGCGGCTTCACATGGCTGGGCATCATGCACTCATAGCTGTGTCCTTCCATGGATGCGGCAAACTCTTCTTTTGCTTTATGTACGATATCCGGCCGGGTCAGAAGACGCAGGACTGCCAGAGCAGTGACCCTGGCCCCGTAAAGCATTCCCTTAAATCCAATGGAATTCCCCACGCAGGCCGCCACCTGCCAGCTATGTCCCGGCGCAGCTATATTGTAGCAGGCTGTCTTATAAAAGGTGGTTGGCACAATGTGTCCCACATCACCTACATCCGTTGAACCATAATCATCCTGGGTGTCAATGGGCATGACGCCGGAATAGATATGGGTATCCCGGTCCTGCGCTCCTGAAAACCGCACGCTGTCCTTCCATATATCGGGCACTGTTCCGTTTATCCTGCGCGCGTAATCAATCTCCGCTTGAGTCCAGGGCTCCTGAGGAACGGAGCGCATACAGTCATCCACCAGACTGCCCAGTATATGGTTCGGCAGCGTGGGATAACAGCCGCCCAGCTCCTCTATGGTAAGTTCTGTCTCAGTCATCATAGCTGCTCCTCTGGCCACCTTTTCCATGCGTTTCTCAACTTCCTTCATAGTTTCCCGGTCCAGAGCCCTGTCATAATACCACACAGATGCTTTATCCGGCACAATATTAGGGGCGCTGCCTCCGTTGGTGGTGACATAGTGCATACGGACATCCATGGGCACATGCTCACGAAGATAATTGATTCCCACGTTCATCAGCTCCACTGCGTCCAGTGCGCTCCGGCCTTTCTCAGGGTCACAGGCGGCATGGGCCGTCCTCCCCTTAAAATGATATTTAGCAGAGTGGACTCCGGTACAAACGCTGTAGGAAGCCCTGGTATACCGCCCCGGATGCCAGGCCAATGCACAGTCCAGTTCCCTGAATGCTCCCTCTCTGGCCATGAATCCCTTTCCCGTCAATACCTCTTCGGCAGGGCAGCCGTAAAACACCAGGGTTCCCCCTATTCCCTGGCTTTCCATTTCCTTTTTTGCAGCCACAGCACTGCCTGCCATGGACACTGCCAGCAGATTATGGCCGCACCCATGTCCATAGGGCTGCTCTTCCACAGGTTCTTTATGGTCCGTATCCTTCTGGCTCTGTCCGGGCAGGGCGTCATATTCCCCCAGGAATCCAATGACCGGACTCCCGTTCCCATACACAGCCCTGATTGCCGTAGGCAAACCGCAGCATCCCACTTCCACCGTAAAACCATTTTCTTTAAGGAAATCAGCACACAGACGGCTGGCGTGATATTCCTTGTACGGCCCCTCCGGATTCTCCCAGATGGAACGGCTCATGCCGCACAGACGTTCCGACTGCTGTTCCAATTCATGAAACGCAAAATCACCTAACATCCCACTGCCTCCTTCACGATATT
>OLFS01002371.1_pt1 | contig 12013 bp, 8 predicted proteins | sample 1605491 | NCBI WGS metagenome assembly OLFS01 (sample SAMEA3888921, study PRJEB22519) | human gut metagenome | biome: human gut; feature: human-associated habitat; material: faeces | place: Denmark | collected 2011 | reverse complement strand
TCTTTTTTAGGGCGATCAGCCCTTGGCTGCGCTGCGCAATTTCGCCTTGAGCGCGCTGTATTCAGTCTGGACGTACACTTCCGCCTCAGGCTGATTGTCGATGCGCTCGATCTTCACCGCGCAGTACTTGTACTCCGGCGTGTGGGAGACGGGATCGACGTGCTCGATGGTGAGCTCGTTGCAGGCCCCGATCCACCACTGGTAGGTCATATAGACCACCCCGGCGTTGACCCGGTCGTTGTAGTTGGCCCGGGTGATCACCTTGCCACGGCGCGACGAGATCCAGACCAGCGCCTGATCCTTCACCCCGAGCTTTTTGGCATCGCTCGGGTGGATCTGCACATAGCCCGGCTCATCGGCCAGGGTTTGCAGCGCCGAGCAGTTGCCGGTCATGGAGCGGCAGGAGTAGTGACCTACCTCGCGCACGGTGGAGAGCACCAGCGGGTACTCGGCACAGGGCTGCTCCAGCGGCGGCCGCCACTCGGAGGCGATCAGCTGTCCCTTGCCGCTCGGGGTGGTGAACACATTCCCCTCGAACAGAGTGCTGGTGCCCGGGTGATCCTCGGTCGGGCAAGGCCACTGCACACTCTTGAGATCGGCCATCTTGTCGTAGCTGACCCCGGCGTAGAGCGGGCAGAGCGCACGCATCTCGTCCCAGATCTCTTCGGTGTTGTGGTACTCCATGGGATAACCCATGGCGGTCGCCATCAGCGAGAAGATGGCCCAGTCCGGTTTCACGTTCTCAGGTGGCGTTACCGCCTTGTAGAAGCGCTGGAATCCGCGATCTGCCGAGCTGTAGACCCCTTCGTGCTCGCCCCAGCTGGTGGCGGGCAGAATGACGTCGGCCATCTCGGCGGTCTGGGTCATGAAGATATCCTGCACGATCACCAGCTCCATCCCCGCCAGAGTGCGGCGGAACTGACCCAAGTCAGCTTCGGTCTGGGCCGGATCTTCACCGAAGATGTAGAAGGCCTTGCACTTGCCCTCCTCCACCTTGTGGCCAAGCTCCGTCAGGCGATAGCCGGGTTTCTGGGAGAGTGACGCCACGCCCCACGCCTTGGCGAACTTGGCGCTGATCTCGGGATCGGCCACCGACTGATAACCCGGGAACTGGTGCGGCAGCATCCCCATGTCACAGGTGCCCTGCACGTTGTTCTGCCCGCGTACCGGCCCGCAACCGGTACCGCGACGACCAAAGTTGCCGGTCAGCAGCGCCAGACCCGCCAGCCCCTTGACCACGTCCACTGCCTGACCGTACTGGGTCACCCCCATGCCCCACAGGATCATGGAAGCTGGCGACTCGGCATAGGTGCGAATAGCGGCGCGGATATCGGCGGCTTTCAGGCCAGTGATCCCCTCGACATATTCCGGGGTGTACTTGGCTACCGTCGCCTTGAAGGTCTCGAACCCTTCGGTGTAGTTGGCGACAAATGCCTTGTTGTAGAGCCCTTCGTTAATCAACACGTTGGCGAAGGCGTTAACCAGCGCCATGTTGGAACCGTTTTTGAGCGGCAGCCACTGATCGGCGATGCGGGCGGTCTCCACCATGCGGGGATCACACACAATCACCTTGGCTCCGTTTGCCTTCGCCTTGAGGATATGGCGGGCGACGATGGGGTGAGAGTCAGCAGCGTTGTAACCAAATACCAGCAGGCACTTGGTCTCTTGAATTTCGGGAATGGCGTTGCTCATGGCGCCGTTGCCTACAGTTGTCTCCAGACCGGAGACTGAGGGTGCGTGTCACACCCTCGCGCAGTGGTCGACGTTGTTCGTCCCAATCACCGCACGGGCAAATTTCTGCATCACATAGTTGGCTTCATTGCCGGGGCCACGGGCAGAGCCGGTGGTCATGATGGCGTCCGGGCCATATTTCGCCTTGATGGCGGAGAGACGGCTGCTGGCGAACTCGATGGCTTCGTCCCAGGAGACCGCCTCGAACTTGCCACCGCGTTCGCGGCGGATCATCGGGCTCTTGAGACGGGGGGTCAGCAGGTTGGTGTCGTTCAAAAAATCCCAACCGTAATAGCCCTTGAGGCAGAGCTGCCCCTCGTTGGTCCGGCCGTTGGCGCCTTCGGCCCCCACCACCTTGTCGTTTTCAACCAGCAGGTTGATTTTGCAACCGGTGCCGCAATAGGGGCACACGGTAATGACTTTTTTCATGACTCACACTCTTGTTTGTTAACGAAAAACGGCTCGGCAAGCCCGCTCACACCCGCGCCGGCATCGCCAGCAGTGCCTCGGCACTGGCCAGCTGCTTCTGCCGGTTCAGGTTTTCAAGATGCTCCGGCGTGACCAGCCGCAGCGCCTGGGTCGGACACACCTCGACACAGGCCGGGCCCGCCTCGCGGTGACGGCAGAGATCGCACTTGAGCGCCTGCGCCTTGGTCTGCGGACGCTTGAAGAGCGGATCGCCAGCGGGTACCACCTCTTTGAGCACCACCGCCATGGCGCCGTATGGACAGGCCACCACGCAGGACTTGCAGCCGATGCAGCGCTCCTGCAACACCTTGACGCAGCCATCCTCGCTGACGATGGCATTGTTCGGGCAGGCCATGGCGCACGGCTTGTCTTCACACTGGCGGCAGAGCACCGGCGTGGTCACCTTGCTGCCCACGATCACCTTCAGGCGCGGCTGAAAGTAACTGTCCTTGGAGACCAGATGTCCATCCTCGATGGCAAGATGCAGGCCGCCCTCCCGCTCAAGGGTCCCGCTGCAAGACCCTGACTGGTGTGAAACGGCGCAGGCCACCTCACAGGTACGACACCCAATACAGAGACTGGGATCTGCAATCACGAAGCTGTTCATAGAGAGGGATCCTAAATGGTTCGTTACACCGGGCCGCCCGCCGACAGGCAAAGAGGCGGCCAGCCCCCCACAAAGCATTTATCAGACCAAAACGGGCCAAGGGTGCGATAAAAATTCACAAGCAACTGAAAATAAAGAAGTAATCAGAAAAAACAACGTGCTAATTGCCACCCCTGACGAGGGTGACGACGGGGTGTGAAGTGTGATCGACACGACAAAAGTGACGAGCTCGACACCGGCTGACCAACCCCTGCCCCAGTCGTGTGGCGGAGACGTTCAGAGGAGTTGGCAGCCAGGATCGGCGGCCCCAAACCGGGCAAGCAGAGGAACGACCTCCGGGGAGAAAAACCATACCAAGGGCCAAAAATGGGCTGTGCAGCATGCTAATGCCGCTTGGGGCGGTGGCCAAGTTGTTTGGTTTTGCTATCGAGCTTACAGTCCATCATCAAGTCAAATCGAACAAAAATGAGCCGCTTATTGACTGATTTGTTGAGCCAGAGCCGGTTTTAGGCCCCTGCCTCTTCAGTTTTCTCTCCCTCCGGTTAATATGACTCATTTTGCATGCGAGTATTTAATATAACGTTTCATATATGATACTGCTTTTTGAGGATTGTATTTTTATTTATAATTATTAGTGCAGAATCTAAAATTCTTATCTTATGGGGATTTACTGATGGATTTATACACAAATAGAATATCAAAAAAAGATTTTATAAAACCTGCAATTATGAAACATGTTGAAGATGGAATGGATCTTTTCATTGCATCAGCCTTCTTCACAGAATCAGATGTAGTTGATGAACTTCTTGCTAAAGGATGTCACTTAAGAATCGTTGTGCGCCTAGGTTTTCCCACCTCTCCCAAAGCTCTTGGCAAGCTTCTAACTCATAAAAATGTTGAGGCTAGATTTTTCACAAGTGCTTCATTCCATCCAAAACTGTATATTTTTGGCGATAAAGTTATTTTGTTGGGATCAGCTAATTTAACTCACACAGCACTTTTATCTAACCAAGAGGTAATGGTTGGCATTAACTCTGATGATTATCGTTTTCCTGAACTACAAGAATTGTTTAGTGACTATTGGGATGAGGCAGAAGTTCTAACTAAAGAATCTATAAAAGAATATCAAACCATTTACAGTAAATATTGTCACGCGAGTAACATTTTAAAAGAAATGGAAGACTCCATCACCGAGAAAATAGGAGATCTGAATTTTTCAAATATCAATAGAGGAAAGAACAAAAAATCAAAGAAAACCATTTTTTTAGATTCCTACCGCAAGTCGTATCAGGAGTCAGTAACAGCCTTTCGACGTATTGAAGATATCTATCAATGCTTTAACAGGAAAGTTAATGCTGAATTCATCCCGTTACGGTTAGAAATTGATTCATTTTTTAGTTTCGTCCGTGATCATCATGCAACACAAGATACATGGCAACATCAACCAATTGGCTGGGATGACCAACAAAAAATCAATACACGAAGTCTTATTGATGAATGGCTGAAAATTAAATGGGAGCACTTTGAAGACCGTATAGTGCCAATTAACTACCCTCTAATCAAACAAGCTTTTGGCTCGATAGGGTCTATTCACTCAGCAACTATGAAAGATATTGTCGATACTCTGTGCGTTCTACATTCATTTCATGATCGATTTAGATTCTACAAGGGTGGGCTAGAAACACTAAAATCCGCTTTTATTGAAAATAATGAAGAGAAGCGAGTGAAGAAAACGTTGAGTTACCTGTTATATGGTCCGGGGGATCCTATAGAACGAATGGCAAACTGTATTTACGACAGCGAATACAAACTAAACGAATTTGGGAAATCCAATGTCCAAGAACTGATTGGTTGGATAAACAAAGAAGAACTTCCTGTGATAAATGGAAGAACAACCAAGGTATTAAGATATTTTGGTCATAACATTCGTCAAATTAGTGAGTGATTTAAGCTAATGCTTGTATAGTTAAATTTTTCAGTTTGATTAGCAAGGTGCAATAAGCGCAGCGCATTGCACCTCTTGCCTCTTTTAATATTTGGTGCAATTTACTTCGTTCATTGCACCCTACCTTTTTCTCCTTTAGCAAATAAAGACTCCATTGCTACCCAGCGCCCCCCCTTTGCCATCCCGCTAGCAATTAATTAGTCACTATTTTATCGTCTGTTTTTCACTCAACCCGATAAAAAATAGTGGCCAAACCACATCCCCAGATAAAACAAACGGTTGCCCGCAGAGCGGGTGAATATTTCAATCAACGGCCAATTAATAACCTTACTCAAAAGGACGTTTTGATTATTTATACCTGAGCATGAACCCGCAGAGTGTGTGTCATTATAAGCTTAACGACAGATGAACAGACTGTGTCCCATGAAACGCATCTTTATATCCGATTAGCTCCCTTCCCATCGCAATCCTTTGATTTCCCCCCGATGTTATATCCACACATACCTGATGTGTTCGGGGCGATCTGCTGTGGCAAACGTGTAAACATCAAACTGACAAGATGAACTCATGAACTGTGATAAACAACAAGCCACTCCCGGCGTTATGCTGGCGGCGATTGGCGTAGTCTATGGCGATATCGGCACCAGCCCGCTCTATACCTTGCGCGAGTGCCTGTCAGGTCAATTCGGGTTCGGCGTCGAGCCGGCCTCCATTCTCGGCTTTCTCTCGCTGATCTTCTGGCTGCTGATCCTGGTAGTGTCGGTCAAGTACCTCTCCTTTGTGATGCGGGCCGACAACGCCGGCGAGGGTGGCATTCTCACCCTGATGTCGCTGGCGACCCGCAACGCCTCCACCCGCTGGACACCGCTGCTGATCATCCTCGGCCTGATTGGCGGCAGCTTCTTCTATGGTGAGGTGGTGATCACCCCGGCGATGTCGGTGATGTCGGCCATCGAGGGTCTGAGCATTCTCACCCCCGCCCTCGACCCCTATATCGTCACCCTCTCGGTGCTGGTGCTGACCCTGCTGTTTGCCATCCAGAAACATGGCACCGCCATGGTGGGCAAGCTGTTTGCCCCCATCATGCTGATCTGGTTTATGACGCTGGCAGTGCTGGGGCTGCGCGGCATCATCCACAACCCCGAGGTGCTGGGTGCGCTCAACCCCATCTGGGCGGTGCGCTTCTTTGTCCAGTACCAGACCACCTCCTTCTTTGCCCTCGGCGCCGTGGTGCTGGCCATCACCGGGGTGGAGGCGCTCTACGCGGATATGGGCCACTTCGGCAAAAATCCAATTCGCCTCGCCTGGTTTATCGTGGTGCTGCCCTCGCTGGTGCTCAACTACTTCGGTCAGGGGGCGCTGCTGCTGAGCAACCCCGCCGCCATTGCCAACCCCTTCTTCCTGCTCGCACCGAAATGGGCGCTGGTGCCGCTGCTGCTGCTGGCAACCATGGCGACGGTGATCGCCTCCCAGGCGGTGATCTCCGGGGTCTTTTCGCTGACCCGGCAGGCAGTGCGGCTCGGTTATCTCTCCCCCATTCGCATCGTTCATACCTCCGAGCAGGAGTCCGGCCAGATCTATATTCCGGTCATCAACTGGATGCTCTATATCTCGGTGGTGATCGTCATCATGAGCTTCGAGCACTCCAGCAATCTGGCGGCGGCCTACGGCATCGCGGTGACCGGCACCATGGTGCTTACCTCCATCCTCTCCTGTTCGGTGGCCAAGAACAGCTGGCACTGGAACAAGTATCTGGTGGCCATCCTGTTTGCTGCGCTGCTCTGTATCGACGTGCCGCTGTTTGCCGCCAACCTCGCCAAGATCTTCTCCGGCGGCTGGCTGCCGCTCACCCTGGGCGCGGTGATGTTCACCGTGATGACCAGCTGGAAGAGCGAGCGTTTCCAGCTTATTCGCCGCCTGAACGAGCACGGCAACTCCCTTGAGCCGATGATCGCCTCGCTGGAAAAATCCCCGCCGACCCGGGTGGCCGGCACTGCGGTCTATATGTCGCGGGTGGTCAATGTGATCCCCCATGCGCTCTTGCACAACCTCAAGCACAACAAGGTGTTGCACGAGCGGATCATCCTGCTCACCCTTCGGGTGGAGGATGTGCCCTACGTCCACAATGTGCGCCGGGTCTGCATCGAGCAGCTCTCCCCCACCTTCTGGCGGGTGGTGGCAAGCTATGGCTGGCGCGAGACCCCGAACGTGGAGGAGATCTTCCACCGCTGCAACGCCGAGGGGCTGAGCTGCCGGATGATGGAGACCTCGTTCTTTATGGCCCACGAGTCACTCATCATGAAAGACCGCCCCTGGTATCTCTATCTGCGCGGCAAGCTCTTTATGCTGCTGCAGCGTAACGCCCTGCGCGCCCCGGATCAGTTCGAGATCCCGCCCAACCGGGTCATCGAACTGGGATCCCAGGTGGATATCTGATGGCGGGTTGATGGCCTCTGGATGGCCTCTTAATGACATAGAAAACGTCAGCAATAGAGAGGGAGGCATTGGCCTCCCTCTGTTGTTTCCGTTAACCCCGATTACCGCCCCCTCATCCCCAGCCCTTCTCCCGCAAGGGGAGAAGGGAGCAAACCACATCGCCCCCCACAGACATCCCACCGTAGGGTGCAACAAGCGCAGCGCCGTGCACCGCGAACATATGGCTGACCTCCCCCCTCATCCCCCGCCCTTCTCCCACGAGGAGAGAAGGGGGCAAACCACCCCGGCCATATGCTGCAAACGGTGCAATTCACTTCGTTCTTTGCACCCTGCTCATGCTGCGTTTTCCAAGGTGACGAACCCTCTTGGTGGCTTCGTCACAAGTGACGAACGTCACAGTTCGACAGCCACCTCAGCGCGTTCACTCAACTACACGAAGGTTTTTATTCATTTAAAAACAGCCACTTAAAAGCAATTTCGCAGTAAAAACCATTCTGGCCCGTATCTTGCCAACCTGCCCCTACTTTCTCCGTTCGCGACACGACAAGGTAGGCTATGAACCGCTTCGTTATCGCTGACCCCAAGCTTTGTATCGGCTGTGGCACCTGTATGGCGGCCTGCAGCGAGGTACACAAGGCGCAAGGTTTGCAGCAAGCCCCCCGTTTAACCGTTATGCGACACGAGCAGGCGACCATGCCGGTTCAGTGCCGCCACTGTGACGATGCCCCCTGCATCAAGGTGTGCCCGGTCGAGGCAATTCGCCAGACTGGCGATTGTGTGCAACTCAACGAGTCGCTCTGCATCGGCTGCAACCTCTGCGCCGTGGCATGTCCCTTTGGCGCCATCCAGAGCGGCGGCAGCCGTCCGGTGGCCGTGGCCACCAGTTACGACACCTATATCCCCTGCTCCATCCGCTCCAGCAACCCCTCCACCTCCGCTGGCCTGCGCTGCTTTGGCGAGGATCTGCTGAGCTGGGAGCCGGGCGTGCGCAGCATCGCGGTCAAGTGTGACCTGTGCGAGTTTCGCACCGATGGCCCCGCCTGTGTCGGAGCCTGTCCCTCCCAGGCACTGAAGCTGGTCAATGACGGCGACACCGAACGCGCCGCCCGGATCCGTCGCCAGCAAGCGGCCGACACCAACCCGCAAGGGGCCTCCGCCTTCTCGGCGCCTGCCACGGCGATCCCTGCATCCGATTTATCCACCACAGAGGGAGTTCGCTGATGTTGTCCCCCCTTGTTATGGCCACGCTCCTGCTCTTTTTGCTGGGCGCTGCCGCCGGTTTGCTGCTGCAAAAGCTGCCCGCACTGGCCAACCGTCTCAATAGCGGTTTTGCCCTGCTGGGCTCGCTCGCGGGTCTGGTCGCCGCCATCCAGATCTTTGCCCAAGGCGCCCCCGTCGACGGCCAGCTCTGGCTGCTGGGCTCGGTGCACCTCGACATGCTGGCCGCGCTGATGCTGCTGGTGATTAGCACCGTCGGCGTCGCCGTCGCCCTCTACTCCTTTGCCTATATCCGCGAATATCAGGGCAAGGGGGATGTGGCCATCGGCGCGCTGATGAACCTCTTCCTCTTTGCCATGGTGGGCATGGTTCTGGCCGACAACGCACTCGGTTTCTTGCTCTGCTACGAGCTGGTAACCCTCACCACCTACTGGCTGGTCAAGACCAACCCCGAGGCCGCCAAACAGAGCCGGCTTTACTTGGTGATGAACCATATCGGCATGGCGCTGGTGCTGATCGCCTTCTGGCTGCTCTGCCGTGAAAGCGGTTCGCTGGAGTTCGCCGCGCTGCGCGAGCACCATCTGGCGGGCGCATTGGCCTCTCTGGTGTTTCTGCTCAGCTTCTGCGGCTTTGGCCTGCGCGCCGGTTTCGTGCCGCTGCACGGCTGGCTGCCGGTGGCCGAGCCCGTTGCCCCCTCCCATATCTCGGCGCTGATGTCCGGCGTGATGGTGAAGCTGGGTCTCTTTGGCATCTTGCGGGTCAGCATCGATTTTCTCGGCGCCAGCCAGCTCTGGTGGGGCTATGTGGTACTGATCTTCGGCGCCTGCTCGGCGGTGCTCGGGGTGCTGTTTGCGCTGGCCGAGCATGACCTCAAGCGGCTGCTCGCCTACCACACGGTGGAGAACATCGGCATCATCCTGATGGGAATGGGCATCGGCATGATCGGCATCGCCAACCAGCAGCCGGCGCTGGTGGTGCTGGGGCTGCTCGGCGCTCTCTATCACCTGCTCAACCACGCCATCTTCAAGAGCCTGCTCTTTATGGGCACCGGCTCGGTGATGTTCCGCCTGCACACCCGTGACATGGACAAGATGGGGGGCCTGGCCAAGCTGATGCCCTGGACCGCGCTGGCGTTCCTCATCGGTGCCATGGCCATCTCGGCGCTGCCGCCGCTCAACGGCTTTGTCAGCGAGTGGTTTATCTACCAGTCCCTGCTCTCCATGACCAAACTCGGCACCTCCGTCGTCGCGCCGCTCGCGGTAGTAATGCTGGCGGTGACCGGCGCCATGGCGGTGATGTGTTTCGTCAAGGTGTACGGCATCTGCTTCTGCGGCGCCCCGCGCAGCGAGAAAGCGAGCCACGCCCGCGAAGTGCCGGGCGCCATGGTGGCAGGCACCCTGCTGCTGGCTGCGGTCTGTCTGGTGCTGGGTCTGGGTGCCCCCTGGATTGCCCCCCATATCGCCAGCTATGGTCAGGCACTCGTTGCCAGCCAGATGAGTGTCGCCACCGGCGCCACCCTGCTGCCGCTGGATAGCAGCCAGGCGATCCTCTCCCCACCCGTTATCGCCATCACCTTGCTGGGGCTGTTCCTGATTCCGCTGCTGGTACTGGCCATCTTCAAAGGGCCCAAGCTGGGTCGTCGTCACGCTGGCACCCCGTGGGCCTGTGGTTACGCCTACGAGGAGCGCATGAGCCTCACCTGTGGCGGTGTCACCCACACCTTGCGCCAACTCTGCGCGCCGCTCTATCGCAAGCAGCCGCAGCTCGATCTGGCCAGCGCCCTGCACGGGGTGAGCGATACCAACGGCAACACCGGCTGGCCGCTGCTCTCTTTAATAAATGGCCTTGTGCTGGCGCTCTTTATCCTGATGGCTGTAGGAGTCTGATATGCCTGTTCTTGAAATGCCGAGCTGGGGCATGGTTGCCCTCGCCCTGACCCAGGCCATCGCCATGCTGGCGCTGGCGCCGCTCGCCACCGGTTTCAACCGGGTGCTGCGGGCCAAGATGCACTCCCGTCAGGGGCCGGGCCTGCTGCAGGATTACCGGGATATCGCCAAGCTCCTGCGCCGTCAGGAGGTGACCCCCGAGCCTGCCGGCATCATCTTCAACCTGATGCCTGCGCTGCTCATCGCCGCCCTCTTGCTGGTGGGGATGGCGCTGCCGACCCTGACTCACGAGTCCCCCTTCCCCATCGCCGGGGATCTCATCACCGATATCTATCTGTTCGCCATCTTCCGCTTCTTCTTCTCCCTCTCCGGGCTCGACAGCGGCAGCATGTTTGCAGGGATCGGCGCCCGCCGCGAACTGACCCTCGGCATTCTGGTGGAGCCCATTCTGGTGCTCGCCTGCTTCATCATGGCGATGATGGTGGGCAGCTCGGATCTGGGCAATATCAGCAACTATGTAGCAACCCAGCCGCTGGCCGCGCCCATCGCTACCCTGCTGGCCGGCGCCGCCTGCGCCTTCGCGGTGTTTGTCGAGATGGGCAAGCTGCCCTTTGACTGCGCCGAAGCTGAGCAGGAGCTGCAGGAGGGGCCGCTCACCGAGTATTCCGGTGCGGGGCTGGCCCTGCTCAAGCTCTCCATCGGCCTCAAGCAACTGGTGGTGGTGCAGCTCTTTCTGGTGATTTTCCTCCCCTTCGGCAAGGCGGCCAACTGGAGTCTGCCTGCTCTCATCGGCGCGGCGCTGATCCTCGCCTGCAAGCTGCTGGTGGCCTTTTTACTGGCTGGCATCATCGAAAACGCCATGGCCCGTACCCAGTTCGTGCGCACCCACAAGCTCACCCGCTACGGCTTGGGGCTGGCCCTGCTGGCGCTGCTCGCCTATCTGGTCGGGATCTGAATCATGCCCGCCAGCACAGCAATTTTTTCCGATTTCATCATTTGTGAATGCTCATTCCCGAACATTAAAGTGAGAACTGCATGACCATCGCCATTTCGGATCGCATCGGCTGCGACTACATCCAGCAGGTGCGAGCCCAACTACCCCACGCCATCGTCGACGAGGAGTGGCAAACCGCCGATCAGGCCACCATCACCGTCAAGCCCACCAGTCTGGTCGAGACCGCCAGCCTGATCTTCCATCAGCTGGGGGGCTGGCTTCCGCTCTCCTTTGCCAATGACGAGCGCAGCCTCAACGGCCACTTCGCCGTCTACCACGTCTTCTCCATGGAGGGCGACACCAAGAGCTGGATCACCGTCAAGGTGCTGGTGGATGCCGATACCCAGGAGTACCCCTCCATCACCCCGACCATTCCGGCGGCGGTGTGGGGCGAGCGGGAGATCCGCGACATGTACGGCCTGCGCGCCATCGGCCTGCCGGACGAACGTCGTCTGGTGCTGCCGGACGACTGGCCGGAGGATATCCACCCGCTGCGCAAGGACGCCATGGATTACCGCCAGCGCCCGATGCCCACCACCGACACCGAGACCTACCCCTTCGTCAACGAGCTCGGCAGTGATGCCAACCGCATCGTGCCGGTCGGCCCGCTGCACATCACCTCCGACGAGCCGGGGCACTTTCGTCTGTTCGTCGATGGCGAAGACATCATCGATGCCGACTACCGCCTGTTCTATGTCCATCGCGGCATGGAAAAACTGGCGGAAACC
>OLFS01002369.1_pt1 | contig 12030 bp, 10 predicted proteins | sample 1605491 | NCBI WGS metagenome assembly OLFS01 (sample SAMEA3888921, study PRJEB22519) | human gut metagenome | biome: human gut; feature: human-associated habitat; material: faeces | place: Denmark | collected 2011 | reverse complement strand
AGGAGAACAGGATGGAGAGAAAAAGCAGACAACAGGAAATCAATGAGGCATTGATGGCAGCGGATATGGCATCCATGAGCCTGCAAAAGGCGGAAGAACAGCTGCAGAAGGCAAGTAGCTGGGGAATCTGGGATATGCTGGGCGGAGGATTCTTTAGTACCATGTTTAAGCATAACCGGATGGACGAAGCCCAGGCAGCCATGAATGAGGCAAGGGGACATCTGCGCAGGTTAAAGAAAGAATTGCTGGATGTAAATCTGACCGGGGATTTAAAGATGGATGTGGGAAGCTTTCTGACTTTTGCCGATTACTTCTTTGACGGAGTCATAGCTGACTGGATGGTGCAGTCCAAAATAGGGGATGCCCTGAATCAGGTCAGGGAAGCCAGACGGCAGGTAGGCTGCATTCGGAAACGGCTCCAGGAGATGAGGCAGACACTGGAAGCAGAGCGGGAAGGGAGGTAAGATATATGGGATGTCTTGGAAATGTATTATGGTTTATATTCGGCGGATGTATAAGCGGCCTGTCCTGGCTGCTGACAGGCTGCCTGTGGTGCATAACTATCATAGGCATACCGATAGGGCTACAATGCTTTAAATTTGCGGGCCTGAGTTTCTTTCCCTTTGGAAAGGAAGTGGTCTACGGCGGGGGAGCGGCATCCCTGCTCCTTAATATTATCTGGCTGCTGGTTTCCGGTCTTTTGCTGGCCATTGAGTCAGCCATTATCGGGGTACTGCTTTGCATTACCATAGTGGGCATACCCTTTGGCCTTCAGCAGTTCAAATTGGCGAAACTGGCGTTAATGCCCTTTGGAAGCCAGGTTATTTAAAGGTTCGATATAAAAAGACCGGGGTATTTTTGCGATAACAGAGGACAGAATGCCTCAATTTTGATATACTAATAATTAAGAGATAGCAGGTAAGCAGACGCAGCTGTCCGAATGCCCGATATACAGGGTATGCTGGGAGACTGCGTCTGTCGTATTCCCCGGACTGACAACAAATGAAAGAGAAGGGATGGAAATGTCACCAAGAAACATTACCATGGATGATATCGCCAATATGGCAGGGGTTACCAAGAGTACGGTATCCAGATATTTTAACGGAGGCAGTGTAAAGGAATCCACCAGGGAACGGATTCAGGAAATCATAAGGGAGTATAACTATGAGCCCAATGCGTTTGCCAGATTAAAGGCCAAGGAAAGCAATGTGATTGGGGTGGTTCTTCCTACCCTCAATTCCAAAGTTTCCAGCCGGGTGGTGACCAGCATTGGACGTTATCTGAGGGAGCAGGGATATGAAACCCTGATTAAGGATTCAGACCACAGCGTGGACCTGGAACTTAAGAACATCCAGAGACTGATTACGCTGAAGGTGGATGGTATCATACTGAGCGCCATTACCATCACAGAGGAGCACAGAAAACTGATTCAGGGAAGTCCTGTGCCTGTGGTGGTGCTGGCCCAGGACCATGACGGGGGAATCTGCATTGTCCACGATGATTACGGGGCGGGAAAAGCCATGGGAATCCGTGTGGGAAAGGCCGGCCCGGCCCGGGTTGGATACATGGGAGTATCCGTTCTGGATGTGGCTGTGGGTATCAACCGTAAGCAGGGTGTGCTGGACGGTCTGAATGGATGCGGCGTGGAAGATGTGGTAACGGCCACCGGGGATTACAGCTACGCCAGCGGAATCCGTATGGCAGAGGAAATCCTGGACCAGGGCCCGGTGGATGCAATCATATGCGCCACGGACCGCCTGGCTTTTGGGGCATACCATGTTCTGGGAGAGCGGGGGCTGAGGATTCCTGAGGATGTTTCCGTGGCAGGCTTCGGGGGATATGACGAGAGTACCCTGTTAAAGCCTGAACTGACAACCCTGCGATTTGACTCCTACGGTCTGGGCTATCTGGGGGCGGAGACCATTCTGAAGATGATACACCAGGAACCGGTGCCAAAAAAACAGATAGTGGATTACAGGATGATTGAAGGCGGGAGCGTGAAAGAATAAAGGGGTTTCGAGTGTACAGGAAGAAATAGAAGAGAAATTGTGAAAAGTGCACAAATTTCGAATCTATTTTTTTACATTGAATAATGGAACCGGTGCCAATAAAATATTGACTTTTGGGACTGGAAGTCTTATTATATAAGTATGGAACCGATACCAAAACGTGTAGGAAAACATAGTTGAGAAGAGGGGAAGGTAATAGGATGGATTATGCAAAAACAGCAAGCCTGGTCATTCAGTACGTAGGCGGAAAAAGCAACATTAAGTCAGTTACCCATTGTGCCACCAGACTTCGTTTCCAGCTCAGGGACAATGAGCTGCGGGACGAGGAGGCAATCAGCGACCTGGAAGGGGTAAAAGGTGTGTTTCTCACACAATCCCAGTTCCAGATTATATTTGGTTCCGGTATTGTGAACATGGTCTGCGATGAAGTGCAGAAACAGCTGGGAACATTGGAGGAAAAGCCGGAGGAAAAAGAAGAGGGAAAGGGAAATGTAGTCCAGCGTTTCATTAAAATGCTCAGTGACATTTTCGTGCCAATCATTCCCGCCATTGTGGCAGGCGGTCTTCTCATGGGACTTAACAACCTGCTGACCTCCCCGCTTATAAACGGGCAGTCCATTATTGAGCTGTATCCCGTGTGGCAGGGACTGGCTTCGGCCATCAACACCTTTGCAAACGCTCCCTTTACGTTCCTGCCGGTACTCATTGGCTTCAGCGCCACTAAGAAGTTTGGCGGAAATGCGTTCCTGGGTGCTGCTATGGGCATGATTATGGTCCACCCGGATTTGCTGAATGCATACCAGATTGGTCTGGCACAGCCGCCGGTATGGGATATCTTCGGCTTTCAGATAGCTGCCATCGGATATCAGGGAACTGTACTTCCTGTTCTGGCTGTTTCATGGATACTTGCCAATATTGAAAAGCGGCTGCATAAGGTGACGCCATCCTGGCTGGATAACCTGACAACACCTCTTTTATCCATCCTGGTAACCTCTTTCCTGACCTTTATCTGCGTGGGACCTGTGCTCAGGGAGGCCGGCAATCTGCTGGCGGCCGGCATCACATGGCTGTACAATACACTGGGGCCTGTGGGCGGAGCTCTCTTTGGGTTTGCGTATGCCCCCATTACCATGACCGGTATGCACCACAGCTTTATCGCCATTGAGACCCAGCTTCTGGCTGACAGCGCCCATACGGGCGGCAGCTTCATTTTCTCAACTGCAAGCATGAACAATGTGGCCCAGGGAGCTGCTGTTCTGGCAGTGCTGCTCATGACAAAGAATGATAAGATGAAATCCATCTGTTCCGCCTCCGGTATTTCTGCCCTGTTAGGCATCACGGAACCGGCCATGTTCGGTGTTACATTGAAATTGAAGTATCCATTTTATGCAGCCATGGCCGGTTCAGCGGCAGGCAGCGCCTATCTGGCGGCCACCAAGACTCTGGCCCAGGCATTGGGCGCGGCAGGACTTCCGGGGTTTATCTCCATGAAGCCTGACCACTATATGAATTTTGCTATTGGAATCATTTTGTCCATGGGCGTTTCCTTTGCCCTTACCATGGTGTTCTGGAAAAAGTTTGCCCTTGACCAGCAGGACGGTTCGGAGAAAAAGACGGGAAGTAAAACAAAAGGAAGAGAAACGGAAGGGAAAGAAGCTGAGGGAAGAGAAGCGGTTCAGAAGGCAGCGGCGGGCCGGGAAACCATTACCGAGCTTTACGTTCCAATGAAAGGCCAGGTCCTGGATGTGGAGCAGTCGGCGGATGCGGTTTTTGCATCCAAGGCCCTGGGCAATGGCGTGGCCATTAACCCGGCGGAGGGTATGGTGTGTGCGCCGTGCGATGGCACCGTAAGCCTGCTGTTTCCCACAAAGCATGCAGTGGGAATCACATCTGAGACAGGTGTGGAGGTGCTCATCCATATCGGAATCAATACAGTGCAGCTGGATGGACAGGGATTTGAGGCTTTTGTCTCACAGGGAGATAAGGTTAAGAAAGGCGATAAACTGATTGCCGCTGACCTGGATTTGATTCGGGAAAAGGGAATGAATCCCCAGACTATGATGATTCTGCCTGAGGGCGGAAATCTGGATGTGACCGTATATCCGGGTGAACAGGCAGATGCCGGAGATGTGGCGGTAAAGGCAGTGAAGACAGAATAAACATGGCAGCGGTAAGGAGGAAGAAGCTTGAAAAAATATGAAAAGGTCCGCAGGGAGGATTATGAAGCATGGTACCGGGAGAACAGGGAGTACAGGGAAAGGGTCAAGGCGGATGACCGCCGCCTGGCCTACCACCTGATGCCTGAAACCGGCTGGCTGAACGACCCCAATGGCCTCTGCCAGTTTCAGGGACTGTACCATATTTATTATCAGTATACACCCTTTGAGCCTACAGGGGAGATTAAGCTCTGGGGTCACTATACCACCCGGGATTTCATCCATTATAAACAGGAGGAGCCGGTTCTCTTTCCGGACCAGGACATGGACGCCCATGGCGTATATTCCGGTTCAGCTTATGTGGAGGACAAAACCATTCACTATTTTTACACAGGCAATGTGAAGCTGTTTGACCGGGATGATTACGATTATATCATGGGCGGCCGGGTGAGCAACACCATTCATATTACCAGCCGGGACGGATATCATTTTTCTGCCAAGGAACTGGTGATGAATCATGACGATTACCCGGCTGACATGAGCTGCCACATAAGGGACCCTAAAGTGTATAAAGAAGGGGAGTTTTATTATATGGTACTGGGGGCAAGGGATGTGCACAGCAAGGGAATGGTTCTCCTGTACCGGTCAAAGGATTTAAAAAAATGGGAGTATTTTAATAGAATTACTACGGACGAAGACTTTGGCTATATGTGGGAATGTCCGGATTTATTCTCCCTGGACGGGCAGCTCTGTCTGGTCTGCTGTCCCCAGGGCGTGAAGCCGATGGGTACAGAGTACCAGAATGTGCATCAGTGTACGGTATTCTGCCTGGACTATGATTTCAGGGAAAATACCTGCAAACTGAAATCCCAGCTGCCTGGAATGGTGGACAGGGGATTTGACTTCTATGCGCCCCAGACCTTTCTGGATGAAAGGGGGCGGCGTATTCTAATCGGCTGGATGGGGATTCCGGATGCGGATTACACCAATCCAACGGTGAAGGCCGGATGGCAGCATGCCCTTACCATGCCGCGGCAGCTCCGTATGAGGGAAGGGCGCCTTTTGCAGCAGCCTCTGGAGGAGATGCGGGAGCTTCGCAGGGACAGAAGGGATTACGATTTCGGGGAGCTTGCAAAGGGCGTGGAGCCGGGGCTTGTGTTTGAAGGATGCATATCCTTTGTAACCTGCCATAACATGTGCCTGACTGTCAGAGAGGATGTGACCTTATCCTATGAAAATGGCCTGCTGACCCTGGATATGGGAGGCAGCGGAAGCGGCAGGACCAGACGGAGCGTCCGGCTGGAGCGGCTTACGGATTTGCATATTTTTTCAGACACCACTTCGCTGGAACTATTTGTAAACGAAGGCCGGGAGGTCTTTACCACAAGGATATATGGTTCCCATCCGGGGATGCGGATGGAAGGAGATTGTTCCGGAAATGGGATTGTCTATGGATTAAATGGTTTTATATATGAATAAGTCAGCGCTCGTATGATGAATGTCAGGGCCTGCCCGGAATGGTTCCGGGCGGCCTTTTTCACTTTATAGGAAAGTGCTTGTTTTGGATTTATGACATGAAAATAGCCCGCTGAAAAAGCGGGCATAGAAACCAGACGGTTTTGATTTTAGAAAATATAGAAACCTTCTTCACCAAAATCGTCATCATCCATATCATCAAATTCATGTAAAAAGTAATCCATATCCAAAAGGTCCTCATCACTCATGTCGCGGACTTCATCAGAGGTCATCCCTTCCGGTGGGTTTTGGATATATTGTATCCGCAGTTCCTTTGCAAGTTCTTCTTCCGTTATACGTTTGATTGTAACCGCCTCCATTTCATATCAGATACACTAATTGTATCATGAGAAGGCCGGATGTGAAAGTACTCAAGCGGGGGAACGACAGCGGTATTTACGCATAACTTTTTCATATAATTCATGCAAAGGAACCGGTTTGTGGTTAAAATAGAGTTCTAAAAAGAGCATAGTAGTGCCACAGTTGTGGCATTTTAAAGGATCATATCCAAAAGAATGCAGAATGGATTCTCTCCAACGGTTGAAGGAAAGAAAAATAGTATGTTTTTCTTTAGAGACAGCTCTGCGCAGCCGCTGGTCGGATTCACGGTGTCTGGCATAAATCCCGTAGTAACGGATCATTTTGAAATGTTTTTCCGGGATATGTTGGGTTAACCGGGAGATAAAGTCAAGAGCCGGAATGGTTTCTGTAATGAGTTTGTTATCTTCATGCCTGTTGTAATGAAACGTGACGGAATCGCCGTCATAAGAATCAATCCGTGAAGTGGCAATGACAGGTCTGCCCAGGTAACGCCCGATATACTTAATGACATGATTGGGATTGCATTTATTGGGCATAGCCCTGACATAGAACCCATTTTTGTGGTCCGCATAGATGGAGGATTTTACTTTTTTAAAGGAATCACCTAATCGTTTGTGTAATTCATTTAAAAGAGCAGTTTGGAAGGAATCCCGCAAAAGTTTGTAGTTGAAATGCTTTTTGTGCCGCCAGCGAAGGGATTTACCAATGCCGCCTTCGGAGATTAAACAATGGATATGAGGATTCCATTTTAAATCTCTGCCAAAGGTGTGAAGGACACAAATGAAACCAGGAGTAAACAGTTCCGACTGATTCTCCTTATGGAACATGCGTATAATAACGCTGTGGACAGAAGAAAAAAGGCAGTTTAAAAGAGAACGGTCCTGTAGAAAAAAAGGACGTAGTTCTCTTGCAATTGTAAAGACGCAGTGGCGGTGCTGGACATCGAGGAGTTTAAAAGACATAGAAGTAGTCCTGTCAATGGAGTACATGTTGCCGCAGGTAGGACAGAAGCGGGAATGACAGCGGAAAGGAACAAATTTGAAAATTCCACAGCAAGGACAGGTATACATGGCACCACCAAAGGCAGGATTGCCGCAGTTAATCATTTTTTCTACATTCTCGATGACAGAGTCACGAGGGTGTTGGAGATAAATCATTTCTTCGAAATGGTCAGTAAAAATCGTTTGTAGTATATTCATAAGACTATTATGAAGGAAAACATGAAAAAAAGAAACCCTTAATTCCCCTCATGAATGAGGGGCTAGGGGAGTTGAAGTGCCGAAGGCACTTTGTTCTATCGGGATTCCGGGGGCGGAAGAGTGGGGAATGAGATTGCCGCTGTGGCGAAAAAAGTAAAGCATGAAATGCGAAAATATGGTATCCTGTAGGTGAACGGGATAAAAAGATGCAAGGAGCTGCAATATGAGAAAAAAGAAATTTATTTTGTATGTTACAATGATAGCCGCCGCGGCAGGCATTAATCTCAGCGCATGTTCATCCGGCACAGGAGCAGAGCAGGGGACTGCGGCGCTCCGGTCATCAGGTCAGGGAACCGGGAGCGTCCAATCATCCATACAGGGGACAGATGTAAGCAAGGCGCCGGGACAGGAGATGCCGGGAGAAGGCGGGACAAAGGATGAGACCATATCGGAACATACACTTAAATCAGAAAGCGCCCGGAACCAGGAAAACGCCCGGAACCAGAAAGATGCAGAAGGCCCTGTTCTGCGCCTGGAACTGCCGGAAGACCAGGGGTTATGCAGTGCCCCATCCTTCATTCAGCAGGATGATAATACCATACAGATTCTGTTTCATGATGAAACCACACAGTCTGATGCCATTGCGTGGGCTTCCCTGGAGGCAGCAGGAGGACCTTCGGAAAATTATGTGTTGGACCAGCAGGGGATGGAACAGCGTGAGATTTTGGCAGGAGAGGATGGCCCGGTGGTACTGACGATACGAAAGACAGTGGAAAATTCCGATATCCACGGTATACTGATTTCCTGGGAACAGGAAGGGGTGTTCTATGAACTTTGGGAGGATGATGCCAGGGAGAAAAAGGAGGCGGTGGTGGACATGGCTTCTGCCATTGTGTCAAGGAGCCGGCTGCCTCTGTAAAAAATGGTCATAACATTTTGCGGGCTGTAAGTCCTTATTTACAAGCCAAGGTACCGGTCTGCAGTGCAGGATATGCAATACGGATTGACGTTCCTATGCACTATAACCACATATATTGCAGTTGTAAGGGAGATAAAGGAGCCCTTCTAAAGAAACTGGTCATTTTCAGAACGTTTATAGGATATGATGTCATTGATATCGCAATCCAGGATGCGGCAGAGGTCATTGAGCGTCGTGGTGCTTAAAGGTTTATTTTTCCGGAGCCTGTCTATGGTGGAGCTTGACAGGTTATGGTTATAAATCAGGGTGTAGGTGGATTCATCAGAATTCTTGAGCGTGTTCCAAAAGGGTTCATATGTAATCACGGTGTATCCTCTTTTCTTACGTGTATATTATGTAACTAGAAAAATAAGGTAATTTTAGTTTACCTAAAAAAATGGTTCATTTCCCGGATATGCAGAATATGCCTACAAAAAAGGTGAAAAATACCATTTGTCCGTAAGGGGAGAAGGGGATGGATGGATATCAGAGGGACAGAATCCATTGCCCCATTGCCCTTCATTTTCTTTAGAATCTATTTAATAAACGCTGGAATCCGGTTATTTCCCCCTTTTGGAAAAAAATTCTAAGGCAGGAAAGAACGTTGAAATACAGGGCTTTTAAGGAAAATGTAAGACAGTGTAAGAGGAAAAGGACTTGCTTTTTTCATGAAAGTTTGTATAATGGGATAACGGAGTGAAACTAAGCATGTAATTTTCATTTATCAGGCTTATGAATCCAGGAGGCAGAGTAGAATGAAGGTCAGGAAGGTACTGGGCGGCTTTGCATGGGCCATGCTTGCGGCGACGCTGATTTTGGTGAATGCAATGGCGGCTAACGGGGATGATTTGTTTGACCAGACAGAGAATTCCAATGTTTCAGCGGTGGTACAGTATCAGCGGTGATTCAGCAGCGACGCAGTATTTTTTGAAGTTCAGCAGTTATTATCAGGAGAGACCGGCACGGATGCTGGTCTTTTTTAATGCGTGAAACCCTCTGTGAAATGCAGGCTCCATTGTTTTTAACAAAACAGGCGATGCTGACAGCAAGTTTTGCAATGCATTGAACAAAAAGGGATATGGATTATTCGCCCTCAGGGTGGTAATATTAAATCATGAAATCAACGAACACAGGAGGGAATGGTTATGCATTTATTAGACAGTGAACTGAGAAATAAGGAAGAGTGGGAAGCAGCGGGAATAGAACTTCCGAAATTTGACAGGGAAGCCATGAAGGCAGCTACCAGGGAATGCCCGCAGTGGGTGCATTTCGGTGCAGGCAATATCTTCCGCGCATTTCCGGCAGCGCGTCAGCAGAAGCTGCTGAACGATGGGGTGGAAAAAACCGGTATCATTGTGGCTGAAGGATATGACTATGAAATCATTAAGAAGGCATACAGGCCTCAGGATGATTTAAGCCTCCTGGTTACGCTGAAAGCCAATGGCACCATTGAGAAGACCGTGATTGGAAGCCTTGCGGAATCCCTGACCGTGGACCGTCAGGATAAGGCTGACTGGAACCGGCTGAAGGATATCTTTGCCAGCACTACCCTGCAGATGGTCAGCTTTACCATCACGGAAAAAGGCTACAGCATTACTTCGGCAGACGGCTCCTTCCGCCCGGACGTAGCAGCTGATTTTGAGGCTGGCCCGGAGCTGGCAGACAGCTATATCGGCAAGCTGGCAGCCCTGTGCTACTGGAGATATACCCATGGGGCGGCTCCTCTGGCACTGGTAAGCATGGATAACTGCTCCCACAACGGCCATAAGCTGTATGCGGCTGTGGATGCCTATGCAAAGGCGTGGACGGAGAACGGCAGGGCTGATAAGGGATTCCTGGAGTACATTGAGAATCCGGCCAAGGTTTCCTTCCCATGGAGCATGATTGATAAAATCACCCCACGTCCAGATGACAGCGTAAAGAAAATGCTGGAGGAGGCCGGCTTCACGGATACAGAGAGCATTGTCACCAGCAAGAACACATATGTGGCTCCTTTTGTAAATGCAGAGGAGGCCGAATACCTGGTTATTGAGGATGCGTTCCCCAACGGACGTCCGCAGCTTGAAAAGGCAGGCGTTATGTTCACTACCAGGGATACGGTTGAAAAGGTGGAGCGCATGAAGGTGTGCACCTGCCTGAATCCGCTTCACACCACCCTGGCTGTATATGGCTGCCTTCTGGGCTATACCAAAATCAGCGAGGAGATGAAGGACGCGGACCTGGTGAAGCTGGTGGAAATCATTGGATATAAGGAAGGACTTCCTGTGGTTACGAATCCGGGCATCCTTTCTCCTGAGAAGTTCATTGACGAAGTTTTACAGATTCGTGTTCCAAATCCATTCATGCCTGATACGCCCCAGAGAATTGCCTGCGATACCTCCCAGAAGCTGTCCATCCGTTTCGGAGAGACTATCAAGGAGTATATGGCAAGACCTGAGCTGGATGTGAAGTCCCTTAAGTTCATCCCCATGGTTCAGGCCGGATGGTGCCGTTATCTGTTAGGAGTGGATGATGAGGGCAATGCCTTTACTGTAAGCCCGGACCCCATGTATGAGGAACTGGCAAAGAAGCTTCAGGGCGTTAAGGTAGGAGAAGCCTGCAATGTACACCAGGTGCTGCAGCCTATATTAAGCGACGCCAGGATATTCGGAGTGGACCTGTACGAGGCAGGACTGGGCGAATATGTGGAGAGCATTTTTGCCGAGCTGATTGCCGGCAAGGGAGCTGTAAGGGCTGCTCTTCAGAGACACCTGGCAGAGGCCTAGGCATATTTGGTTCATGGTAAATTGATTCATGGCAAAGTGATTCATGGATTACGGTAAAATACGTTCCGGCTGCCGGCCGGTGCGCGCCCGGACAATGGCGTACAGCTGCTGTCCGGGCGTTTTTCATTGGCTGAAGGAATAGGACAGATTTACAAAAAGTGGGAGAAATTAATGAATTTGTAACAAAAAAGTCATATTTTATATACAAAACAGGAAGAATATGGTATCATAGTGGGAACGAACGGATGTTTATGTCTGATTCACTGAACTTACAGGCATTTGCCTTTTTGATATAGATTAAGAATGGAAATGGTATTTTCCAGGAATCATAAGATAATTGAGAAAGACAGAGGTTACGTATGAAAAGGTGGATAGCAGCGGGCATATTAATCCTAGCATTGACAGGATGTTCCCGGTATGAACCGGCAAAGGAGATGACCAGGTCACGGAACGGGGCCGCCCAGTCTGAAGCGCAGCGGCAGGCCGGACAGGAAGGGCAGGAGACGAAAGAGGCTGAGGCGGCCGATTCAGACGTCATCACCATTTCTTCATATCCGCCCAGGAACCCGGTGAAGGTAAAGGGCATCTATGTGTCCGCCTATGTGGCCGGCACCGGCGATATGATGGATAAAATCATAGAGGAGATAGACAGGACGGAGCTCAATGCAGTGGTCATTGATGTAAAGGATGACCAGGGAAGGATTACCTATGCCATGGATTCCCCAACCGTGGATGACATTGGGGCGTGCCAGGTTTTTATCCAGGACATGCCGGCGCTCATGGCAAAGCTTAAGGAGCATGGAATCTATACCATAGCCAGGGTGGTGGCCTTCAGGGACCCCTATCTTGCGGAACAGAAGCCCGAATGGAGCCTTCATGTGGCGGATGACAAAATTTACCGGGATAATAAGGGCCTCGCATGGGTAAATCCCTATAAGAAGGAAGTCTGGGATTATCTGGTCGAGGTGGGGAAAAAGGCAGGCGAGGTGGGATTTGACGAAATTCAGTTTGATTACATCCGATTTGCCGTGGACAGGACCATGAATGACGTTGTGTTTGACGATGGGGATACCCAGGGGCGTAATAAGACCCAGGCAATTACGGAAT
>OLFS01002353.1_pt1 | contig 12075 bp, 15 predicted proteins | sample 1605491 | NCBI WGS metagenome assembly OLFS01 (sample SAMEA3888921, study PRJEB22519) | human gut metagenome | biome: human gut; feature: human-associated habitat; material: faeces | place: Denmark | collected 2011 | reverse complement strand
AATGAAGATAGTGGCCCCAACCGCTGCACCTATTCCAACTATAATGAAACCAAGCGGTCCCCACCCAGCCATTGCCATGATTCCGGATATAAACCCTTGTACTCCTGCTGCTGCGAATGCCGCCCCTATGCCTATCAGTATTGGATATACATAATCCCAATTTTCAGCCACAAATTCAGCTCCGCTTGCCAGTCCGTCTACCGCCATGGATGCAACATCTGCCAGAATTTCAAAACTTCCAATCACACCATTTATAACTGTCTCTGCACTCTCATCCTGGAGGACTTCGTTGATTTTATCCAAAACCTCATCCATTGAATTGACAGCAGCGTTCTTCATGACGGTCCAGGCCTGTCCCCAAGTCATAGGCATTGCATCAAACTGCTTATTGATTGTTTCCGTGGCCCCCAGCATAGCATTTTTGACGATATCTGCGGTAATCTCACCATCGGACGCCATCTCCCTGATTTTTCCGATAGGAACATCTAAATAATCCGCAATCGTCTGAATAACATTTGGTGCCGCCTCAAACACGGCATTCAGCTCCTCGCCACGGAGGACACCAGAACCCAGTGCCTGGGTAAGCTGTAGGGAAGCAGATGCAATCTCTTGCTGGCTGGCTCCCGCTATAACAAACTGCTTGTTTAGGTTCTCTGCAAATTGTACGACCTCTCCACTGCTGTTAAATGCATCCCCTGCTCTCTGTCCCAGCTTTGCCACTACATCCGCCGTAGCCATGTAATCTGTCCTGGCACGTTGAGCCGATTGATAAATCATCTGCTGGAGCTGGTCAGTATCCTGTAATCCATCGTTCATTAGATTCAACCTGGCTGTTGTTTGGGCCATTTCGTCAGACAAACCTAAAATTTCTTTACCCATAGTAAAACCGGCAGCAACCGCTACCACACGCTTGACCGTGGATAGTAGCTGGCCGGCTGATTGATTTGCCTGTTGGATTTTTTGATTATGTTCCTGCTGTTCCTGGGCGGCTCTGGAGGTATTGGCCACAATCTGTTTTAAGGTATCATTCAGCTCATTCATCCCCTGTACGGAGACATACCTTGATGCATCCCCCATATCATGGATGGATGTATTAATATCTGCCATTTGGCTAATCATGCTGTCCCCCAAGGCAAGGAACCTGGAAAAGGATGCACTGAATTGGTCTGATAAAATTAGTTCTTCTCGTATCTCTCCCATGGTTCCCTCCTTAAGTTGGGCGATTGCCTATCTCTTTTAAAGCCATAGCAAATAAAAGCAACTTTTCATCTTCTGTTAGTTCTGCTACTTCGTGCGGGAAACGTCCATGGTTCACAAACATGTAATACGACAATTGTGTATCCATGTCATTTCCCTCTAAGAGTTTTTTGCCTCCTCAAGCTTCTCCTTTTTCGTCTTAAGTCCATTAATACTCATGATTTCGGCTGACAGCTTCTGATACTCGCCAATGCTTAACATTTTTCCGAGCACTTCCAGCGGGTCAATAACACCATAGTACTTGCACAACTCAGAGTCATTTAAGTCTGGTTCTTTTACACATTCCAGCATAAGCCTTTTGGTGTAGAGTCCATTATCCAGCACAGGCATAGGGATACCGTCCACCATTTTTTGATTTTGGGAATTCTCAGAAAGTTCCGCATTTTTTTCCTGACTAATTGCCTGGATAACAAATGGCTGAATCGTCCCATCTTCATCAACAAAACGGTCAGATACCACTACCTCTCGTGTCTTTCCTGATACAGAAGGCTGCAAAAATGCTTTTAATTTACTCATAATTCTCTCTCCTATTCTCATTCTCCGCCGAGCTGTGTCGGCCTTTCGTTAAACGCAGTCAATACCTCGATTCCTGTGTAGCTAAATGTTATCTCCGCTGTCAGATAATCCGCACTGTCGTCCAGTAATGCAATAGGTACTTTATTGAGCTTGACATTATACAGAGCAACTACCTGTTTACCTACCGTGGTACCTTTGTCATCGTTGGTAATCTGGAAAACAAATGATGGGAGCTTACCGGTTTTGAGATATTCCCGCAGCATATCCAGGAATATTGGGGTACCATAATAAACGGTCGCCGAACCGGTCATTTTGACACCTTTAATTTTCTCTTGGGTTATATTAGTGCCGACCACATTAAAATCCGCCTTCTGAAATTCTGCTTCTGACTGGAATTTCTTAAGGCCAAATACTTCTACATTTCGGTTATTTATGATTGCGAATGCCTTTCCGGCTTTGCCGTTAAGGGCATCCTGCTCAAGTAAAAACATGATATACCCCCTTATTCATCTACCAGATTGACAGTGACATAAATCTTTTCAACGGCAGCCACCGGTTGGATTGCAATTGTTATCACTACTGCATTGATGGCATTTCCAGCAGATACCAACACGTCATCGGCCTCAAAGTTCTGTATTCCACCGTTGTCCTGAATTTCATTGAGATACCCTACAATCCAGGCCTTTAATAATGCCCTGCCATCTTCATTGTTCTGGATTTTACCTATGTAATTTGCGGCAAAATTCTTGTACACCTCATTTGCTATTGTATCCAATGTGCGAATGACCTGGTTCAGTCCAAATGCTTCTCCTTTTTCCGGGTTGAAGGTCACTAATGTGTTAATATCAGACATCACCTTTACACTACCGAATTCCTCGAAAAACAGAATCTGTCCAGCGGACAATGCCTCATCAATCTGTGCATTGGTAAGACGTGGGAAAACATCCACGGCATCCGGATATTGCGCATACACTAAGGATTCATTATAAGTGGCGCCTGCCTCTGTACCTCCTACCCACCAGGTCGCCTGCTGTGCGGATATCTTTGTGTCATCCGTAAGAATGACGCCATTCTTAACAGATATAATCCCCTCATAATCATTCTCTGCATCAGCTATCACTGCCTGGCATCTCTTTCCACGTTCCCTCATCCGTTTTATGAATGACACATAAGCTGTCTTGACTGAACTATCAGTGCCATCATAAATCAAGATATTAAAATCATAGGATTCCAAAACAGTCAGAAATGACGAATAGGCCGATGCATTTACAGTTCCATCATTTCCACCCGTCAGCGCCGCACCTGCACTTGCAGCCAATGTACCTGTTCCCGAAAAGGATACCCATTCATTCTCCTGCAGGTCCTCCACTTTCTTGGCCGACTGTCTATCCTTGACCGCGCCGTCCACGACCGTCTGCACGGTAAAGCTTCCCTCCTGGTCCGGGTCGGCAATGATAGCAATGGAAATATCGTTCCCTCTTACACCGTTGTATTGTGCTGTTGCTGTCAATGGTGCAATGTTTATACTGGCTTTTTTGGCATCTGCTGCTCCAGGCCGGTACAACAGCACCTTAACCGGGCCTGTAGTATGGTCACTGCCTTTAAAAATCTCTCTTAAAAACAGAGACTTTGCATTTGTCTCGTCATATCCGATATACGGGACATAACTGTCCCCTAAATCGACTGACATGAGTGTTTCTTCTGGTCCCCAGGACAGCGGCTCACATATAGCCACTACCCCCCTGTCTCCAACGTTTATAGCCTGCTTCATGCTCGACTTGACGTTGATATACACACCAGGCTGTTTCTTATTCTGGCTCGTCCAGGTTCCTCCTGCCATTATTTTTTACCATCCTTTCCATAAAATTCATCTAATACGGCCCTAGCCTCTTCGATGGAATACTCATTCTGAGTGAGCAAAGCCCTCGCAAAATCCGTCTGATACCCGGATAAGGCCTTGCTATTCAGAAGAACTTCCGTCCTATACTTTGTTTCTTCGGGGTCCGCCTGTGACCTGGAACGGTTCTCTTTAATTGTCCTCGACACGCTTTATCCCTCCTTCATAATCCATGGTTTCGATAGCAGGTGTAGAATCCGGCTGGGAAACAATGGGTTTTACTGTAAACTGGTAATGCAGTTCTCCATCTTCAATTTTCCATTCCCGTTCGAATGTCCTGATAAATGCGGATTCTCCATTCTGTTCATACTTTATGGAATCAAGACATTCATCCAGACCCTCTGCAACTTCAATTAATTGGTCAAAAGCATTCGGTATATTCTTTTTTACCAGGTACACCACATCAATTCCAATCTCCCTCCTGGAGCGCCGGTCCATCTCATCGGACATTTCGGTTGGCATGAAAAATACAAAAAAACAAGGAAGCATGGCGCCACCTTGTTTGGGGTTATTGTATACCTTTACGTCGGACCATCGTTCTTTAAGGACACCGGCCACTGAGTTAACCAAATCATTAAGTGTAAATGTCATTTAAAGTTCTCCCTTATCCGCCTATCCAGTTCCGTACGAACAACTCTCCGGAACTTGCCAATAGCAGCCCTTTTCATATACCTGCCTTTCACATATTTGGTCTTTGTTCCTACTGTTATGCCGCCTTTTTCCGGAGACACTTTTTCCAACATATTTCCATTAATGATGAGGCCGGGAACGAAGTGCTCATCCATCACATGCCCCTCATCAACATAGGATGCATACTGCACATTATTTGCCAATACCGTTCTCGCACTCCCTGACGTCATTACCGGCTTAGTAGTGCTGTCCGTGGACCAATGCTCTGCCAGCTCTCCAGTCCTTGTCCCTGTTCCGGAGATGGGAGCTCCACCATTTGGTGGCGTCAGTTCTGCGGCCTTATCTACAGCGGCAATCGTTGCTCCCTCAGACACTTCTGCCATAATTTTGGGTACATTCTGCCCCATCATCCGGAGCTGTTGAAACCGTTTCCTGGTTGCCTGGCCAAAAGACATACAAACCGACCTCCTTTTAAATAATTTCGTCTGTAAGTAGGACTATTTCCTGATGTTCCAATCCAGACAAGGCACCACCCACCGGGTCGAAATATGGATGTGGTCGGTCAGCAAAATACCGTTCCGGCTCATTATGCATACCCAACTTACCGCCACGGGTGATATGTAGTTCATCACCCGCCTTTATATCCACGGACAAATCACACGATACCTTATCCACGGAGCTGATTGTAGCGGCTGTATTTCCCATCTTTGGACCGCCTCTCTTTGCACTGTAAACCCGACAGGGGATTCCACCTCCTATCCATTCACGTTTGGATTTATCCACATTTCCCGTAGACCTATCCACATTCCGATAAATATCCATGGAATCTGTATAAAATCCACTCAAAATCGGATTGCCCTCAAATAACATACATGCCTCCCATCCCAATCATACGCGCCATGGATATAAGCTGCTGCCCGTACTGGGTCGCGTTCCAGTTCCCCCACTTGGCCATGGCTAATGTCACGGCCTCATTATCGTACTTTATGGATGTATCACCCATGGAAGCCTCGCTGATAAGTCCCGTCTGTTGCCCTCTTCCTGCTGCCTGAACTGCTGTGGCTGACCCCTCTGAGTAGGTCTTTAAATACAGGGTACTAAAATGCGCCACATACAGTCCGGCTGCATATCTCCACGACTCAAAGTAACGGCTTGGAAGGATTGATTGATTTGCATTCTCTATGAAAATACCAATAATCCCTTCTGGCACCAGGGATTCCCTTGGATTCGTACCAGACTTAGAGAACTGTGGGAAATCCTCCAGGAACATCCCAACGGTATAGGTGCCAGACTCACCAACTGATGGTACATTGGCCGCTGCGGCTATTACTCCATTAAATTGCGCTCCATCCATGTCGGTTCCTCCTTATGATTTCTCCTTGCCTTTTCTCACCGACTGCTTTTCAGGCTCGCCCACTGTTCCAATCTCTTCATCCGGCCGCATGTCATATTCTTCGGCCTTCTCTTTTGCGGCTATGTCTGCCGCTTCCAGGGCCTTATCCCTTGTGTTATCCGGTGTGGATATGGAGCCATCCTGAATGGCTGCCTGCACCATCCAGTGGCTTGCGGCCCAATCAGGAATGGTGCCAATAAAATCGCGAGGGATAACCAGTTTCTGGTCTCCCTCTCGGATTTCAAAGCATTTCTTACTGTTGATAAACATATCATTTCCCTCCCTTATATTCCATCCACATAGCGCATAATATTCTCATAGTACATCTGCACCTCAGAGATATTTGCCATATATGCAGTGTCATAGCATACATTAGTGGTGTTCGGCTGTGTCATGACACGGCTTAATGGGGCCAACTCGTCAGCCGCTACATACCGTTCCTTGTTGAGATATACGACCATGCGGTCATTGCCTCCTGTACCGGCTCCCTTACACCAGGAGCATCCACCAATATACAGGTCACTGCCATTAGTCTTTGCTACATTATTATCCATCAAAAACTGCAAAATCGTCTTTTCGGCCAGCTCTGTCACCTTGGTTGTTGCCAGGTAATTGTACTGCTCATAAGGCATAATAATATGGTTCGGAACCGCATCCCTGTCATACTCTGCAGTTTCCCACACAGTCAAAATAGCCTCATTAATGTCCTTAAGTATTTGGTCGGGTGTCTTATCCTTAAATTTTGTGGAGCTGCTTGTACCGGTTGCTGCCGCATTCGCTGCGGTAACTGCAGGATTGTTAATAAGTCCCGTGGAGCCGTATCGTTTAATACCAACATATACATTGGCATCCATATGCTTATCATAGGCCATGCGGATGCCGTCCCGCAAAATACTCTCCAGGCTACGTCCAGTAAGCTTTTCGCGCTGCATATCCACCCACATGATTCTCATCCCAATGGAAAAAATATGGGTTTTAAACATACCTTTATCAAAATTAGCCTGTACCATTGGAATTCCATTGGCCCCGCCTGCATGTACCAATCCGTCCTCGCTGCCGCCAGTCACGCCATATTCAACATTCATAGCGCTAATAAATTCAGCCCATCCGCCACCAACACGCATCGGAATATCTCGGCTATATGTAAAACTGGTCAGCGGCTGCCTAATTGTATTGTCTCGCTTTTCAAGTTCTGACTGCAGGAAAGCGCCTCCATTGGCAATAGCTGCGGCATCCATGGCCACAGCCTGGGTAGTCTGCGGCATTGCTGCCCTTGCAGATGGAGATGTCACCATGCCACCATCAAATGTACCCATGTTCTGAAATTTCATATCCTGTTTCCTCCTTATGCTCTATTACAGGACATAATCCTGATTTCTGCTATGTTGTTTGCATCTTTTCCACCACGCCACTCGCAATTCGTAAGTTCCACTGTTTTACCAGTATCTTCGGACGCCTCAAAACCACCCACAACTCCTGTGGGGATTGACTCATTGGCAGCAGTACGAATATATACCTTTGCTCCTAACTTTGGAGTCCCTACGTTACACAGCACGTTGATACATCCACGCTTGAACACGCTCACGGCCTCATCCGGCCTATATTCCCCAGCGGACTGTGACAGATAGGAGGTGGCGCTCTTAAACTCCCTGGAGGCAATACCAACAAAATCAGCTGCCGTACTACTTGCTCCAAAGGCAACCACCTTACCGTCTGCATCGTATACCAGGGGAAGTCCGAATGTTACCGCATTGTCCCCTCCCAGCGGATGGGTATCCACTATCATATCTGGCTGTCTTGCATAATCACCGGCATATCCATGTGTCATACTCTTTCCAATAATCTGACCTTTCATTATTTCGTACCTCCATTCTGTTTGTGTGGGTTCATAGCGTCATAGGCTGCCTGGCAGGCATCCAGGTTCATCTGTGGTTTCTGGTCAGTCAGCTTGGCCGCATTCTTCTGGGTAGTCTGGACAATTTTAGCAATGTCGCTTACCTTGTCCTTATCCGTCAAACAGGACACCAGGGAATCCGTGACTGATTTTCTGGTGGCATCATCCTTAATTCCCGCAATCACTGGTCGGAGCTGCTTGACTACAGCTGCCATGATAGCCTTGTCGGCGGCACATGCAGATTTGTCCAGTTCATCAGCCGGTATTACCTTTGCCTCTCCACCTTCGGGTCCGTCGTTTCCTTCCAAGCCTTCAATGAGACTATCCAGAGGATTCTTTTCCTCCGTTTCCCCGGCTGGTTTCTGTAGTCCGATTAAATTGTTCATCATATCCATGAGGGAATCCAATTTCTGGTCGAGGCCAGCTGAATCCTGTGCACCTTCTTTTGTCGGTTCCTCTTTGGATGCCGGCGCCGCAGAAGGTTCCTGAGGCACTGTACCTTCGTCCATCGCCTCCGCTGCATCTGCCGCCATTGTTTCCAGTTCCTCTGGTGAGGCATCCTTGGCCGCACGGGCAAACAGTTTTAAAAATAGGCTGTTTTTCTTCATTTTCTCATTCCTTTCCGGCCGCTTAACGGCCTCTACCTTTTTCGCTGAATCTAAAATCGCAACATGTTTTCCGGCCCTTCCCCGTGTCACCACGGCGATATGATTTCCCCGGATATCATGTTGTGAATAGGTTCCATCTTCATTCTCAACATAGCAACACTCATACCCACAGCTGATTTCCCGCTTACCGTCCTGTACTTCCCGTATTAACCCTTCATCCTGGATGTGCAGGTCCGCAATCACATGGCCCTCCCATTCACCGGCACCCTTCCGGATGTTCTGGGCGTGCCCTCTGGCATACTGGATACAGTTATCCGGGGTAAGGAGTTCAGGTGGGTGTTCATCCGTGACCGGCTTCCCTTCAAAACTTGATAACGCTGCCTCCGAAAACACCTCATCCGGAGACCGACATACCGTCACCATCTTTGAGCTGCTCCCATCCGGCTTCAATTCACTTTCCAGATATTCCATTTCCCCGGTCCGGGCTATGGGCACATTGCGGCAAATCAAAAAGCCCTCAACCGTTTCCATTTGGTTGGGGCTTATCGTATAGCCATAATATGCTAACATTTATATTTTCCTTTCTTTTGCGATATCGCAATAAAAATACCATCAGCATTCAGCCAATGGTATCTACTTCGCTATTATCTTTTTTGCCTCACTTTCGCTGATTTCCTTCACCAAATTCATGATATCACTATTTCCAATCCTATAAGGTGAACTATCCGCCTCATCTACATCATATCCCATAATCCTGTCCATAAGGACATTACTATCATCCACAACCCAGCCTATTTCGGGTTTGTAAAGATATGGAACATAATTCTCTTCTTTACCAACCATATCAAGGTCCAATATATGGTAGTATGTCACATTCATTTATTTTTTACCTCCTTGATATTAATAGGTACTTCCATCCCTTGTGATTGCTCCATCATCTTCCTTCTGAGATTGATGGCCTCCATAGATGAAGGTTCCAGCACCCTCCATGCTTCATAGTCCTTATGCATCTGGTCTTTTACAGTATAACTTTCCGGTGTGTGGAACTGAACTTCAAACAACTGTCCATCAGGTGTTTTGAGGGTGCAATTTATACCATTGTACGGATTCCCTTTATCCAGCCAAGTATTTTTCACTCTGACCATCTCATATCCCTTTTGCTTCAAGGCCTGTTTTACAGTTCCATATGAATCTACCAACGTCAACGCACTGTCCTGATATGTATATCGTATCACATCATTGGTGGAATTAATAGTATCTCTTATCTCAAATTCATCCAGGCTGTTTTTGCTTTCTTTATTCACTTTCCGCAGGAAAGAATCTCTTTCTTTAAGGCGCTTTTTCAACCCCCTCATTTTAATGCCGGTATCCTTAGATACCTGCATGAGGTCCGCTGTTATGGCTGGTTCTTTTGCAATGATTCTATTGTATCCATTGGTCTTTCTGAATAGCGCCTTAGCTTCCTTCCATTTTTGGACATTGTTATATTTCATATCCCGGAACCCATCAATGTCTTTCGGAACCTCATTTCCGAGAACTTTCCGGTATTCCCGGTGCTGCTCATAATCCCGCAGCAGCCTCTGCCGGTTCCTTACCTTCTCTTTATATGCAGCAATCTGCTTTTTGGTTCTTGGGTCTACTGTGACAGGATTCTTATCAAAACTGGAAAAGTCCTTATCTTTCTGTATCTGCTTCTCAGTTTTTCCTATGATTGTGTATTTGACCAGAGAGTGCAGACAATTAGGGTGGATGTTAAGATATGTGTTCCCCAGGTCATCGCCGCCCGCAGGGTCAATCTTTCCAAATGCCCTTGCCAGTGATGGATAATCCGGATTGGCTCCCGAACGGCTGTACACCCGTCCCTCAAGGGGTGCGCATATAGGGCAGGTGCTCCCTATCTTAACTATCCTATACAAGTCATGATTAGGGTCTGCTGTAAGTATGGCTGCCACCTCAGCCTGCCTGGCCGTTGTCCTGGTGGCCATATTACAATAATCTTGCAGGTTCCATTTGCGACCGGACTTGTCAATAAAAGCCGTCACTCCATTTACCTGCAAATCATTTGCCATACCCACGGCCGCCTTACCCGGCCCATATCCGGCAGATTCCTGCTCTAAAACCGACTTTAAGGCCGACTCTCTCAGTATCCCATTTTCTTTTCGGCCTACAAGAAAAACTGCCTCTATGCTTTTCTGGGCGGTTACGGATGCCTCCAGAATATCTCCCAGCAGGTTATTTGACAGCTGACTCACAACATCATATTGTACAGCTGTAAGGCCGGCAGCATTGGCATAACCATTAGCGGCTGCCTCCGAACGGTAAAAAATGGTTTCTATCATGGATGGTACATAGTTCCAGCTCTCGTCTACCATATCCTGTAATATCTTTTGTGTGCGCTTTAAAGCGGCCACCTCTGCATAGTCAACGTAACCTTGCGTACGCTTCCGGCTGATTTCGGATATCAAACGTTTTTCGGTTCTGAGAAAAAGCATACGCAAAAATGCGGTAAGGTCCTTCCCCTCTGGGGGTCTGATTAACATTGCCATCACACCTCCTCAGTGCCAGATTCAAGTGGGCGCCCAAATAGTCCGGCCATCGGGTCCTGCATGGCTTTATAATCAGAATATGTCTTTCCCTTTGACAGCTCTATTGCCTCGTCAGAAATGGAATTATACATACTCGTTTCATTCGATAGCGCTTTAAGCTCCTTCTGGGCCGTGGCAGCATCAATCAAATCGCTCTGGTAGACGGATAATACTGCTTGTGTCTTTTTCTCCGCAATATCCGCGACCTCACTGGAATCCGGGGTCTGGAGCGGCGGGAAATCTACGTCCAGGTCATCAGGGACCGTCCCCCAGGCTGATAGGGTCATAATTGGCAACAAGCGCTCCAGGAGAGGGCGCAGCTGGTTTTCACGTAGGCCATCTATATAATCATAATAGTTGTTCATATCGCTTTCTCCTGTTGCATTCATGCCGGCTGGGGACCGTCCAAACAGCTTCGTAACCGGAGTCTTTGCCGCGCCTGCTACATCCATCATCACCCGGTCATACACCTCTGGTAGACCGGTAAATGTGTACTGGGTATTATGCATGACATCACCCTTGTTGACCAAGCGCGTACCAAAGTTGCTTTCTATCACGCTCTGGGCCTGCAGGGTCTGCCAGAACCGGCGCTGGGACTCCGCATTGCTGGTTGCAAGCATCTGGTCAAGGCTGTCCGTTTCCATGTAGTTAATATTGGCCCGGAAGGTCAGGGCAGCTATGTTGGCAGATACATTATCACGCTTTACCAGTTCGCTGTATATGGCTTCCAGTTCTGATTCCCCCCAGTAATTCTCTGCTATTTTCTCATTGTATGGAAGCTCCCGCCCTGTAAATCGCAGGACCCTGCTGTGGTGCACCCTGGATATCAGCGTTCCGCTCTCTTCATCCCGGATGGTATAGTATTCAGGTAGACCGAAGTCCTGGTCTGATGGGTCCGTCACCTGTCCCATTTCCGGATAAATGCCGCTCCATCTGTCCAGTATCATCAGCCCAAGGAAGCATCCCGGAAGCACCAGTCCATAGTCCAGCGGCAGTGATAGGTCATCCTGGCCGCGTACCATGATGATTCCGGCCGCACCCCCATACAGTCTGCCCCAATACATCCCTTCAAGGAGGGATTTGCGCAGGTGTACCTTGCGTTCCAGCCGCTGCATGGCATCTATGTATTCAGGGGCGACATTGCTTTGGATGGTATACCACTTACGGACCATGTCTCCCGGTATCGTCTCAATGATGTTTTGGACAATCCAGTTCTCCCGGTACAGGCTGGTCAGCAACTGGTAATTCTGGGTCATACGGGTAAGTGGGTATTGCGTGGCCTGCAGGAGGTCCTG
>OLFS01002341.1_pt1 | contig 12106 bp, 14 predicted proteins | sample 1605491 | NCBI WGS metagenome assembly OLFS01 (sample SAMEA3888921, study PRJEB22519) | human gut metagenome | biome: human gut; feature: human-associated habitat; material: faeces | place: Denmark | collected 2011 | reverse complement strand
CCCCCAATGATCAAAAGACAACAATATTACGCTTCCCTGAAGGAAGCAGCATAGGGTTCAAAAGCCTTGAGGAAAATGTGTCAACTAATATTGACAATATCAAAGAAACTCTTCCAGTTTGTCTGTTTGGTAAATAAAAGGAAGGAAAGAAACAATAAAAGAGCAGGCATGAAATAGGAGCAATATCAATTTCAGACCTGCTTTTGACTTTATAGATTCATTTATTCAAGCATTTCCTGTGCTTTCAACAGGTTCCGCAGGCAATAGTAAAAGGCCGGAATCAGAAAGGCGTCTGCCATAAGCCACGCAAGAGGAGAAGCGAAGCATATGATAATGTAGCCGAAGATGGGAACCAGTGCAAATCCAACCAAAGCCCGGGCGATCATCTCGCAGACACCGGCGAGAATGGCAAGAAGACTGTAGCCCATTCCCTGAATGGTAAAACGCCATACATTGACGATGGTAAGCGGAATATAAAACAGAGAATTAAAGGTTAAAAACTGGTGAGCCTGATGAATTACAACTGTCTCCGAAGCATCTACAAAGAGCAGTGGGATCACACCGCCGAACAGGGTCAGGACAATGCATGCCAGAACCGAGTAGATGCTTCCAATGAAGGTTGCAGAACGAACTCCCTGGCGGATACGGTCAGTTTTACCGGCACCGGCATTCTGTCCGGCATAGGTTGCCATTGTGCCTCCCAGTGCATCAAAGGGGCAGCAGAAGAACATACCTATCTTCTGACCGGCAGTAACCGAGGCAACCGCAATGGAACCGAGAGAGTTGATGGCGGTCTGGATCACCACCGAACCGATGGCGGTGATGGAGTACTGAAGTCCCATCGGAATACCCATCATGCAGAGACGATAGAGGTGGTAGGTACTGATTCGTGTTTCCTCCCGATGCATTTTTAAAATATCGAATTTCTTCTTCATATAAATCAGGCAGAGAATGCCTGAAACAGCCTGTGCAATCACCGTAGCATAAGCAGCACCGGCTGTTCCGGCTCCTATCTGTACGATGAAAAACAGATCCAGTACGATATTAATGAGACTGGATAAAATCAGAAAATAAACAGGTGTCCTGGAGTCTCCCAGTGCACGGATGATACCGGCTAAGGTATTGTACAGATACGTGGCCGGAATACCGGCAAACACAAAGAAGATATAGCTGTAGGCACCGTCGATGATATTGTCCGGTGTCTGCATCCAGACAAGAATCTGACGGGTCAGCAGACAGACGATTACGGTCATAACCACAGCGAAAAAAGATGCCAGCCATCCGGCATTGGCAACGAAACGCCGCATGTTCTTATAATCCTGGGCGCCGAACCGCTGAGCAACCGGAATAGAGAATCCGGTGCATACACCGATTACAAAGCCATTGATCATAAAGTTGATAGCGGCTGTGGAGCCAACGGAAGCCAGGGCATCCACGCCCAGAAACTTTCCTACAATAATGGTATCAACCATGCTGTAAAATTGCTGAAACAAAAGCCCCATCAGCATGGGAATGGCGAATCCAAGAATCAATTTAGCAGGGCTTCCAGTTGTCATATCTTTAATGGTAGATTGTTTTGCAGATTGGCTCATAAAGCAGTCTCCCTTCTTTTACAAATCAAACAAGTATAGCTGAATCCGAAATCACATGGAATTGATCAAAAAATCTCAAACATAAATTTTATAAGAAAGATGGAAAATTGGCAATTCATAAAAGTCACGAAAAATTGGAACGATAAAAGAAAAAATTTGGAATAAGAAGCATTGGAAAAATCTTCTGATTTCAACCGAATTGTAGCTACAGGAATATGACTAATGCTTTATTTTTATGAATGTTCCTCACTTTATCGCTAACTAAATGACTTTGATGGCTGAATTGTAACCAATTTTGTTATGATTGGTACTAGTGAGTCAGTCTTTTCTATGTTACAATATATACGTTATCAAGAAACACGGTCCTGAATCATGGAGGCACAAACTATGGAACCAATGTATTTGTCGATCCAACCGGAAAAGACTGGAGAACGCATAAAAAAGCTGCTTTTGGAACAGGGATATACGATTCGGGAGATCCAGGGAGCTTTCGGATTTGAGAATCCGCAGGCTATTTATAAATGGCTGTCCGGCAAATCGTTACCCAGCATAGACAATTTTGTTATTTTAAGTAGATTATTACATACTACGATTGAAGATATCCTCGTCATTGACGGGGATATTCCTCATTTATGGGGAATTTTAAACCAATGGTTGAATGACATCTGCCACCGAATGATTTACAATCGGATCAGAAGTAAATGACGGAAGATGAGGATAGAGAGGAAGGCGAAAATCATGCAGAAAATTACATCGGCTTATGCAAATAAGATGCTGAGAAGCCTTGAGGAAGACAAAGCATTCTGGGTAAACAAGGAAGCATCATCCAGTACTTACGTCGCTGCTGTCAATGAGGAGCCGGTCATTCCGGAATACGATTACATGACAGTTGCGCATACAATTGATGAGATAGACAGGAAGATCATCACTATCAAACACGCATTGAACCTGACCAATGCCACAGCAAAGGTGCAGGTAGGTGAACAGGAGATGAGCATTGACAGTATTCTGGTTCGAATGGCTCAGCTCAATAAGAGAAAGGCTGTTCTTGACGATATGCGTAAGAGACTGCCAAAAATGCGTGTGTATGGCAGTGCATTTAGCTCATCTGGTTCAGCGCCTGAGTATAAGTATATTAACTACGATCCGGAACTGATCCGGCAGGAATATGACCGTATTTCCAATATGATCATGGACATGCAGATCGCACTGGATCGCTATAACCAGACGGTGTTGTTTGAGGTAGATATCTGATCACTCATTCCGTGCAGGACATATTTCTAACAATACTTACTGGCGGTTACGGTTCATAGTTATCGGTTATCGGTTATTTGTTATGGGGTTATGTGTTCAGGTTCATGGAAACGACTTTTGGAAAGCATATAATGCAGATTTTCAAAATGTCCTGTAAAAACCTGTGAGAGATCACGGTGCCAAGGTACGGTTTTCAGGCACGATGGCTGTGGGAGCAATTCCGCAGCCATTTTTTATGGTAAGAAAAGCCACCGTATAGTTTCGGATTTTAGAAACCGTACAGTGGCTTTTTGGTGAAAAATGTTTTATAAGTCAGGTTAAACTTGCGGATACGCACATTACATCATTCTTATAAGACCAATGACCCTTCCAAGAATCTCGACATGATCTGTAATGATCGGATCCATGGTATCATTTTCAGGCTGTAGGCGGTAGTGGTCTTTTTCCTTGAAGAAACGTTTTACAGTAGCGGAGTCGTCTAAAAGGGCAACCACGATCTCCCCATTTTCAGCAGTTGGACACTGTTCCACGATCAGCTGATCCCCAGGAAGGATACCTGCGTTTACCATACTTTCACCTTTTACATGAAGCATAAAGGTCTCTGCGTTTGGAAGAGACTCTGCCGGGAACGGAAAATAACTTTCGATATGTTCCTCTGCAAGGATCGGTTCTCCGGCTGCAACCGTACCGATCACAGGGATGTTCACCATTTCTTTCCGGTTAAAATTAAAAGTATCATCCAGGATCTCAATTGCTCTCGGCTTGGTAGGATCACGATGGATATATCCTTTTTCTTCCAGAGCTGACAGATGAGAATGGACAGAAGAAGTGGACTTTAATTTCACAGCTTCGCAGATGTCACGGACAGCTGGTGGATATCCCTTCTTTAAGATCGTATTCTTTATGTATTCTAAAATTTCCTGTTGTTTCGCAGTAAGTTTATCCTGGGCCATGAAAGTTCCCCCTTCTGTTTTGTAATAATCTTTTACTGATACTATAGTAACATATGTTCGATAAAAATGCAAACCTTTGTTCGATTTTTTGCGTTCACGCCATTGACAAACATATGTTCTGATGTTATAGTATAGACACGATGAGAACAAATGTTCGTATCTGTGTTGGACGAGTATACAAATGAGTAGGAGGAAACGTTATGAGGAGAAGAAGATTAGTAAGAAAACGGTTTTTAACAGGGTGTTTTATTATGCTTCTGTTTGTTGCTATTCTCACAGGACGGAGTATGCTTACATCAATGGCAGAAGAAGAACCTATGACTGTCAGTCCCTATTATAAGAGCGTCGAGATCAAAGACGGGGATAATTTGTGGAATATCGCCAGACAGTACAAAAAGGGAAGCCGTATGTCTACAGAAGAATACATCAGGGAATTAAAACGAATGAATTCCCTTCGCTCTGATACGATTCATAAAGGCCAGTTTCTTACAATCGTTTATTATAAGTAGATCACGGAAGTTTTTGAATTTTCCTGAAAAATGTACATTGAAAACATCATATTGGGAATACTGAGCTTAATGAGAAATGTTTTAATTGAGAAAAGTTACCTGTAACACTACTTGTTTTTTCCAATTTTATCTGATACGATATACAAAGATGTTAGCTAGGACTAACTTATATTTTAACAGTTGTAAATGAGGTATCCTATGAGTAAAGAAACCCTTGATCTGATGCTTGGCTTAAACAGGCAGGAACTGGAGATCCAGATCGCACTTCAGTGTGCACCATTGCTTACAGGACGTAAGATATCCAATCTTCTTACTGTAGACAAGAGATTTCGCAGCGCAGTATTGCGGTTGTTCCGTTCCAGTGCTGTTTCCTGCTATGTCCTTTATGAGTCTGATGACCGTATTACTTTTCTTTTATATGTACGTGAAAAACTGGAAGCTTATTTAAGAACAGAGAAGGTGAAAAAGCTGATGGAAGAGTTTGGATGCAGCGGATGTATGCTTTCCAAGATCCTCTATCGCGTATCAGAACGCTACCGTGCTCACATGGAAGGCAAAGGTGATTTTCCTCATGAGATCGGATTACTCCTTGGATATCCGCCGGAAGATGTCATTGGTTTTATTGAAAACCGGGGACAAAATCCGCTGTATATCGGATACTGGAAGGTATATTCCAATCTGGAAGAATGCCGGAAGGTATTTGCCGGATACGATCAGGCAAGGGAAAAAGTGATCCATATGGTATCATCAGGAATGACTGTTAAAAACATCATGGAGCTGTATGATTTACATTCACGTAAATTAATGGCAGTATAGGAGGAAGAAAAAAATGGACGAAATCATGGTAGTTTACTGGTCACAGACAGGCAACACAGAGGCTATGGCACAGGCAGTAGCACAGGGAATTGAAGAAGCTGGAAAGAAAGCAAAACTGGCTGAAGTATCTGCAGTATCTGCAGCTGACCTGAAGGATGCAAAAGCATTTGCATTAGGATGCCCTGCAATGGGAGCTGAAGTTATCGAAGAAGATGAGATGGAACCATTCGTAGCTGAGGTAGAAGGATTTGCATCAGGAAAGACCATCGGTCTGTTTGGCTCTTATGGCTGGGGTGATGGACAGTGGATGCGTGACTGGGAAGACCGTATGAAGGCAGCAGGCGCAGAAGTTGCATGCGGAGAAGGCATTATTACCCAGGAAACTCCAGATGATGATGCATTAGTTAAGTGTAAGGAATTAGGAAAGACACTGGCAGCAGTTTAATCTTATTTTAAAGTAAATAACTGCATATAAATCTATTACCGCAAAGCAGGCAGTAAAATGTTTCCTGTTTTGCGGTATTTTTGTTTGTTGATACCATGGTCATTTACAGAATCAGAAAAAACATCTATAATACCATTCAGTGTAAAAAATGCAAAAGAGGAGAAGCAGTTATATGGATATCAAAAAACAGTTTATCCGCTATGTATCCCAGAATATGTTAGGCATGCTGGGTATGTCCTTGTATATTCTTGCAGATACTTATTTTATATCAAAAGCAGTAGGAGCTGATGGTATTACAGCATTAAATTTGGTACTTCCTGTATATAATCTGATCTTTGCCATTGGAGCTATGATCGGTGTAGGTTCTGCTATCCGTTTTGTGATAGAGAGAAATAAGAAAAATCCAGAGGCAGAAAGCTATTTCTTTCATGCACTGCTCTGGGCCGGTATCATCAGTCTTATATTTATTGCAGCCGGTATCTTCTACCCAGACCAGGTGATCAGGCTTATGGGTGGAGATGAACAGATCATAGCAACAGGAAGAAGCTATACCCGCATTTTTATGACATTTGCCCCACTATTTATGTGGAATCATATATGTAATGCCTTTGTACGAAATGATGGAAGCCCTATGATCGCTATGATGGCTACACTGTTTAGCAGTCTGTTTAACATTGTATTCGACTATATTCTGATGTTCCCATTTGGTATGGATATGCCGGGAGCAGCCCTTGCAACAGCTCTTTCACCAGTAGTAGGTATTTTAATCTGTCAGCTGCATTTTCGTTCAAAAAAGTGTACCGTATCTTTTTTGCCGGTAATACCATCGTTAAAAAGGCTTATTTTTTCCTGTCAGGTGGGAGTTTCTGCTTTTGTAGGAGAGATATCTTCCGGTGTGATCACTACAGCTTTTAATTTGATCATATTGCGGTTGGCTGGAAATACCGGTGTTGCAGCCTATGGTGTAGTAGCCAATATCTCTCTGGTGGCAGTAGCTCTGTTTAACGGCATATCCCAGGGCTCCCAGCCTCTGCTTAGCAGTTTCTATGGACAGGCAGATAAAAAGGCTTTAGAGAAAGTAATAGGCCTTAGTTTAAGGACAGCAGCAGTTACGGCTGTATGTATATATGCAGTGATCTATTTGTGGTCGGAACCAATTGCTGGTATTTTTAACCAGGAACATAACGAAGAACTGGCGGCTATGGCTAGATTTGGTCTGAAGTTGTATTTTATTGGTTTCTTTTTTGCCGGTATCAATATAGTAGGAACAGGCATATTAAGTGCGGTAGAGTCAGTTAAATGGGCATTTACAGCTTCCATTTCCCGTGGTTTTGTTATGATTCTTCTTTCGGCCTTTACTATGTCTGCAGCTTGGGGGATGACAGGTATATGGCTGGCTTTTCCGGCAGCAGAATTTATTACTATGGGAATGACTTTCGCAGGTGTTTGGGGATTTTTTTCTAAAGTAAATCTTGTTGGGAAATCCCTATAAGAAGGCTATAGGAAGTCTTTTTGAGAAATCGTTAAAATTGACTTTATGTGCATTATAATCTATAATATGGGAGGAGAAAGTCAAAAGAAGTGGTTAGGGGTAGGGAAGTTACAAAAATTCAAGTGTAATTCACAAGTCCAGAAAAATCTTCTGGGCCTTTTTTTGCCTTTTAGCCAGTTCTTATATCGGTATTATAAAATGTTTTCCCGGAGTCTCTTCTCACAAAATCGGGCACAGGAAGATTCCGGCAGAACATAAAAAGGAGAAGGAGGGGCAGTAAAATCATAACCGGTTATTTTGACTTGCTCCTGAGAGAAAAAGAGGCTGTCACAAGATGACAGCAGAATGGGAGTTTACAAATGATTCATGACGGTTTTATCTATCTTGGCACTTTGATGCTGCTTGCAGCGATTTTAGTCAATCTTCCTGTATACCTGAAGGGAAAAGGCGCACAAAAATTTTTTAAGTTTGCACCGCCTATTGTGTTGCTCTACTTAGGTATGATGCTTTTATGTACTATGAAAATGTGGAACTTGGAAGATACTGCTGCAACTTATAAGGCAGTAAAAAACCCACTGCTGTATGCAATGTTGTTTTTAATGCTGCTGCGCTGTGATCTTAAGAAGATCATTAAATTAGGACCGAAAATGCTTATTGGTTTCTTTGCAGCCAGCCTTTCTATCTGTACTGGTTTTATAGTAAGTTATGCTATTTTCCATAAAATGTTAGGTCCGGACAGCTGGAAAGCGCTGGGGGCGTTGTGTGGAAGCTGGTTAGGCGGAAGTGGAAATATGCTGGCTGTACAGGCGGTTTTAGATGTAAGTGAGGAAAGCATGGCATATTCACTGGTAATCGACTCTGTTTGTGCGGTAATGTATGTTATGTTCCTTCTGTGGGTCATTAACTTTTCAAAGGAATTTAACGCATGGACCAAAGCAGATGTACGTCTGATCAATGAAGTTGGCGCTTCCCTGGAAGAGGAGGCAAAAGCGAACACCAAACCTCTTACATGGAAGAGCATGCTTCTTTTAGTTGGTGTATCTTTCTTCATTTCTGCTATTTCCAAGGATGTAGGAAGTATGGTTGCAAATGCACTGCCTGTTTTTGACAGTGCAACCTGGACTGTTCTTCTGGTAACTGCTGTAGGCCTGCTGGTGGCTATGACTCCATTTGGAAAATTAAAAGGAACAGAAGAGGTATCTAATATCATCCTTTATGTTGAGATTGCCCTGATCGCTTCCAGAGCAGATATTTCTGCTATGGGTAATGCACCTGTGTGGCTGGCAGCCGGCTTCCTGATCCTTCTGATCCATGTAGCTGTTATGGTCATTCTTGCAAAGGTGATCAAAATGGATATCTTTACCTGTGCCGTTGCATCTTTAGCAAACGTTGGTGGAACTGCTACTGCACCTGTACTTGCAGGCGCATACAGTAGTGCTTTAGTTCCGGTAGGTATTCTTATGGCACTTCTGGGTAATATTATTGGTACACCGGGAGGAGCATTTGTGGGACATTTAATGAGTCTGATTGGATAGTAGTCTCTGTCAGATAAGGCAGATAAGTAAAAAGGTATTCCGGGATCATGAAAAATGATCTGCGGAATACCTTTTTTAATTCACGCCTTGAAGATTTTTCTATTTTTTTGCTTAAAAAGTGTCATATGGTAATTAGTTTGATATAATAGGTGCTGCAAATAAATGCCAGGAAATGAAAGAAATACAGTTATTAAAGAGGAAATGATATGAAGCATGAGGAATTACTTTCAAAATTAACACCGGAGGAAAAGGCAGCTCTTTTAAGCGGCAAGACAGTATGGCAGACCCGGGACATTCCACGCCTTAAGATCCCGTCCATTTTCCTTTCTGACGGTCCTCACGGCATCCGCAAACAGGCAGGAGCCGGGGATCATCTGGGATTAAATGCCTCTTTAAAGGCAACCTGTTTTCCTACAGCGGCGACTATCGCTAACAGCTGGAATCCGGACCTTGGGGAAGAGATTGGAAAAGCACTGGGAGAAGAGGCAGCAGCCCAGGATGTCAATATCGTACTGGGACCGGGGCTTAATATGAAAAGAAGTCCTCTTTGCGGAAGAAACTTTGAATATTTTTCCGAAGATCCTTATCTTGCAGGAAAAATGGCAGCTGCTTATGTGCGGGGCATCCAGAGCCAGGGAGTGTATGCATGCCCCAAACATTTTGCAGTAAACAGCCAGGAAGAGCGGCGCATGGCTATGGATGCAGTGGTAGATGAACGGACTCTTAGGGAGATCTACCTGACTGGTTTTGAGATTGCAGTAAAAGAGGGACATGCCAAAGCCATTATGACCAGCTACAATGAGGTAAATGAAGAATATGCCAATGAAAATAAAAAGCTTCTGGTAGACATTTTACGAAAGGAATGGGGCTTTGACGGACTGGTAGTTACTGACTGGGGCGGTTCTAATGACCATGTAAAAGGGGTCATGTGCCAGTCAGATCTGGAAATGCCGGCACCGGGGCTTTCTTCCGCCAGGGAGTTAGTTACAGCCGTAAAAGAAGGCTGTCTTTCCATGGAAGCTTTCGATCTCTGTGTAGATCAGGTCTTAGATGCGGTACTAAATCTTAGCAAAAAAGAGGAAACAAAAAAGACAGATTTTGATCAAAAGTCCCACCATGCATTAGCAAAAAGGGCAGCAGCAGAAAGTGCGGTGCTTTTAAAGAATGAGGGAAATATCCTTCCATTAAAAGAAAAAACAAAGGTGGCTCTCATTGGTGATTTTGCCTTTGTTCCACGTTATCAGGGCGCCGGATCTTCTATGGTAAATCCTTTTGAAGTAGAGTCTATGGACCAGCTGATCCATGAGTATGACCTGCAGTTAGTAAGTAAGGTTCATGGATATACCCGTGATGGGGAACCGGATGCAGCTTTGGAAAAAGAAGCCTTGGAAGCAGCTGCCGGGGCAGAGGTGGTTCTTTACTGTTTTGGACTTGATGAGATCAGCGAGTCAGAGGGGAAAGACCGTGAACACATGCGCCTGCCACAAAATCAGATCCGGCTGTTAAATGAATTAGTAAAGGTAAATGAAAATATTGTGGGTATTTTAAGTGCCGGATCCAGTATTGAAATGCCTTGGCAGCACTGTTTAAAGGCGATCCTTCATGGCTATCTGGGCGGAGAAGCAGGTGCCGGTGCGATCCTGGATATCCTTACAGGAAAAATAAATCCTTCCGGCCGCCTGGCTGAAGCCTACCCTCTGCGGTATGAGGATACTCCTGCATTCCGGTATTATCCTGCTTCAGAACGTACATCAGAGTACCGGGAAGGACCTTTTATAGGATACCGCTATTATGATACCAGCCTGGTCCGCTTCCAGTATCCCTTTGGATATGGACTTTCTTATACAGAGTTTGCCTATTCAGCCCTGAAAGCAGACGAAAATGGGGTACAGTTTACTGTTACAAATGTTGGAGAACGGGACGGGGCAGAGGTTGCCCAGTTTTATATCGGACTTCCGGACTCTGCCGTATTCCGCCCAGGAAAGGAGTTAAAAGGCTTTCAGAAGGTATTTTTAAAGGCCGGAGAAAGCAAAACAGTGCATATTCCATTTGATGATAAAACTTTCCGTTACTGGAATGTAAAAACAGGACGCTGGGAAGTGGAAGAGGGCGAATATCTGATCATGGTAGGAGCCTGCGTGGCAGATATCCGTCTGTCCGGAAAGCTATGGATAGCGGGAACCACAAGTAAAATGCCTTATGAAAAAGAAAAACTCCCGTCCTATTACAGCGGGCTGATCAACAATGTAGGGGCAGAAGAATTTGAGACACTTCTGGGGCATCCTGCGCCTTCCGGTAAATGGCAGGGCGAACTGGGACTTAATGATGCTATCTGCCAGATGTATTATGCCAAAAGCCGTCTGGCCCGTCTGGTTTACCGTATACTGGCCGATAAAAAGAAAAAGAGCGAGGACAAAGGCAAACCGGACTTAAATGTATTATTTATCTATAACATGCCATTTCGCGGGATCGCAAAAATGACAGGCGGTGCCGTAAGCATGGAAATGGTAAATGGGATCGTTGATATGGTAAATGGTAAATGGGGCTCTGGTTTTAGAAAAGTAGTGAAAGGCTATTTTCACAATAAGAGAGAAAACAGAAAGTACGAAAAACTTCTGGAAGGAAAGGAGAAACAGGTATGATAGCAGGAAACAGTTGGATCAGAAACTGGATCAATGAGCATCCAGCTGTCTGGGAGTTTATTTTATTTAATGTATTATCCAATGTGGCAACTATTGTGAATTTTATAGCAATGTGGATCTGCACCGGTTTCCTGTTTGTATCTTTAGAAAACATCCCCTTTCAGTTTTTCGTTTTCCATTATACCCAGGTAGAAAGTGATCTGGGACTGGGCGGATTTTTAAGCTTCCTTGTGGCAACAGCAGCAGCCCAGGCAGTGAATTTCTATGTGCAGAAAAACTTTGTATTCCGCTCCAATGCGGCGTTTGCAAGAGCCGTGCCAAGATATATCTGCCTTGCAGTAGTCTTAGTCATTGTATCTGCAGCACTTCCCGCTTACAGCCAGGCATTTTTTAAAAGCCTTGGACTTCCACAGGCGCTGATCCCCACACTGGCCAATGGAGTCAACATTGTGGTACAGGTAGTACTCAGCTATCCGGCAATGAAGTCCTGGATCATGCCGAAATAACTTTTTAACATTGCTGTTGAGTCCATAACCAATACAGAATATAATTTTATTGACCCTGGGAGAAAATTCCAGGGTTATTTTTATATTATAAGAAACCAAAAGTTATACAAATCATAACTTTATAGACCAGAATTAAAATATGCCAGATTTCAGGAGATCAAAAAGTGAATTTTTGACGAAAAAAGCAGAAATAATAACATAATGTTATGCAAATATAATAATATGAAATATATTTTATAAAGATGTTGACTACAAGGAAAACAAATGTATTATATTTATAATAAATTAACAACATCTTTTATATAGTTTATTAATAAAAACTACAAAAATATTATAAATTAAATTTATTTTATATAAATGGA
>OLFS01002336.1_pt1 | contig 12119 bp, 10 predicted proteins | sample 1605491 | NCBI WGS metagenome assembly OLFS01 (sample SAMEA3888921, study PRJEB22519) | human gut metagenome | biome: human gut; feature: human-associated habitat; material: faeces | place: Denmark | collected 2011 | reverse complement strand
AGCAGGCGGCAATGTGCTCCTTCATCCCGAAATGCCAGGTGTTGGCCTTCTTGCCCGAAGCCATCTCAGGATCTCGAGCGTGAGCCTTGTTCTTCGTTGACGACGGCGCTTCGATAAAGGTGCCGTCAGCCGCCACCATATCAAAAAACAGGCTCCGGCCTCTGCTGCCAGATTTACCGTGCGCTCGAGGAATTTCTGCGCCAACCCATGTTGTTCAATGAAATGCCGGAAGCGCAGTATCGTCGAATCTGAGATGAAAAGACGAGTGCTGGACACGCGGCAGAAGTTGCGAGCCACCATATCGCTCGCCAAATATGACTCCATCTCTGGATCAGACAGGTTGAGAGAGACCTGAAGCAGATGAACCCGAACCATCGTTTCAAGGCGCGTATACGGCCTTCCTTGTTGAACCGTCTCGCCGGCTTTGATGTGGTAGTGAGGCAGGCATAGTTGGATCAATTCGTTGATTACATCATCTGTCAAGCGATCCATGGCATTCACGCGGCGATCAGCATGAGCCCGACGAACATGTAGGAACTTTTCAGCGTCAATGTCTGCAAAGCTCAATTGACCATTAAACAACTCTTCCATAGCGTTACAAGATCGCAAACGTCAGCACAATAAAATTATACTATTTTGATGGCAAAAAAACACCATTTTTTGACGTTGTAAAGAAAAACCGAACGGAACAATTTTGTTCAATTCGGCTTGGGAACAGGGGTTTTTGAAGAGCTTCCCTAAAAACGAACCTCATTATAGAGAGAGTACTGTACGTGAACCTCGACGAGAGGCGATTTCGCGAAGCGTACGAAAATGCGCGGGAAGGGCACTCAGGTCGCAGTTAGAATGACGGTACACGCGTCCACCATGAGGAAATCCGACCATGCATCACGCCAACCCGCATCCCATGCGCCGCCCAGACCGCGCGGCCTCCGAGGACTTTGCCCGCCGCACCGCGAACGAGGCTCCCTACGGCACGCTCGTGACGGCGTCCGCCTCGGCCGAACCCTACGGCACGCCCGTCTCGCCAGTCATCGAGGACGACAAGATCTACTTTCACGCGGCGACAGGTGCAGGTCGAAAGTTCGAGAACCTCACCTCAAACCCGCGCTGCTCGATGGTCTTCGTCAGCATGACCGAGCCCGACGAACCGGCCTTTTCGATGAACTACCGCTCTGCGGTCTTCGAGGGGCGCGCGACGCTCGTCACGGACGAAATCGAGAAGATGCACGCGCTCTGGCTCATCGGCGCGCGCTGGGCGGGAAGCCAGCCCATTGCGAAGAGGCGTGCCTACATCGAGGGCGACATGGCCCGCTGCGACGTCTGGCGCATCGACGTCAACGTCATCTCCGGGAAGACCCGCGAGATGAGGCGCTGAACAGAGCCTTTTCTCAGAACTTCGGGAACGCCTCGGCCGCCTCGAAGTGCACGGGAATGCCCGTCGTCGGGTGAGGAATCGTGAGCTCGGCCGCATGGAGGCAGAGTCGCGAGGTCTTCTCCTCGGCGAGGATGCCGCGGCTGCCGTAAAAGCTGTCGCCGTCGATCGGAAGGCCGATGCCTGCAGCGTGCGCGCAGTGCACGCGCAGCTGGTGCGTGCGGCCCGTCTCGGGCCAGAGGCTCACGAGGGCCTTGCGCCTGCCGTCGGGCATCGTCTCGACGCGCAGAAGCTCCCAGTCGGTGACGGCGGGCTTGCCGCCCTCGGCTTCGGAGAGCACGCACTGGCGCGGACGATCAAGCCTGTTGAGGGCGAGCGGAAGCTCGATCCTGCCCGACATCTGCTCGGGGACGCCCTCGAGCCTCGCCACGTAGCGCTTCATCGCAAGTCCCTCGCGAAAGCTCTCGTGAAGCGCCTTCTCGGCCCTGAGGCTTCTCGCAAAGAGCAGAACCCCCGAGGTGTCCATGTCGAGCCTGTGCACGATGCGCAGCGGCCCGAACTGCTTTTCAAGAATCTCCTTGGCGGAGGTCGTCTCCCTCACGCCCGGCACCGAGGCGAGCCTCGTCGGCTTGTCGATCACGACGATGTCGTCATCGAAATAAAGCACCGGAAGGGTCTCAAAATCCTCTTCGGACGCGATGGCCGACACGGGTGCGGCGGGGAGGCCTTCGACGAGACGCTCGTAGAGCCACTTCGCGGCGGCCCTCGGCGGGTAGAAGGTCCCGTCAAATCGTATTTCGTGCGCGGGCGTCGGGCCGCACCACCATTCGGCAAGCCCGATGATCCTCGCGTTCCCCGAGATCCGCCCCCGGACGGCGGCTTCGTTTCGTGCCGCAACGAGCGCCACGACGGGGCTCGTGAGCGCATCCGTCACCGCCATGCGCCAGCCCGCCTTTCTGGCCTCGAGCTCTCGCCCGCCCTGCATTTCGGGCAGATCGGGGTAGGGCTCGAACATCGCCTTGAGAAAGTCCCTCACCGTAAACCTCACGCCGCGTCCGTCGACGAGCGTGCGCTCGGGCACCTCGTCCCTCGACATCCCGGGCCAGAGCGCCGCCGCCCTGAGGGTCGACCAGTCGCGGCCTTCGCCGCCCGCACCGCACAAGGCCCGGCTCACGGGCTCGAAGGCATGCTCGGCATGCATGCCCGCCTCATCCTCGAAGACAAGCACGCCCGCACGTCCTGTGAAGCCCTCGGGAACGGGAACGAGGCGCGCCCGAGCGACGAGCTCGGGCGAAGGCGGGGTGCCGAACGGGGAGGGAAAGAGGATTTCGTGCATGGCTCAAGCCTTCATCGATTGTGGGACGAATGTCGGGATTCTACGGAATCCTCGGCGAACCGCGGAAAATGAGACATGTTAGGCGATAACATCTAGGGGGTTTTACGGATTTCGTTCGTGTTTTGCGTGTGCGCGAACGCCGAAGGCGGGGAGCGCGCGCTATAGTTTTTTCCTTTCCCTCGTCCGATGCGGCGTCAGACCGCAGGATCGAGGGCCGCGCGGGTGCGTCTGACGCCCGTTCTCGGACCCCCACCATCACACAGGAGCAGCTTTCCATCATGACCAAGCGTCTTAGCCGCGTCTTCCGGTTTGCCGAGCCGATCGTTCACGGCTCGCTCATCCGGCAGATTCTCGTCGCGCTCGTTCTGGGCGCCGCGCTCGCCTTCGTCTGGCCCACGGCCGCGAAGGACGTCGGCATTCTCGGCGAGATCTTCGTGACGGCCCTCAAGGGCGTCGCCCCCGTCCTCGTCTTCGTGCTCGTGACGAGCGCGATTGCGAATTCGTCCATGTCCACCGAGATGCACATCCGTCCGGTGATCGCGCTCTATCTGGCGTCGACCTTCGGTGCGGCCATGGCCTCGGTTGCCGTGAGCTTCATGTTCCCGACGACGATCACGCTCACGGGGGCCGCGCAGTCCTCAGCGGCGCCCGGCGAAATCTCCCAAGTGCTCACGCAGCTCCTTCTCAACGTGGTCGACAATCCCGTGCGCGCCATTGCGAACGCGAACTACATCGGCATCCTCGCCTGGGCGGTGGCCGTGGGCATGATCCTGAGGAAGTCCCGCGAGGAGACCCGCATCGTGCTGGGCGACGCCTCGTCGGCCGTCTCCTCGATCGTGCAGATCGTGATCCGCTTTGCGCCGATCGGCATCTTCGGCCTCGTGTCCCACACGCTCGCCACGGAAGGCTTCCAAGTGATGCTCGAGTACGCGCAGCTTCTTCTCGTGCTGCTCGGCGCCATGGCCTTCGTCGCGCTTGTGCTCAATCCCTTCATCGTCTGGGTCGCCACGCACGACAATCCGTACCCGCTCACCTTCATGGTACTGCGCGAGTCGGGCGTCTCCGCCTTCTTCACGCGCTCGTCGGCCGCGAACATTCCGGTCAACATGGACATCTGCCGCCGCCTGAAGCTTCCCGAATCCACGTACGCGATCTCGATTCCCGTGGGCTCCACGATCAACATGGCGGGCGCCGCCGTCACGATCACGGTGATCACGCTCTCGGCCGCGCACTCGCTCGGCATCCAGGTCGACATGTTCTCGGCGATCTTCCTCTCCGTCATCGCGAGCGTCTGCGCCGCGGGCACCTCGGGCGTTCCCGGCGGCTCGCTCATGCTGATCCCGCTCGCCTGCGGCCTCTTCGGCATCGACCAGGACACCGCCATGCAGGTCGTGGCCGTGGGCTTCATCATCAGCGTCCTGCAGGACTCGACCGAAACGGGCCTCAACTCCTCCTCCGACGTCCTCTTCACGATCGCCGCCTGCTACCGCGCCGACCGAATCAGGGCCGAGCAGGAGGCCGCGAAAAACAACTGCGGCAATAACTGAGAATATCTGTAAAATACGATGGTTTGCCTAGGGGCGGTCAGTCGAAACCGCCCCAGGGGCAACGCCAGACATTCCGGCGCGGACGGTCGCCTTACGCCGTCCGCGCCTTTTTGCAACCCACATTTTCCCTAGGCATTCCCACACATGACCGAAGCCGACCTGACACCCAAGGCGCCGCTCGTACGCGAGGACGAGCACCCCCAATTTGAAAGAACCATGAAGGCCCGTCACCTGATCATGCTGTCCCTGGGCGGCGTGATCGGGACGGGCCTTTTCTTCAACACGGGCTTCGTGATCGGCCAGACGGGCGCCTTCGGCACCGTCGTCGCCTATCTGATCGGCGCGCTCGTCGTCTACCTTGTCATGCTCTCGATGGGCGAACTGTGCGTCGCGATGCCGCAGACGGGGAGCTTTCACCTCTACGCCACGACCTTCATCGGTCCGCGCACGGGCTTCACGGTCGCGTGGCTCTACTGGGTGACCTGCACGGTGAGCGTCGGCACGTCGCTCACGGGCGCGGGGCTCGCGATGCAGTACTGGTTCCCGAACGTCGACGTCTGGATATGGTGTCTCTTCTACTGCCTCCTGATTCTGGCGATGAACGTCTTCACGACGAAGTTCTTCGCCGAGGGCGAATTCATCTTCTCGCTCATCAAGGTGATCACGATCCAGGTCTTCATCATCGCGGGCGGCCTCGCCGTCTTCGGCGTCATTCCGCTCTCCGACGGCTCTCCCGCGCCTTACTTCAGCAACCTCACCGAAGGTGGCCTCTTCCCGAAGGGCCTGCTGCCGCTGCTCACGACGATGATCGCCGTCAACTTCGCTTTCTCGGGCACCGAACTCATCGGTGTCGCTGCAGGTGAAACGCAGAATCCCGAGAAGGTCATTCCGATGGCCGTGCGCACGACCGTCGTGCGCCTCGTGCTCTTCTTCATCGGCACGATCGTGATCCTCGCCGCGCTTCTTCCGATGGAGGAGGCCTCGATCCTCAAGAGCCCGTTCGTGACGGTCTTCGAGCGCATCGGCATTCCGTACGCCGCCGACCTCTTCAACTTCGTGATCCTCACGGCCGTCATCTCGGCCGCGAACTCGAACCTCTACGCCGCGGGCCGCATGATCTGGGCCCTCGCACACGACGGCATGCTGCCCGCCTGGGCCTCGAAGCGCACGAAGCGCGGCCTTCCGGTCAACGCCATCATGCTCTCCATGCTCGGCGGTTGGCTCGCTCTCTTCACCTCGGTCTTCGCCGCCGATACGGTCTTCGTGGTCCTCACCGCCATCGTCGGCTTCTCCGTCGTCGCCGTCTGGATTGCCATCAGCGTCGCGCACATCGGCTTTCGCAGGCAGCTCAAGGCCGAAGGCAAGTCCGCCTCCGACCTCGCCTGGCACTCGCCGCTCTTTCCCGTCGTGCCCGTCCTCGCGATCATCCTCTGCTCGGTCGCCTTCATCGGGCTTCTCTTCGACCCTGAGCAGCGACTCGCGCTCTACTTCGGCGTTCCCTTCGCCGCAGCCTGCATGATCCTCTATCCCGTCATCGCACGCCGCCGCGACGCCCGCCGCGAGGCCGCACGCCTCGCCGAAGCCGGCAGGCACTGACACCCTGAAGCCTCTCTGAACACAAACGGCCCCGCTCATGACAGGATAAGCGGGGCCGTTTGCTTTTGGTATTCAGAACCCGTCAGGGTCCTGTTTTCATCTCAAGGCTTTCAGAACGTCCTGAAGGCGAGGGCGGGATCGACGCCGCAGGCGAGCGAGAGCTGCGCGAGCACACGGGCCTTCTGCGGGTTGAGCGTCCCTGCAGGCACGAAGCCCGCATCCTGCCACTCGGCGAGTCCCTCGACGGTCATGCCGCTCGGGGTTCTCGAAGCGCGCACGACGAGTACGCCGTGAGCGGCAGCCTCCATGAGGGCGCCTTCCGTCTTCTCGTGAATCGAGCCGTTGCCGGTCCCCGCATGCACGATTGCACGGGCGCCTGCAGCCATGGCCGCACGAACCATCACGTCGTCGTCGTCGACGTGCGAATACACGATGTCGACGCGGGGCAGGGCGCCGTCGGCCGCAACACGGGCTTCGAGCGCCTCAAGCGTGAAGGGCGTGGCGGCCCCATGGGGCTTTTCGGACCTCGCGATCCACTCGATGTGCGTGCCCGCGATCATGCCGAGCATGCCAAGATCCGGCCCCCTGAAGGTGGCGACATTGGTGGGATGGGTCTTCGTGGCGTCACGCGCGGAGACGATCACGTCGTTGAGCGCGATGAGCACGCCCCGGCCCGCAGCCTTCGGATCGGACGCGATGCGAACGGCGTTGAGAAGGTTGAGGGGCCCCTCGGCCGAAAGGGCCGTGGCGGGACGCATCGCGCCCGTGAGCACGACGGGCTTTTCGCTCTTCACCACCAGATTGAGGAAGAACGCGGTCTCCTCCATCGTGTCGGTGCCGTGCGTAATCACGACGCCCGAGACGTCCTCGCGGCGAAGAGCCTCCTCGACCGCGTTCGCGAGCTTCAACCAGACCTCCGAAGTCATCGAGCTCGAGTCAATGTTCGAGACCCGGGCGGCCTCGACGTCGGCCACGTCGGCCAGCATCGGAACGGCCGAGAGCAGGTCCTCGACGCCGAGCCCCTGAATGCTGTAGCCCGTCATCTGCGTGGCGGACGCGCCCGAACTGACGATGGTGCCGCCCGTGGCGAGAATCACGACTTTGGATGCGCAATAGGCCATGGTTTCTCCTTTGTCTTTTGTCCTGAAGATGGGTTTGCCTGTTTTTTTCAATGATCCCAACAGCATACATCTCCGCCGAACAAAAAAGGCCCTCCCGCCGCCGGCGAAAGGACCTTTCCCTCCATTAAATTCCCGTCAGGGTCTTATTTCCCTGCCGTAAGCCTAACGAGTTCGAGCGTCATCTCGAGCGACTTGTGCAGGCTCGGGAGCGGGAGGAACTCGGCATAGCTGTGGAAGTTGCACGCGCCCGTGAAGTAGTTGGGCGTGACGAGGCCCTTGGCGGAGAGGGCGGAGCCGTCCGTGCCGCCGCGCATGGCGATGGTGTTGGTGGTGATGCCGAGGTTGTCGGCAGCCTTGTAGAGGAGCTCCACCGGCGAGCGGTCGTCGCCGAGGCTGTCGGCGATGTTGGAGTAGACGTCGACGAGTTCGGTCTCGATGACGGCGCGCGGATGCTGTGCGCGCACGGCCTCGACCGCCTCAAGCACGAAGGCCTTGCGGGAATCGTAGCGGCTGCGGTCGAAGTCGCGGATGTTCATCGTGAGGCGGCACTCGGCAGCGTTGGCCTCGCAGTCGGTGAACCACCAGTAGCCTTCCTTGCCCTCGGTCTGCTCGGGCGTCTGCAGGCGGTCGAACCTGTTGATGAGGTCGGTCGCAACGAGGAGCGGATTGACAAGCACGCCCTTGGCGCTCATCGGATGCGCCGTCACGCCCTTGATGCGGATCGAGACCGAGCAGGCGTTGAAGGTCTCCCAGACGATTTCGCCAAGCGCGCAGCAGTCGATCGTGTAGGCGAAGTCGACCTTGAACTTCTTGAGGTCAAGGAGCTTGGAGCCGCAAAGACCGATCTCTTCATCGGGCACGAAGGCGACGCGGATGTCGCCGTGCGGACGGTTTTCCCTCGTCACGACGGCGAGCATCGTCATCACGTTCGCAACGGCCGCCTTGTTGTCGGCACCGAGCACGCTCGTGCCGTCCGTAAAGACGATGTCCTGACCCGCATATGCGGCAAGTTCCGGATGCTCCTCGAGACGCACCCAAATGTCCTTTTGGGCATTGAGGAGAACGTCCCCGCCTTCGTAGTGAATCACCTGCGCCTTCACGTCGGGCGAGAGGCTCACGGGCACCGTGTCGAGATGCGCGACCCAGCCCACGGCGGGAGCGCCCTCGACGTTGGCGGGCAGAAGCGCCGTCAGGATGGCGTGTTCGTTCAGTTCGATCTCGACGAGCCCGAGCGCCTCAAGTTCGCGGGCGAGAAGCTTCGCGAGCTCGCGCTGGCCCTCGGAGCTCGGCACGCGGCCGGCCTTCGGGTCGCTCTCGGAGGGGACGGCGACGTAGCGCAGGAAGTTGTCTCTGAGTTCGTCGACATAGGGAAGGTGGATGTCTGTCATGACGACGGTCCTTTTTTCTTGGATTGCAGGAAAATCGGTTTTGCATGAGAAACCCCGCCGGGAGCCGAAAGGGAGGCGTCCTCGACGGGGTGCGGGCAGGGCGCGGTGCGCCTCTTACTTCACGGGCGGGTAGACGTAGCCCGAATCGAAGCCGATCGGGATGCCGATGCCCCAGAAGGCGTAGAGCACGAAGGTAAGCGCGACGAGGAGCGCGAGGGTGTAGGGGATCATCATCGAGCTCAGGGTGCCGACGCCCGCCTGCTTGCAGTACTTCTGGCAGTACATGATGAGGAGCGGATAGAACGGGAACATCGGGGTGCAGACGTTCACGGCCGAGTCGGACACGCGGAAGGCGGCCTGGGTGAGCTCAGGCGAGATGCCGAGCATCATCAGCATCGGGACGAAGATGGTCGAAAGGATCGCCCACTTGGAGGTCGCCGAGGTGATGAGAAGGTTGAGCATGCCGGTGAAGATGATGATGCCCAGCAGCGAGCCCGCCGACGGCATTCCGAGGTCCTTGAGGAACTCGGCGCCCGAGATGGCGAGCAGCGTGCCGATGCCAGACTTGCCGAAGACGTAGAGGAACTGGGCGGCGAAGAAGGCGAACACCATGAAGCCGAGCAGCATCTTCATGACCTCTTCCATCGACTTGATCACGTCGGACGAGGACTTGAAGGTGCCTGCGGCGTAGCCGTAGACGATGCCGGGGAGCGAGAAGAAGATGAAGATGAGCGGAACGATGGCCTGCATGACGGGGGCCTTCGGGCTCGTGAGGGAGCCGTCGGGCGCGCGCAGCATGGAGCCTTCGGGCCAGCAGAGCACGAAGAGCAGGGCGGCGAGGCCGAGGAAGACCGTGCAGGCCTTGCGGTAGGCGCTGTTCTCAAGGGCGCTCACGGGCGTAATCCTGAGGTCGGGATCGTTCTCGAGGCCCTTGTCGAGCGGCATCGTGGCCCAGAGGCGCGGCTCGACGATCTTGTCGGTCACGTACCAGCAGGCGGCGATCACGAAGAAGGTGCCGCCGAGCGCGAAGAAGTAGTTGCAGAGCACGTTCACCGAGTAGGACGCATCGAGCGTCTGGGCGGCGGCCTGGGTGAAGGACTGCATGACGGGGTCGATCACGGACGGCGTGTAGGAGGCCGTGAAGCCGCCCGAGAGACCGGCGAACGAGCAGGCCACGCCCGCGAGCGGATGACGGCCCGCACAATAGAACATCAGGGCTGCAAGCGGCATGAGGATCACGTACACCGAGTCGCTCGCCACATGGCAGAGGATCGAGACGATCACGACGGCCGGCGTGAGCGCGGCGCGCGGGATGTAGCTCATCAGCTTCCTGAGAAGCGTGTGGATGAAGCCCGATCCCTCGGCGATGCCGATGCCGAGCGTCGCCACGAGCGTGATGCCCAGCGGCGGGAAGCCCATGAAGTTCTTCACGGAATTCACGACCAGATCAAGCAGGTTCGCGGGGGCGAGCATGTTCGTCACGGCGATCACGGCACCCGTGGACGGATGCCTGTAGTCGAACGAGACGTAGGAGAGCGCGAGCGAGATCACGAGCGTGATCACGAGCGCCCAAATGAAGAGCATCGTGATGTGCGGCAGCTTGTTGCCTGCCGCCTCAATGGCGTTGAGGAAGCGGTTGAGGCTTCCTGCAGCTTGCGGGGGAGTGGGATTCATTTGTAGTCCTTGAGGATGGAAGGACGGCCTCCGTCAGGCAGAGACCGAAGGCTCTATTGTACGGAAAATCCCGAATTCGGTTTTTCGGCCCACAAAGCCTGTGCGACCGACGTCCCGAATTGCCAGTGATGATGGAGATGATTCATGGCCGATATGCCGCAATTGCAACGGAAACACATGACGTCAGCCTCAGCGCGAGCGTGGCGAAAAAGAAATACAATGGCGCCAGTAACACTTGTCCCCCAGACGTTTTTTTGCTCGCGCCGCATTCAAGTCCGCCGAGCGTCTCTTCGTCGAACCTCAGGCCGAGCTCACCTGGGCCTGGGTCGAAGGCGACGACTTCCGTGCGGGCCGCAGCTTCACGGTTCACCAGGACGACTATCAGAGCCTGATCGGACGCGTGGGCGTGCGCGCGGGCCTTGAGTTCCCGAACGAGAAGAGCACCTTCTACGCCCGTGTTTCGGGCGCCTGGGAGATGATGGGCGAGGACGAATACCAGGCCGTGCAGGGTCGAGTCCTTCCGCACCGAACTTGACGGCGGTTGGAGCGAGTACGCCGTCGGCGCGAACTTCAAGCTCGCACCCAACGCCTTCGTCTGGGCTGACCTTGAAAAGATCGCGGGCGGAGACATCCGTGAAAACTACCGCTACACCATCAGCGCACGCCGGGTCTGGTAAGGCGCCTGAGGGGACTGTAATCCCTTGACGCTCGCCTGAAACACCCCGCCGGTCCTCACGGGCCGGCGGGTTCGTCTTTGGACGACGGGGCTTCAGCGTCGGATAATCGAAGGCGTGCATAATCGATTGAATGATGGAGGCAGTGCCTCCCGGACATCCGCGTCCGGCGCCTCCAGGCAAGACCAACCCAATTGAAGAGGAAGAAAAAGAAGATGTCCATCCTGCGCACCGCCGCCGCGCTTGCAGCCGCCCTTACGCTTTCCACCGCCTTCGCCGCGCCGCCTCCCGAGGTGGTCGAGCTTGAGGGCCAGTGGCGCGGCCGCCTCTGCACGGCCGAGGGCAATCCCACGAAGACGAATCTGAGCATCGACAAGTACGGCTGCTTCGTGCTCTTCCAGACCGACGTCAACGGCGCCGCCCAGTCCGCCGGCACCGTCACGGTGAAGGAAGGCGTCATGACCCTCGTCGACGCCAAGACCGGCCCCTACATGGTGCTCAAGGTCTCCGACGACGGCCGCCTCGTGCAGGACGTCCGCGGCAAGCTCCCGAAGAACTGCTGCTACCTCAAGCGCCGCTGATCCATCAGCCCCGCCTCATTCGAAGCCCCGTCCGCTCCGCGCTCGGGGCTTTTGCACTTTCAGTGTGCGGCGCACGCGCCGCCCCCTCCATCGGGAGTATTTCGCCAGCCGTCCCGATCGTGCATAATGTGCCTCTCATACTAGGAGCAACTCCAATGTCCATCGAGCAGACGCGTGAAATCCTCTCCCATGAAGAACTGTCGGACGCCGACATCGTTCATCTTCTCGGCCTCACGGATCCCGAGGAGTGCGAGCTCCTGCGCAAGACCGCCTACGACAGGACGACGGAGCTGATGGGCTGCTTCGTGTACTACCGCGGCCTCATCGAGTTTTCGAACATCTGCACGGCGAGCTGTCGCTACTGCGGCATTCGTCGCGAGAACCACGACGTCGAGCGCTACACGATGTCGAAGGAGGAGATCGTCGCGGCCGCGAAATGGGCCGCCGATCAGGGCTACGGCTCGATCTGCCTTCAGTCGGGCGAGCGCCGCGACGAGAAGTACATCGCCTTCGTCGAATCGTGCCTTGAGGCGATCCACGAGGCCACGGTCTCGGAGAAGCTCCCCGACGGCGTGGGCGTGACGCTCTCGCTCGGCGAGCAGACGATCGAGACCTACCGCCGTCTCGCAAAGGCCTCGGGCAATCCCTCGAATCTCAGGTACCTCGCCAGATTCGAGACCTCGAACCCCGAGCTCTTCAAGGTCCTTCACGGCGCCCGCGGCGACCATGAGAAGGAACTTCAGAACCGCTTCCGCATGCTTCGCGACCTTCGCGAGGCGGGCTATCAGGTGGGTACGGGCGTCATGATCGGCATTCCCGGCCAGTCG
>OLFS01002335.1_pt1 | contig 12121 bp, 11 predicted proteins | sample 1605491 | NCBI WGS metagenome assembly OLFS01 (sample SAMEA3888921, study PRJEB22519) | human gut metagenome | biome: human gut; feature: human-associated habitat; material: faeces | place: Denmark | collected 2011 | reverse complement strand
AGCTCCCTGTGGGAGAGCCACCCTGAGTGGTTTGGGGCTGCGGCAGGCTGTCATAAGGAATTTCCGCTGCTGGTTAAAATCATTGACGCCAAAAGCGATTTAAGCATACAGGTCCATCCGGACAATGCCTATGCTGCGGAGCATGAAAACGGCTCCCTGGGTAAGACTGAATGCTGGTATATCCTGGACTGCGACCCGGATGCAACCATTGTGATTGGACACCATGCGGGAAACAGGAATGAAGTTAAGCAGATGATTGAGGAGAAGCGCTGGAAGGATTTTATACGGGAAATACCTGTCAGGAAGGGCGACTTTTTCCAGATTAATCCCGGATGCGTCCACGCCATAAAGGGCGGCACCCTGGTGCTGGAGACGCAGCAGAGCAGCGATATTACATACCGCGTCTATGACTACGACAGGCTGTCCGGCGGAAAACCCAGGCAGCTCCATGTAAAGGAAAGCATTGATGTGATAGAAGCGCCTTTAAAGGAGGACCCGGACGCCAAACCGGCAGTTGTGAAGGAAACGGACAGCGGTAAAAAAGTACATCTTGTAACCTGTGCTTACTATACTGCAGATAAGATAGACATAACAGGCCGCTGGACGGAGAATTACGGGGACAGCTTTGCAAATGTGAGTATCCTGGACGGAGAGGGAAGCGTCAACGGTATCCCGGTTTCAAAGGGGCAGCATTTTATTGTCCCCGCGGGATTTGGGGATGTGATTTTCGAGGGAACCCTTTCCCTCATTTGTTCCCAGGCAGTCTGAACCCGGTTGGCGCAATGGGCTGCGCGGCGTCTTACCTATAAAAATATGGGAAAACAGGTTGTGTTTTAGGACAAAGTATGATAAAATACCTTTGTTTGACTATAAGAAAATGGAGAGGTGCAGGCGGATGTCAGTAATACACGTTATTTTGTCAATCATATATGTAATTCTTGGTGTTGCAATATCAGTGGTTATCCTGATGCAGGAAGGTAAGTCCAACGGACTGGGGAGCGCAATTGGCGGTATCTCCACAGACAGTTACTGGAGTAAGAACAGAGGCCGTTCCATGGAAGGTGCGCTGGAGCACTTTACCAGGTATGGAGCCATTGCATTCATGCTCATTACCATTGCCCTGAACGTGCTTCTTAAGGTCCTGGGGTAATTAAGATAACAGAAGGATAAGTGACAAAAACACCCTTGTATTCATATAAGGGTGTTTTATTTCATTCAGGCGGATTTTGGCCTGTTTCAGGACAGGCCGGATATTTTTAAGAAAGAGGTCATATGGAAAAAGAAATATTGGAACAGCGGGGAAAGATGCTGGAGGAAGTGATGAATGACAAGTCCTATGTGCCAATGAAGGCAAAGGAGCTGGCCATGCTTCTGGGGATTCCCAAATCACAGAGAGATGAACTGACCCAGGTACTGGATTATCTGGTGTCAGAGGGAAGAATCGGAATTTCCAAGAAGGGAAAATATGGAAAACCGGAGGTGTTTTCCATTAACGGCATATTTTCCGGACATCCCAAGGGCTTTGGCTTTGTGGCTGTGGAAGGCATGGAGCAGGATGTGTTCATCCCTGAGGACAGGACAGGCGCGGCCCTTCACGGGGACAAAGTCCAGATTGTGGTGGAATCCCAGGGACCGGGAAACGGACGCAGGGCTGAAGGCTCTGTGCTTAAAGTGCTGGAGCATGCCAACAAAGAGGTGGTTGGGTATTACCAGAAGAGCAAGGGCTTTGGATTTGTGATTCCGGATAACCAGAAGATTTCCAAGGATATTTTCATTCCCCAGGGCTGCGATATGGGAGCTGTCACCGGACATAAGGTGGTGGCCCGGATTAAAGATTTCGGGGATGCATCTCATAAGCCTGAGGGCGTTGTGACCGAGATTCTGGGCCATGTCAATGACCCGGGAACAGACATCCTTTCCATTGTCAGGGCCTATGGACTGCCGGAGGAGTTTCCGCCGGAGGTCATGGACGAGGTGGAGGGCTGCCCGGATGAAGTGGCGGTGCCTGGCCCTGCCGGGGACGAGAAGACCTGGGACGGACCTTACGGCATTGGGGATTTGACTTCACCCCAAGACTGGACCGGCGATTTGGCGGGCCGTCTGGATTTAAGGGGACTGCGCACAGTCACCATAGACGGAGAGGACGCCAAAGACCTGGACGATGCAGTGACCCTGTGCAGAGGCAGACAGGGCGGGTATATCCTGGGAGTCCACATTGCGGATGTAAGCCATTATGTAAAGGAAGGCCGCCCGCTGGACAAGGAGGCGTTAAAAAGGGGTACCAGCGTCTATCTGGTGGACCGGGTGATTCCCATGCTTCCCCATAAGCTGTCCAATGGAATCTGTTCCCTCAATGCAGGAACGGACCGCCTGGCTTTAAGCTGCATCATGGAACTGGATGAACAGGGGAATGTGCTGGACCACAAAATTGCGGAAACCGTGATTCACGTGGACCGGCGGATGACTTATACGGCAGTGAATGCCGTTGTCACGGATGAGGACGAGGCGGTCATGGCTGAATATGAGGGATTTGTGCCCATGTTCAGGCTGATGAAGGAGGTATCCGATATCCTCAGGGAAAAGAGGAGGAAAAGGGGGGCCATTGATTTTGATTTCCCGGAGAGCAAAATTCTTCTGGATGCCCAGGGAAAGCCGCTGGAAATCAAGCCCTATGAGCGCAACGCCGCCACAAAAATCATCGAGGATTTCATGCTGGCAGCCAATGAGACAGTGGCAGAGGATTATTTCTGGCAGTCTCTTCCATTCCTCTACCGGACCCATGATAATCCGGACCCGGAGAAAATGAAGCAGCTGGGGACCTTTATCCATAATTTTGGATATTTCATCCGGCTTCAGCAGGGGGAGATTCATCCCAAGGAACTGCAGAAGCTTCTGGACAAGATAGAGGGCACGCCTGAGGAGGTGCTTCTCTCCAGGCTGACCCTGCGTTCCATGAAACAGGCAAAGTATACCACCCTGTGCTCCGGCCATTTTGGCTTGGCTGCCAGGTACTATACACATTTTACTTCGCCTATCCGAAGATATCCGGACCTACAGATTCACCGCATTATTAAGGAAAGCCTGAAGGGCGGGCTGGGGGATAAGCGGGTCAGCCATTATGAGGCCATTCTGCCGGGCGTTGCCATGCAGACGTCAGCTCTGGAGCGCCGGGCGGAGGAAGCGGAGCGGGAGACGGACAAGCTTAAGAAATGTGAGTATATGTCCGGATTTATCGGTCAGGAGTTTGACGGCGTTATATCAGGCGTCACCAACTGGGGCCTGTATGTGGAGCTGCCCAACACGGTGGAAGGGCTGGTGCGCATAAGCGAGCTGCGGGATGATTATTATATATTTGATGAACAGCATTACGAACTGGTGGGAGAGATGACCAGGAAAACATTTAAGCTGGGTCAGCCCATACGGGTCCAGGTGGCGTCCACGGACCGTTTGCTCCGGACAGTGGACTTTATCCTGTCCAGGGACTGGGATATAAGCCCGGGCAAGGGTGCTTCCGTGTAAGGCTGTAAGTCATACAGGCAATCATGACTAGAAAGAAAGGGAAATACCATGGGGAAGGAAAGTATTAAACTGGTTGCGAACAATAAGAAGGCATACCATGATTATTTCATTGACGAGAAATACGAGGCTGGAATCGAGCTCTTTGGCACAGAGGTAAAATCCATCCGGATGGGGAAATGCAGCGTAAAGGAAGCCTTTGTGAAGATTGACAGAGGCGAAGTGTATGTGTGCGGTATGCACATCAGCCCTTACGAGAAGGGAAACATATTTAATAAGGACCCGCTGCGTGTCAGAAGGCTGCTGCTGCATAAATACGAAATCATGAAGCTGAACGGTAAGATTGCGGAAAAGGGCTATACCCTGGTTCCTCTCCAGGTGTACTTCAAGGGCAGCCTGGTAAAGGTGGAGGTGGGCCTTGCCCGCGGTAAGAAGCTCTATGACAAACGGGCAGACATTGCCAAGAAGGACCAGAGAAGGGAACTGGAGAAGGAATTCAAGGTGAAAAACCTATATTAAGGATTGGAATGAGAAGGTGCTATGAGAAGCTGCGGCGAGGGATGTTTCGAGGGAAAGGCATATACGGATTTCATAAAGGAGGCTGAGGGACTTAAGTCCACTTTGCGCACAGCCTGGACAGCAGAGGGGCGGCAGGAGAGCACAGCAGAGCATTCCTGGCGTCTGGCTCTGTTTGCCGGGGTGCTGTGCAGGGAATTCCCGGAACTGGACCGGGAAAAGGTGCTGATGATGTGCCTTGTCCATGACCTGGGGGAACGGTACAGCGGAGATATATCAGCTGTACTGAGGCCGGATGCAGAAGATAAGCTGAACCAGGAACGGGCCGATGTACAGCGCATATGCAGGTTCCTGCCGGAAGGCGGAGCCGGGGACGAGGTGGCCGGGCTGTGGGAGGAATACAGCCGGGGCATTACCCCGGAAGCCAGGTTTGTAAAGGCCCTTGATAAAGCGGAAACCATCATCCAGCACAGCCAGGGAAGAAATCCGGCCGGATTTGATTATGGATTCAATCTGAACTACGGAACGGAATACTTTGACCGGGACCAGCGTCTGGAAACCCTGCGCGGACTGGTTGATGCGGAAACACGGAAACGGATGGAAACAGAGGGAAACCAAAACGACGGTTGTGCGAAGGACAGATAGCAAAACACAACAAAAAAACAAGCAGTTCATTCTGCTTGTTTTTTCATGACCTGACCGGGAATCGAACCCGGGTTTACGCCGTGAGAGGGCGTCGTCTTAGCCGCTTGACCATCAGGCCTTAAGGTAAATCGAGGCGACGTGATTCGAACACGCGGCCTCTGCGTCCCGAACGCAGCGCTCTACCAAACTGAGCCACGCCTCGATACCTTTGGTAGTATAATACATTTATTCCAGAAAGTCAACTATAAATTGTCAAAATTTTTAAAATAACTTTGATAATTTCTGTAACCCCTGGCTGCAGGTTCAGTACTACACTTCCACGGCTGTAAATCCAAGGTCATCTAAAATCTCCACAGCCCTGGCTTCAGCGTCCGTGTCTCCGTCAACAGTCACTGTCTTGACAGATAAATCCACGGTATTCTTAATGCCGGCTCCGTCCAGCCCCTTCTTAATCCGGTTTACACAGCCCTCGCACATCATTTCCTCACACTTATACGTCTTCATATTCATTCTCCTTTACTATTTTTATTAACAGGCCTTCCCTGATTCCTGCTCCGGGGCGCCATCCTGTTTCACTGTCATCGCTGCATCTGCAAAAGACCCTGGCGGTTTTCGCTTATTCTTCCCTCATTCATAAATGCTGTCATAATCATAGTTTGCGTAAAAATCCGTGATTCTATCAAAATACCCATCCACATTTTCCCTGGTCAGCCTGTGCTCGCCAGCCGCCATCCATTCCAGAAGCCGGTCCCCTATGTCCTCCGAGTAGTGAATCACGTCCATGTAATGGTCCAGATTGCAGGTAATGTCAAACTGGTCGTCAAAAGCAAAGAGCCGGATATTGCTGCATTCCAGGAGCATGGAGGCCATGAGCCGGTATCCCTCCATCTGACGTTCAAACTCCCCCTTTACTATCAGTTCACTGTCCCACCAGCTGATGCTGTAGGGCGGAATGAAGTAATAAAAGGTGACCTGGGGATTAGCCCTTGCCGTGGCCAGCACATTCTGCTCCAGATTCTCCATAACCATCCGGCGGTCCTCTTCGGTAAAGAGGGCTGTTTCCTCCCTCCGGGGCTCCCGTTCGTATGTCTTTAAGACAGCCTCCCTGCCCCAGTCCCGTTCCGGCGCCCAGTGCATGTATTCGTCAAAGGCGGTGGTCTGCTCCCCCGCCCTTGTCCTGGCAAAAACGCCCGGAATGGTACCGAATATCACTTCTTTATTGAAAATATAGTTCACATCATTAAATGGGTTTCCATCCAGCAGATAAGCGGGAGAAGGGGCTGCCGGATTCCACTCATCCTTGGGATAAAACAGGAAACTCCTGTCCAGGCTCCTGCACACCACTCTAATCCGGGGCTGGTAGGCAATGGCCCGTCTGACAGCCTGGTCCACCTCCTTATAGTATCCCCCTGCATAAGGTATTTTGATGGATGTCACGCCGAAAAGACTGTCAAAACGGCTGGCCTTAAAATTCTCCATCATGGATGTTCCTGTGAGCACTGCATCATATGTAAAATTGCGGCTGATTCCGTCATTCTGGTACCGCTCGCTGTCAATGGGATATGCCAGATGCCCAAGGGGCTTATGATAATGGAAAAAGGGGTCCACATAAACCACCATTCCCCCAATTAAAACCAGCATGGCCAGTACGGTTCCCAAGGTAAACCGAAGCCATCTGCCATAGCTGTTATCTTCTGTCCCTTTCCTCTGCTTTTGTGTCTCCAATCCTATCTCTCCTGTAGCTGTATATTATGCCTTACTGTCTGTAAGCCGCAAACCTGTTTAAAATTGAAAATAAATAAAGCTGGATATCCCTGCCAGTGACAGAACCGACCACACCAGAAGAACCGCTGTTCCCGCCCCCCTGAGAAGGGTGGGACGAAGCTCGGTCTCTCCCATATTCCTGGCATTCATCACCAGACAGAACACGGCTCCATACAGTCCCAGCACGGTAAATACCCGGTGCTCTGTCAGCCATAGAGGCAGCTCCGCCATCTTAAAACTGTCCATGAAGGATGGGTTAATCTGCATGTTTCCAAAATCCAGCAGCCGTTTCAAAAACAGCTTTGCCTGGGATATGCTTTCTGACCGGAAGATGACCCAGGTCAGATTGACAAACAGAAACGTGACAATCCACCGGAACGCCGTATGAAGATTCTCCCACTGCCGTTTAAATACGCGGTTAAGGGCCTGGGCAGCTCCATGAAGGACTCCCCAGAGAATGAAGGTCCAGGCAGCTCCATGCCAGAAACCGCTTACCAGGAACACCACCATGATATTTATGCAGGTGCGCATAGGTCCCTTCCTGCTTCCTCCCATGGGAAAATAGATATACTTCCTGAGAAAACGGGTCAGTGTCATGTGCCAGCGCTTCCAGAATTCCACGGGAGACAGCGCCTTGTAGGGCGAATTAAAATTAAGGGGCAGTTCCAGGTTAAACATCCTCGAAATTCCCATAGCCATATCGCAGTAGCCGCTGAAATCAAAATACAGCTGGAAGGTATAGGCCGTCATAACCAGGAACGCATCCGTGGAACTGAGTATCTCCACCTGGGCAAATCCCCAGTTTACCGGTCCCGCAAAAAACTCTGCCAGGATAACCTTTTTAAACAGCCCCACTGCCAGTATCATCAGCCCCTCGGCCAGATGACCGGAATCCGCCTTCCGGCGGCGCGGTTCCCTGAGCTGGGGAATAAATTCCCCGTGCAGGAGAATCGGCCCCATGGCAATCTTGGGAAAATACACGGTAAACAGGAAATAATCCCAAAACCCATATCCCTCTGTCTCCATGCGGAAGGAATCCACCAGCCATGCAATCTGCTGAAAGGTAAAGAAACTGATTCCCACCGGAAGGAGAAGCCTTGTAAAGGCAATGTCCTTTCCCAAAAATGCATTCAGGTTTTCTATAAAGAAATTCATGTATTTAAAATAAAACAAAAGGGCCAGGTTGGCGAAGATGCCGGATATCAGCAGCAGCTTCAGGCCCTGTCCGCGGCCCGGGCCGCTGTCCGCTCCGCCATGCCCTGTATCTGTCCCCCTGCTTCCGTCACGCACCAGCATCCTGGAGACAGCCCAGTTAAACACTGCGCTGCCCACCAGAAGTCCCAGATACCATGGATTCCCGTATGCGAAAAATACCAGGGACATGACGGCCAGAAATCCTCTGGACCAGGTATAGCGCTTCATCCGGCACAATCCGAAGTATCCGGCCAGCACAGCCGGAAGGAACAACAATAAAAATAAATATGAATTAAACTGCATGTATCTTCTGTTTCCTTTATCTCAGGTTTCCTGTTATTTCATCATTTTCTGCAGGGTTCTGCAAAGCTCCTCCACCGTTGCGTCGCTGTCGCCCTTAAGTATGTCATCCACCACGCAGGTCTTGATATGGCGCTCCAGCAGCACCTTGTTAAAGCTGTTGAGAGCGGCCTGGACAGCGGCAACCTGGGTGATGATATCCACGCAGTAGCGCTCATCCTCCACCATGGATTTAATGCCTCTTATCTGTCCCTCTATCCGGTTCAGCCGGTTCATGAGCCCGCGTTCTTCCGACACTTCCCTGTGTTTATGGCGGCAGCCGCAGCCTTCTTCCTGATTCATGTATTCCTCTCCTTCTGCCTTCCTGTTATCCCGGGCATGTTAAGACATACCCTATAGCTTCAGATTTCTGAGCCTCAGGGCATTTCCCACCACGCACACCGAGCTTAAGGACATGGCAAATCCTCCCAGCATGGGGCTTAAAAGAGGACCGCCCAGCAGGTACAGCACACCGGCTGCCACCGGAATGCCCAATGAATTGTAGAAAAATGCCCAGAACAGGTTCTGCTTGATATTGCGGATGGTTGCCTTGCTCAGTTTAATTGCCCTGTAAACATCCATCAAATCCGACTTCATCAGCACCACATCCCCGGACTCCAGGGCGATATCGCTGCCGTTTCCAATGGCGCAGCCCACATCCGCCTGTACCAGCGCCGGCGCATCGTTGATGCCGTCACCTACCATCATAACTGTTTTTCCTTCATTCTGCAACCGGTTTACAACCTGGGCCTTGTCTTCCGGAAGCACCTCAGCCACCACCTGGTCCACATGGGCCAGCTTTCCGATGTACCGGGCTGTTCTCTCATTATCGCCTGTAACCATGTACACAGCCACGCCCAGGCTCTTTATCTTTTCCACTGCCTCCACGCTGGTTTCCTTGATGGTATCAGCCACGCACACAATGCCGGCCAGCCGTCCGTCAATCACCACATACATAGGGGTCTTTCCTGTATTGGCGTACTCTGAAGCTGTCTTTTCCGTATCCTGGGATACCGGCACATGCAGATGGTCCAGGAGACGCCGGTTGCCCACCGCCACCTTCCATCCCTTCCATGTTGTGATGATGCCTGCTCCGGTAATGCTCTCAAAGGCCTCGGGCATCACCAGGTCCATCTGCTTCTCCCTGGCCGCCTGTACAATGGCCTGGCCCAGGGGATGTTCCGACATCTGCTCACAGGAGGCCGCGATTCCTAAAAGATGTTCCTTGTTCTCATCGCCGGAGGCTTTTGCTTCCTTGGTGCTGTCCTTTGCAGCTATTCCCTCCTGGTTCTCATCCGCGGCAGGCGGCACAGAGCCGGGCACAGAGGAAGATTCCAGCTTCCACACCTGCTCCACCACAGCAGCGCTGATTACATTCACATCCGTCACCCTGGGTTTTCCCTCTGTAATGGTCCCTGTCTTATCCAGTATAACAGCGTCCACCTTATGGCAAATCTCCAGGGCCTCGCCGCTCTTAATCAGGATGCCGTGTCCGGCTCCGACCCCGGTTCCCACCATGATAGCCGTGGGAGTGGCAAGCCCCAGGGCACAGGGGCAGGCAATGACCAGGACCGCCACAAATATGGTCAGTACAAAGGAAAGCTCCTTTCCTCCAAAAATCCACCACAGCAGCGCTGCTGCCAGGGCGATTCCCATGACAGCGGGAACAAAATATCCGGCCACTTTATCCGCCAGTTTGGAAATAGGCGCTTTCTTGCCCTGGGCATCCTCAATCATTTTAATGATTTTTGACAGGGTGGTATCGCTTCCCACATGGGTCACTTCCACCTCCATGGCCCCGTTGTAGTTCATGCTTCCGCCAATCACACTGTCCCCTGTCTGTTTTTCCACCGGGATGCTCTCCCCGGTCAGCATGGACTCGTCCACGCTGCTGTTTCCCTGTACAAGTATACCATCCAGGGGTATACGGCTGCCCGGTTTAATCAGAATATGCTGCCCGACAGCCACTGTGGATGTCTCCACTTCCCGCTCCGTACCGTTCTCATAGAGAATGGCTGTGTCCGGCGCCAGCTCCATAAGCTTGCGGATGGCCTCGGAGGTCTTGCCCTTGCTGCGGCTCTCCATGAACTTGCCCAGCATTACCAGGGTAACTACAACGGCTGCTGATTCATAGTACAGCTGATGGGCCTTCATGTGGTCCCCCGGAATACCTATGGTCATCACAAGGCTGTAGATAAATGCGCTTCCCGTGCCAATGGCCACCAGGGAATCCATGTTGGGATTGCCCTTAAGCAGGGAACGGATTCCCACCAGATAGAACCTGCGTCCGCAAATCAGGACCGGCACAGTCAGTATAAGCTGGGCCAGGGCAAAATTAAGCGGATTCTTATCCATCTCCATGAACGCGGGCAAGGGCAGGGTAAAAGGCAGCATATGTCCCATGGAGATGTAGAGCAGGGGCACTGCAAAGCAGACAGCGGTAATCACCCTGCGCTTTACGGCTGCCAGCTGTTCCTCCTGCTGCTGCCATTCCTCCTCTTCCTTTTGCTTGTTCTGTTCTTCCTCCACAATCAGGCTGGCAGAAAAGCCTGCCTTGGATACCTTCTCGCAAATCATCTCAGGCGTTACCTGTCCTTCATCATAGGTAATCACCATGCGGTTGGTAGTCAGGTTCACATTACTGCTCTCCACGCCGGTTAACTTTCTCGTAACGCGCTCCACCGCGCTGCTGCATGCCGCACAGGACATTCCGTCTATGTGATATTGTTGCGTAGTCATATGTTTCACTCCTTTCTTATACCCCACCTGGGTATATTGCAATTATAGGGCACTAACTGCATATTGTCAATAGGTAGTATGCCCAGGAATGAAAATCTTTACTATTTTTGCTGATTCTTATTGATTTGCCAAAAAAAAAACAGGCAGATGCCTGTCATTTCTTGGGCGCCGTCACTGCCATGCAATACCTCGCCAGCGCATAGAGGGTGAGGAGAGCTGCTATGATGGTTTCCGCAGCAACGGCATATGCCAAAGCTGGCGCCGGATGCCCCATATTGCCAAGACAGGCCATGGCCATCTTAAGGCCAATGGCTGTGATGACAAATGGAAATGTGAATGCGGCATAACTGGGATAAAATTTCATCTTCAGATATGCCGGTGTCTTTATTAGCACTGCAATGTATATGACTAAGGTTCCTGAAACACTGGCCATGATGGGATTCTTCACGTCCTCGGCAAACTGGCCGGGGTATAATATGTTTTTAGCCACAATCAGAAGCCCCAGAACCAGGGATACTGCCCCGTACAAAAGGCGGACTCCCTCGGAATAGGACTGGAGCAGATTTCCCAGGGCCGCCATGCCCAGCATGACGCCTGTGGCCGGAAGAGGTATTCTTTTTATCATCTGCGTACGCTCCTATTCGTCAATATTCGTAAGTCCCTTTTCCCGTATAATCATCTCAGCCACCTTGCCTGCCACCAGGCCCGTGAAGCGGATGCACTGTTCCTTATGCTCTCCTGCGCCCATATCAAATTCCTTTGTGAGAATACGGCAGCACAGCGCATAATTGCTGCGGATGGTACAGACAACTGCTTCCGAACAGAAGAAGCCTCCCCGGAATAAATCCTCTGCGTCCTGTGTCCCATTGTTTTTAATAATACAAAACCAGATGCAATAGAGAAAAACAATGCCCTTACATGGCTTTCTCCAAAAGCCGTCTGAACACCAATAACAGTACTGCAAACAGTGCAGCCACAAATATCAGCGTCTTTGCAACTGTCATACTGATAAACCCGCTTACCAGGACGCCTATATAGAGCATGAACATCATGGTATATCCTGTGTAGGCCCAGCACCGCAGACCCAGCATACGGTTCCTCTCATCCGTCTCATATATCCTGCGTTTTTCTTTAAGCTCCGGGTTTCTCAGATACTGCAGGTTGCGGATAATGGATGCCGTACCGGCTGCAGCCAGGCCAAAGCCGGTCCCGCCGTAAAATCCCGGCATGAATTCCCGGTATCCCTGCTCCAGATACATCACCATGGCACGGTTCCTGACTGCAAAGGACAGCCCTATGGCCGCTGCGCCCAACAGGATAAAGCATATTCCAAATACAATCCTGTTCCTGCATCTCTTCTCAAAATCAATGGGGTTTTCAATAAATAACTGGTTCAGCCACATATTCA
>OLFS01002334.1_pt1 | contig 12121 bp, 9 predicted proteins | sample 1605491 | NCBI WGS metagenome assembly OLFS01 (sample SAMEA3888921, study PRJEB22519) | human gut metagenome | biome: human gut; feature: human-associated habitat; material: faeces | place: Denmark | collected 2011 | reverse complement strand
AAGCGCCTGCTCCGAAGGAGGCTCCCATATCAGCGCCTTTACCTTGCTGCAGCATAATCAGCGCTACGAGAGCGATGGCTACAATAAGGAAAACAACTAAAAGAGCTTCGTACATAATCAACCTGTTCCTTGCGGATTTGCCGCATACCAATGCTTCGACCAATTAGCAGGGTTTTTGTTTCCCACTGAAGCGGGTGTGAATACTAACCAAAGCGAATCACCTTCGCAAGGGCATTTTCGACGCATTGTATCAACTGCGGAAAAAAACAGCAAAAAGCCATTAATTGCTTAAAACAAAGGCGGCAAACGCCGCCTTTTTAAACATTTAGCGTGCAAGATTATGCAGCTTTTACGGCATCCGCAATACGGTGCGCAAATTCGGTTACCTGCGCTTCGTCTTCGCCTTCCACCATTACGCGGATCAGCGGTTCGGTACCAGACTTACGCAGCAGCACGCGTCCACGGCTGCCGAGGGCCGCTTCAACGTCAGCCATCACCGCTTTCACGTTCTCATTTTCCAGCGGGTCGCCTTTGCCGGCAGTGAAACGTACGTTGACCAGAATCTGTGGGAACATTTTCATGCCGCTGCACAGGTCGTGCAGGCTCATATGGTTGCGCGCCATCGCGGCAACCACCTGCAGCGCGGCCACAATACCGTCACCGGTGGTGGTTTTGTCGAGCAGGATCACGTGACCTGAGTTCTCCGCGCCGATACGCCAGCCCTTCTCCTGCAATTTTTCCAGCACATAGCGGTCACCCACTTTCGCGCGAACGAACGGAATACCGAGCTGTTTCAGCGCCAGTTCCAGGCCCATGTTACTCATCAGCGTCCCGACCGCACCGCCGCGCAGCTGACCCTGACGCAGACCTTCACGCGCAATAATGTAGAGAATCTGGTCGCCGTCGACCTTGTTACCTTCGTGATCAACCATGATCACGCGGTCACCGTCGCCGTCCAGCGCAATGCCCAGATCGGCTTTTTCTGCCAGAACGCGCGCCTGCAGGGCACGAACGTCCGTCGCACCGACCTGCTCGTTGATGTTCAGACCATCCGGCTCACAGCCAATGGCGATCACTTTCGCACCGAGCTCGCGGAAGACATTCGGGGCGATGTGGTAGGTCGCGCCATTTGCGCAGTCCACCACAATTTTGAGGTGCGCCAGGCTCAGCTCATTCGGGAAGGTGCCTTTACAAAATTCGATATAGCGACCCGCCGCATCAACGATACGGTTCGCTTTACCCAGCTCGGCGGAATCAACACAGGTGATCTCTTTTTCCATTTCAGCTTCAATGGCTTCTTCCACCTCATCCGGCAGCTTAGTGCCATCAATAGAGAAGAATTTAATGCCGTTGTCGTAGAACGGGTTATGAGAGGCCGAGATAACAATCCCCGCTTCCGCACGGAAGGTGCGCGTCAGATACGCGACCGCAGGCGTTGGCATTGGGCCTGTAAAAGAGGCGGACAGTCCAGCCGCCGCCAGACCCGCTTCCAGCGCGGATTCCAGCATATAGCCGGAAATACGGGTGTCTTTACCGATGATAATTTTACGTGAGCCATGACGCGCCAGAACCTTGCCGGCAGCCCAGCCGAGCTTCAGGACAAAATCAGGGGTGATGGGAGCATCGCCTACGCGCCCGCGGATACCGTCGGTACCAAAATATTTACGATTACTCATAGCGTTTGTTTTCCTTCGCTGCCAGTGTGGCTTCCACCACACGCATGGCTTCTACTGTTTCTTTGACGTCATGGACACGAATGATGTGCGCCCCCTGCATCGCCGCAATCACCGCGCAGGCCAGGCTGCCGCTCAGGCGTTCGCTCGGGCCTACATTCAGCAACTGGCCAATCATCGATTTCCTCGACATCCCCACCAGCAGCGGCAGGCCAAAGTGATGAAATTCTGATAAGCGCGCAAGCAGCGCATAGTTGTGGGAGAGATTTTTACCGAAACCGAACCCCGGGTCGAGCAGCAATTTCTCTTTTGGGATACCTGCACGTTCACAACGTTCGATATGCTCAATAAAGAAGCGGTTTACGTCGGCGAAGACATCGTCATACTTCGGCGCGTCCTGCATGGTTTTCGGCTGCCCCTGCATATGCATCAGGCAAACCGGCAGCCCGGTTTCCGCAGCCGCCTCAATCGCCCCCGGTTCGGTAAGTGAACGAATATCATTGATAATGTGAGCGCCCACTCTCGCCACTTCACGGATCACTTCCGGTTTGGAGGTATCAACGGAGATCCACACTTCAAACCGCTGCGCGATAGCTTCAACGACCGGCACCACGCGCGCCAGCTCTTCTTCCACAGACACGTCCGCCGCACCGGGACGCGTCGATTCGCCGCCAACATCAATGATGGTGGCACCCGCATTGATCATTAAATTCGCGTGCTTAACCGCCTCGATAAGCGTGTTATGCGTGCCACCGTCAGAGAAGGAGTCAGGGGTAACATTCAGGATCCCCATCACATGGGGATGTGAAAGATCGAGATGCGAGTCCTGAGCGAATAATTTCATGGCGAAATCCCTGATATCTAAATGGTTAAACAAAAATGAAAAACCCCGGAGCAAGCTCCAGGGTTTGAGTTACAGACAAACGCTTCAACAGCAGTGACTTACTTATCGCCCAACTGTTCTGACATGGTGTTGCCCGGGTTTGGCGTACGCGGTTCATCAACCGGACGCGGCGCACGCGGGGTGCCATTGTTGTCAGAGTTATTGGAAGCGCCTGGGTCTTCCCAGCCTGCTGGCGGACGCACTTCGCGGCGCGCCATCAGGTCGTCAATCTGCGGTGCATCGATGGTCTCATATTTCATGAGCGCATCTTTCATGGAATGCAGAATGTCCATGTTGTCATTCAGGATCTGACGCGCGCGACCGTAGTTACGTTCAATCAGCGCTTTCACTTCCTGGTCGATGATACGAGCTGTTTCATCGGACATATGTTTCGCTTTTGCCACGGAGCGGCCCAGGAACACTTCGCCCTCTTCCTCTGCATAGAGCAGCGGACCGAGTTTGTCGGAGAAGCCCCACTGAGTCACCATGTTACGCGCCAGGTTTGTCGCCACTTTAATGTCGTTCGACGCACCGGTAGAAACATGTTCCGGACCGTAGATAATCTCTTCGGCCAGACGACCGCCGTACAGGGTTGAGATCTGGCTTTCCAGCTTCTGACGGCTGGCGCTGATTGCGTCGCCTTCAGGCAGGAAGAAGGTCACACCCAGCGCACGACCGCGCGGAATAATCGTCACTTTATGCACCGGATCGTGTTCCGGCACCAGACGACCAATAATCGCGTGACCGGCTTCGTGGTAAGCCGTGGACTCTTTCTGCGCTTCCGTCATCACCATGGAACGACGTTCCGCACCCATCATGATCTTGTCTTTCGCTTTCTCGAACTCCACCATCGACACGACGCGCTTGTTACCGCGAGCGGCAAACAGTGCAGCTTCGTTGACCAGGTTAGCGAGATCCGCACCGGAGAAGCCCGGAGTACCGCGCGCAATGATTGCCGCGTCGATGTCGGGTGCCAGCGGTACGCGACGCATGTGAACTTTCAGAATCTGTTCACGACCGCGAACATCCGGCAGACCGACAACAACCTGACGGTCGAAACGGCCTGGACGCAGCAGCGCCGGGTCAAGTACGTCCGGACGGTTAGTTGCCGCGATAACGATGATACCTTCGTTACCTTCGAAGCCGTCCATCTCAACCAGCATCTGGTTCAGCGTCTGTTCACGTTCATCGTGACCACCACCCAGGCCTGCGCCACGCTGGCGGCCTACGGCGTCGATTTCATCGATGAAGATAATGCACGGTGCTGCCTTCTTGGCCTGCTCGAACATGTCACGCACACGAGATGCACCAACACCCACGAACATTTCGACGAAGTCAGAACCTGAAATAGTAAAGAACGGCACCTTCGCTTCACCCGCGATGGCTTTCGCCAGCAGGGTTTTACCGGTACCCGGAGGGCCAACCATCAGCACGCCTTTCGGGATTTTACCGCCCAGTTTCTGGAAACGGCTCGGCTCACGCAGGTATTCAACCAGTTCACCGACCTCTTCTTTCGCTTCGTCACACCCGGCAACGTCCGCAAAAGTGGTCTTGATCTGATCTTCCGTCAACATACGCGCCTTGCTCTTACCGAACGACATGGCACCTTTGCCACCGCCGCCCTGCATCTGGCGCATAAAGAAGATCCAGACGCCGATAAGAAGCAGCATCGGGAACCAGGAAATGAAGATAGAAGCCAGCAGGCTTGGTTCTTCTGGCGGCTCACCTACCACCTTGACGTTTTTAGTCAGAAGGTTATCAAGCAGCTTAGGATCGTTCACCGGGATGTAAGTCGTGTAACGGTTACTATCTTTCTTGGTAACGTTGATCTCACGTCCGTTGATACGTGCTTCACGAACCTGGTCCTTGTTGACCTCTTGCAGGAAGGTAGAGTAATCCACCTTACGGCCATTAGACTCGCTGGGCCCAAAGCTCTGGAATACTGACATCAGCACAACGGCAATGACCAGCCAGAGTATTAGGTTTTTCGCCATGTCACTCAAGGGATTAACCTCATATTACAACTGTGTTAAAAACAGCGTCAGGATACTCTATATCCAGTTTCATTCAAACTTTCGTCTGAAATCTCCCGGTTATCATTTTCGCCCGGTCGCTACAATATACACTTCACGGGAACGGGCCCGGGAAGAGTCCGGCTTACGAACTTTGACCTTCGCAAACAGGGAGCGAATTTCCTTAAGATACTCCTCGAAACCTTCGCCCTGAAACACCTTCACAACAAAACTACCACCAGGCGCTAGTACATCACGACACATTTCTAACGCTAGCTCCACCAGATACATGGCGCGGGGGATATCCACCGCCGGTGTTCCGCACATATTTGGTGCCATATCTGACATGACAACCTGGACCTTACTGTCACCTACACGATCAAGTAACGCTTTCAGCACTAATTCATCACGAAAGTCGCCCTGAAGGAAGTCGACACCGACGATGGGATCCATTGGTAAAAGATCGCACGCGATAATTCGGCCCGTTCCGCCGATCTGCGTTACCGCATACTGGGACCATCCGCCAGGTGCCGCACCGAGGTCAACAACCGTCATCCCCGGCTTAAAAAGTTTGTCACTTTGCTGTATTTCATCAAGTTTAAACCAGGCACGGGAACGCAACCCCTTTTTCTGTGCCTGTTGAACATATTTATCGCTAAAGTGTTCCTGGAGCCAGCGGCTGGAGCTGGCAGAACGCTTTTTACCTGTCATTTAACATTTCCGTCCTGGTTCATCGTTGCTTGCCTGTGACGTAAATTTCTACGCAGCTATTTGGCGATATAAGGGAGATGGCGGTAGAATGAACCGTTTTCAATCCCAACGTAAGCAAAAATATACGATGAATCTGAGTACTAAACAAAAACAGCACCTGAAAGGTCTGGCACATCCGCTCAAGCCAGTTGTTCTGCTTGGCAGTAATGGTTTGACCGAAGGGGTGCTGGCCGAGATTGAACAAGCGTTAGAGCACCATGAACTCATCAAGGTGAAAATCGCCACCGAAGATCGCGAAACTAAAACCTTGATCGTGGAAGCTATCGTGCGCGAAACCGGCGCCTGTAATGTACAGGTCATCGGTAAAACGCTGGTGCTCTACCGCCCGTCTAAAGAGCGTAAAATCTCGCTGCCACGTTAAGGATATCCTGAATTAAACACATTTTCTGTGTGAAACGAGGGATTTCTGTCAGCAGGCGAGCAAAATGCCATGCTCCTTGAGTTGATAAAAGGCCGCTACGCGGCCTTTTTCTTTTCTTTACAATGTATCAACATCTTAGTCGAGAAGCGAATTACAGGTATTCAACCTTAATAATTTCGTATTCTACTTCACCGCCAGGGGTGCGGATGGTGACAACATCGTCCTGCTCTTTGCCAATCAGGCCGCGAGCAATCGGCGAGTTCACCGAAATCAGGTTCTGTTTGAAGTCAGCTTCATCATCACCCACGATGCGATAGGTCTGCTCTTCGTCGTTGTCCAGGTTCAGCACGGTAACGGTAGAACCAAAGATCACACGGCCATTATTCGGCATCTTAGTGATATCGATAACCTGTGCATTGGACAGTTTTGCTTCGATATCTTTAATACGCCCTTCACAGAAGCCCTGCTGCTCACGCGCGGCGTGGTATTCAGCATTCTCTTTCAGGTCGCCATGCTCGCGCGCATCCGCGATAGCGGCGATGATTTCAGGACGACGCACGGATTTCAGGAAATCCAGCTCTTCGCGCAGTTTTTCGGCACCACGTAAGGTCATCGGAATAGCTTGCATTTGTTATACCTCTTAAACATTCCTGTTGGGAGCAGTGTTCCCTGCTCCTGCCCCCTTTAAGCGGGCAAGAAGCAAAAAGAAAACCGACCCGGGAGCGATGCCCCAGGTCAGCAGCAATTTTTCAATTTGATACGCATTTTACCGCGAAGTTCACTATGGGTCATCGTTTACTTTGCAGTGCCATGCACCGTAGTATGACGGTTTGTTTTCGGGTTGTTAGCGCGAGATTATGCGATTTTCCAGTTTTATCATCGGATTGACTACCAGTATAACGTTCACCGCTCAGGCCGCGAATGTTGATGAGTACATTAATCAGCTTCCCGCAGGCGCGAACCTCGCCCTGATGGTGCAGAAGGTTGGCGCACAGGCTCCCGAGATTGACTATCACAGTCAACAGATGGCGCTGCCTGCCAGTACCCAAAAGGTGATCACCGCCCTCGCCGCCCTGCTCCAGCTCGGGCCTGACTTCCGTTTTACTACCACTCTTGAAACCAAAGGTAACGTCGAGGGTGGCGAACTGAAAGGCGATCTTATCGCCCGTTTTGGCGGCGATCCGACCTTTAAACGCCAGGATATCCGCAATATGGTTGCGGTGCTGAAAAAAACCGGCGTGCAGAAAATTAACGGCAATGTTCTGATCGATACCTCCATCTTTGCCAGCCACGATAAAGCCCCGGGCTGGCCGTGGAACGACATGACGCAGTGCTTTAGCGCCCCGCCCGCCGCCGCGATTGTTGACCGCAACTGCTTCTCGGTTTCGCTTTACAGTGCGCCAAAGCCGGATGATTTAGCGTTTATTCGCATAGCGTCCTACTACCCGGTCACCATGTTTAGCCAGGTTCGCACGCTGGCCAAGGGCTCTCCTGATGCACAGTACTGCGAACTGGATGTGGTGCCAGGCGATCTTAACCGCTTCACGCTGACCGGCTGCCTGACGCAGCGCGCCGATCCGTTGCCGCTGGCCTTTGCAATACAGGATGGCGCAAGCTATGCAGGCGCCATTCTGAAAGATGAGCTGAAACAAGCGGGAATAACCTATTCCGGCACCCTGCTTCGTCAGACGCAGGTCAACCAGCCCGGCACGGTCATCGCCAGCAAACAGTCTGCGCCGTTGCACGATTTACTGCGAATAATGCTGAAAAAGTCGGACAACATGATTGCCGATACGGTGTTCCGCATGATTGGTCACGCCCGTTTCGGCGTGCCGGGAACCTGGCGCGCGGGTTCAGACGCGGTTCGGCAGATCCTGCGCCAGCAGGCGGGGATCGATCTGGGTAATACCATCGCCGTCGATGGCTCCGGACTATCGCGCCATAATTTGATCTCTCCGGCCACGATGATGCAGGTGCTTCAGTACATTGCACAACATGACACTGAGCTAAACTTTATTTCAATGCTGCCGCTGGCCGGGCATGACGGTTCACTGCAGTACCGCGCAGGGCTTCACGCCGCGGGCGTGGATGGCAAAGTCTCCGCGAAAACAGGCTCACTGCAGGGGGTTTATAACCTTGCAGGCTTCATCACTACCGCCAGCGGACAGCGCATGGCATTCGTGCAGTATCTTTCCGGCTATGCCGTCGAACCGACCGACCAGCGCAATCGTCGTATTCCACTGGTTCGCTTCGAAAGCAGGCTTTATAAGGACATCTACCAGAATAACTAGCGATGAAACTACTTATAGTTGAAGACGATCTGTTATTGCAGGAAGGGCTGGCGCTGGGGCTGGCCAATGAAGGGTATGCTCTCGACTGTGCAGGCACCGCAGCAGAGGCGGATGCCCTGATCCAGAGCGGCGAATACAGCCTGGTGATCCTCGATTTGGGCTTGCCGGATAAAGACGGCGCCACGCTGCTCAGCCAGTGGCGACGTCGCGGCATCGCCAACCCGGTATTGATCCTGACGGCACGTGATGCCATTGAAGACCGTATCACCGGCCTCGATGCAGGCGCAGACGATTACCTGGTGAAGCCTTTTGCGCTCGCGGAGCTGCAGGCTCGGGTACGAGCGTTGATTCGCCGCTATCAGGGCCATAGTGATAACTTACTGACCGACGGCGATATAACGCTGAATTTGCAAACCCAGCAGGTGCTGCGTCAGGATCAGGCCGTAGAGGTGACGCCAAAAGAGTTCGCCTTGCTTACGCGTCTGATTATGCGCAGCGGGCAAACGGTACACCGAGAAACGCTCCAGCAGGATATCTACTCCTGGCAGGACGATCCCGGGTCCAATACCCTTGAGGTCCATATTCATAACCTGCGGCGTAAGCTCGGCAAAGACAGGATCAAAACCGTTCGCGGCGTCGGCTACCGTCTGGAGAGCCAGAAATGAACAGCATGCGTCGGCGTTTGATGGTGCTGCTGGCGGTCATTCTGTTATTTTTCCAGCTGATAAGCGTCATCTGGCTGTGGCATGAAAGCCGTGAACAGATTGGTTTTCTGGTCAACGAAACGCTGTCAGCGAAAGCACGCAATAATCACGTTGAGAAAGAGATCCGCGAAGCGATTGCCTCGCTGCTGGTCCCTTCCCTAGTGATGGTCGGTTTTACCCTGTTCTTCTCCTTCTGGGCCGTCACCTGGATAACCCGGCCGCTGAATAAGCTCCGCGACAGCCTCGCTAACCGCTCAGCCGACAACTTAACCCCGCTTCCTATGTATTCCGACATGGAAGAAATTGGCGCGGTGACGACCTCCCTGAACCAGCTGCTGGCCCGGCTGGATAGCACCATCCAGCAGGAGCGTCTCTTCACCGCAGACGCCGCACACGAACTGAGAACGCCTCTGGCCGGTATCCGGCTCCATCTGGAGCTGATGTCGCAGTCAGGTGCGCCTCAGGCCGCCACGCTGGTTAGCCGTATCGATCAGCTCATGCATACCGTTGAACAGCTGCTGATGCTGGCCCGTGCCGGACAGGCAATGGCGAGCGGCCACTACGAAACCGTGAGCTGGACGGAAAATATCATCGAACCTCTCGCCCTTGGGCATGAAGCCAAAGAGCATACGGTGATTTGGCCCGCTAAAAGCGCGCTCACGGTTCAGGGAGACGCCGTTCTCCTGCGCCTGATGCTGCGCAACCTGCTGGAGAATGCCGGGCGCTACAGCCCGACAGGGACAACGATTACAGTGACATTAACCGAGGTCGACGGCGGGACGCAGATCAGCGTTATCGATCAGGGGCCGGGGATTGATGAAGCGCACCGGCAGTCCATTACCGAGCCATTCCGCCGTCTTGACCAGCGCTACGGAGGCAGCGGCCTGGGCCTGAGTATCGTACAGCGCATCCTCCAGCTCCACCACGGCAGGCTGATGCTTGAGAATGGCGCTGAAGGCGGTTTAATCGCCAGCTGCTGGCTGCCCGCAACGCTGGAATAAAAAAGCCCCCATAACGGGGGCTTTGAACAGCAATTAGTGCTTGTAGATGAACTCGACGCCTTCTTCGTCGTCTTCATCCCAGTCATCGTCCCAGTCTTCATCGTCTTCTTCCGCTTCCAGCTCTTCGAGCTGCTGGCGGTGGTAGTCATCCCACATGAATTCGACTTTTTCAGGCTGTTTGACTTCTTCCGCCTGAACAATTGGGTTCTCAATGATGAAGGTCATCACATCCCAGCACAGATCTTTCACGCCGACCTGGCTTGCCGCAGAGATCAGGTAGTATTTATCTTCCCAACCCATCGCTTCAGCAATGGCTTTTGCTTTTGCTTCCGCTTCGGCTTTGTCCATCAGGTCGATCTTGTTAAAGACCAGCCAGCGTGGTTTATTCGCCAGTTTTTCGCTGTATTTTTCCAGCTCGCCAACGATGATGCGGGCGTTTTCAACCGGATCGGAACCGTCGATAGGATCGATATCGATAAGGTGCAGCAGCACGCGGCAGCGCTCAAGGTGTTTCAGGAAGCGAATACCCAGACCCGCCCCTTCCGCGGCGCCTTCAATCAGACCCGGAATATCGGCAACCACAAAGCTCTTCTCGTTATCCATACGGACAACGCCCAGGCTTGGTACCAGCGTGGTAAACGGATAGTCCGCCACTTTTGGCTTGGCTGCAGAGACGGCGCGAATAAACGTCGATTTGCCTGCGTTTGGCATACCCAGCATGCCCACGTCAGCCAGAAGCATCAGCTCCAGCTGCAGGTCGCGCTTATCGCCCGGCGTACCCATCGTTTTCTGACGCGGCGTACGGTTAACGGAAGATTTGAAACGGCTGTTACCCAGACCGTGCCAGCCGCCTTTCGCCACCATCAGGCGCTGACCGTGTTTGGTCATATCACCCATGGTTTCACCCGTCCCCTGGTCAATCACACGCGTACCGACCGGCACTTTAATGGTGACGTCTTTACCGCGTTTCCCGGTACAGTCACGGCTCTGGCCGTTCTGACCACGTTCAGCGCGGAAGGATTTTTCGAAACGGTAGTCGATCAGCGTGTTGAGGTTCTCATCCGCCTCCAGCCACACGTCACCACCATCCCCACCGTCGCCGCCATCAGGACCGCCACGAGGGATATACTTTTCACGGCGGAAGCTCACGCAACCGTTGCCGCCATCACCAGCCACGACCAGGATCGTCGCTTCATCAACAAACTTCATTTTACTCTCCGTAACTCATTCGCCTGAGCGGGGCTGCGATACCACCGATTCATGCTTACGTAATCCGCCCCAAATACGATGACCAATGGCGGAATACATCGCGCCCGCAACCACGACAAACGCACCGAGATAACCGAGAAGGTTTAACATCGGTCTGGCGAAGAAATCGGGCCAGGCCATAGATAAAAGATCTGAAAATAACAGCGTAAACAGCGGGGTGAGCGTGATTAATGCGCTCACCTGCGCTGCCTGCCAACGCGCCATCGCTTCCGCCAGGGCGCCATATCCTACCAGTGTATTCAGCCCACAGAAAATTAAACAGGCAAGCTGCCAGTCACTGAGCTGGGCTATCACGCCGGGCTTCGCCAGCGGCAATAGCGCTATCGTACATAAAGTGTACAGTAAAAACAGGATCTGCGGTGATGCCAGACGTCGCAATAACACCTTTTGCGCGACACCATAACTTACCCAGACCGTAGCCGCACCGACGCCAAAAATGACGCCCCAGGTGTAATCGGTCAGCCTGGTAAAAATTTCGATCAGACTGGTGTTGAAGAACATCACCAGTCCGCACAACAGCATTATCGCGCCGACAATCTGCGTACCGCGCATTTTCTCTTTAAGGATAAATACGCTCGCGACCATCATGCCCACTGGCGACAGTTGGCCGATCACCTGCGAAGCCGTTGGGCTTAAATACTGCAGGGAAGAGCTGAACAGGATGAAGTTGCCAAAGAGCCCACCGGTAGCAATTGCCAGCAGAACCAGCCAGCGCGCTTTGCGAAAAATTCGCAGCGGCGGAAGCTTACGCTTCGCGGCCAGAATCGCCCCGAGGCCAATACTGGCGATTAAAAAACGGTAAAAAACGATGGTAGGAGGCTCCATCACCTCCAGCACCTGCTTCATAGCAATTGGCAAAGCCCCCCAACATACCGCCGTTGTGAGCGCCAAAAGAATACCAATGCCAGCCTGCTGCTTCATGCCCGTTTCCCTGCAAGGGCTCGTTATCCGGTGCAAAGCGGTTTCACGAGCATATTTACCGGTCGTCGAATGTAAAAAGCCCCGCAACAGGGTGCGGGGCTTTTATCCGTTACCGGACCACGAAAAACTTACTCAGCAACGATGCTGATGTATTTACGGTTGTTCGGGCCTTTAACTTCAAATTTCACTTTACCGTCTGCTTTAGCAAACAGAGTGTGGTCACGACCGCAACCTA
>OLFS01002327.1_pt1 | contig 12148 bp, 8 predicted proteins | sample 1605491 | NCBI WGS metagenome assembly OLFS01 (sample SAMEA3888921, study PRJEB22519) | human gut metagenome | biome: human gut; feature: human-associated habitat; material: faeces | place: Denmark | collected 2011 | reverse complement strand
TCAGCTACGACAGACAAAATATTCGTATTCGTTACATTCTCCAGTTGATTATTATCGAAATAGCGCTCGCCTTCTTTTTCCTGCACGCAGAAAGCGGCCTGTGGCTGGTGAAAAATATCTCCGGCTTTTTTGCTTCACTGTTAGGCTTTGCCGCCGAAGGGACCAATTTCGTCTTTGGCGGCATGAGCGAAAAAGGGTTAGCCTTTATTTTCCTGGGCGTCCTGTGTCCGATTGTGTTTATTTCCGCGCTGATTGGTATTCTTCAGCACTGGCGGATCCTGCCGATTTTCATTCGTGTCATCGGTACCCTGCTGTCGAAGGTAAACGGCATGGGTAAGCTGGAATCTTTCAACGCCGTCAGTTCGCTGATCCTCGGCCAGTCGGAAAACTTCATCGCCTACAAAGGCGTGCTGGGCGACCTCTCCTCACGGCGTCTGTTCACCATGGCGGCGACGGCCATGTCGACCGTATCGCTGTCGATTGTCGGCGCCTATATGACCATGCTGGATGCCAAATATGTCGTCGCGGCGCTGATCCTGAATATGTTCAGCACCTTTATCGTGCTGTCGGTGATTAACCCGACGCGGCCGGACAGCGAGCAGGAAATAAAACTCGAGAAGCTGCACGAATCGCAGAGTTTCTTTGAAATGCTCGGGGAATATATTCTGGCCGGCTTTAAAGTGGCGATGATTATTCTGGCGATGCTGATCGGCTTTATCGCCCTGATCAGCGCCATTAACGCGCTGTTCGCTACCCTGTTTGGTCTCAGCTTCCAGCAGATCCTCGGCTACGTCTTCTATCCGCTGGCCTGGCTTATCGGTATCCCGCTGAGCGATGCGCTGAACGCCGGCAGCATCATGGCCACCAAACTGGTCGCTAACGAATTTGTGGCGATGATTGAGCTGCAAAAGATTGCCGCCAGCATGACCCCTCGCGGGCTCGGCATTCTCTCGGTATTCCTGGTGTCGTTTGCCAACTTTGCCTCGATCGGCATTATCGCCGGGGCGATCAAAGGCCTGAATGAACCGCAGGGCAATATCGTCTCCCGCTTCGGCCTGCGGCTGGTGTATAGCGCTACGCTGGTGAGCCTGCTTTCCGCCAGCTTCGCCGGGCTGGTGCTGTAAGACAAACGGCGGGGCTGCCCCCGCCGTTTACTCAGAACTGCACGCAGACCGGCTGGTCGACACGCATCACCGACTCCTGCGCGAAGCGTGATTTATAGCCCTGGCGCAGGGCTTCAATACCGGCCTCGCTCTGCGCATCGTTGCCATGGATCACCATCAGCGCCTTACTCTGCTCCCGCACCACCTGACCATTCTGGCCAAGCCACTGGCCGCGGGCATCAAACACCGTCAGCCCATCGCGAAAGCGCGGCGTGACGTCGCGGTCGACAAACTGTTGCCACTCTTCAGCAGTGATGTCTTTCCCCGCCGGGCGGCTCAGGCCGAAATAAAGCGTGGTTTGCACCATGGACCGATCCGCCGGGCAGGCGCCGGGCTTCGGCGCGCGGGTCGACGAACTTCCACCCGCCACGCAGCCGCTGAGTAACCCTGCCAGCACCAGCGCCATTGCACCCTGTCTGAACGTCATCTTTGCTATCCTCATTGTTATTAGTCAGGAAATATCAGCGGATTTTCAAATAATTAGCAAGGGTTATAATATTCCGGCCCGGCAACAGGCAAAAAAAAGCCCGCCAACGGCGGGCTCGTGAGCGTCAGATGACCTTACTCAGCCGTGGCGCGTACCGGCGGCGGCGTATGATAATGGGCATCCGCTTCGGCGAAGCGCTGCTGCATGCTGGCCGACGGCGCTTTATCCAGCAGGCTAAAGACCACAATCCCCAGGCTACCGAAGATAAAGCCCGGAATAATTTCATACAGGCCCAGCCAGCCAAACTGCTTCCAGACGATCACGGTCAGGGCGCCAATCACCATCCCGGCCAGCGCGCCGTTACGGGTCATGCGCGACCACATCACCGAGAACAGCACCACCGGACCAAAGGCGGCGCCGAAGCCAGCCCAGGCGTAGCTCACCAGTCCCAGCACGCGGTTTTCCGGATTGGCCGCCAGGGCAATCGCCACCAGGGCAACCACCAGCACCATCATACGGCCCACCCACACCAGCTCTTTCTGGCCGGCGTTTTTACGCAGGAAGGCTTTATACAAATCTTCGGTGATTGCGCTGGAGCAGACCAGCAACTGACAGCTCAGGGTGGACATCACCGCCGCCAGAATCGCCGACAACAGGATCCCGGCAATCCACGGGTTAAACAGGATTTGCGCCAGTTCGATAAACACGCGCTCGGCATTCTGATTAACCGCGCCCGCCAGGCTCGGGTTGTTATTGAAGTAGGCGATACCAAAGAAGCCGACCGCCACCGCGCCCGCCAGGCACAGGATCATCCAGGTCATACTGATGCGACGAGCATGAACGATACTGTGGTGCGAATCCGCCGCCATAAAGCGCGCCAGAATATGCGGCTGACCGAAATAGCCCAGCCCCCAGCCCATCAGCGAAATAATTGCCACGAAGTTCAGCCCCTTGAGCATGTCGATATTTTCGATGCTCTTTTGCTTAATGACTTCCAGCGAATCCCCAAAGCCGCCGACGGAAATAATCACGATCACCGGGGTGAGGATCAGGGCAAAAATCATCAGGCTGGCCTGCACGGTGTCGGTCCAGCTGACGGCGAGGAAACCGCCGACGAAGGTATAGATAATCGTCGCCGCCGCCCCGGCCCACAGTGCGGTTTCATAACTCATGCCGAAGGTGCTTTCAAACAGACGCGCCCCCGCCACAATTCCCGAGGCGCAATAGATGGTAAAGAACAGCAGAATAACCAGCGCTGAAATAATTCTCAGCACCCGGCTTTTATCTTCAAAACGGCCGGTAAAATAATCGGGCAGCGTCAGGGCGTTATTATTCACCTCGGTATGCACGCGCAGGCGCCCGGCTACCAGCTTCCAGTTAATCCACGCCCCCAGCGTTAAGCCAATGGCAATCCAGCTTTCGGAAATCCCGGAGAGAAAAATGGCGCCCGGCAGGCCCATCAGCAGCCAGCCGCTCATATCCGAGGCGCCGGCGGAAAGCGCGGTCACAAATGGCCCCAGACTCCGCCCCCCGAGAATATAATCATCAAAGTTTTTGGTCGAACGCCAGGCTATAAACCCTATTAAAACCATACCAAAAATATAAACAATAAATGTCACCAGCATCGGTGTGCTAATAGCCATGCAAAGTCTCCAGAATTTTTATCGACAGCATCCCGCTTCGTCGTTTTTTTCCACTACCGGAACGGGGTAATGGTGCGTTGTTTAATTGGGCGACCGTATCCTGACGGAAGCTTCGGTTTTTCACAAATGATTTAACACAGCATTTACACGAAAACCCGACAGCGCAAAACGTCATTTTTTTAGAGGTTGCACTCTCTCACGTTTTTAAAGGTTGCACCAAACAAAAGTGTTAACTCACGCATACAAATACCCTATGAGCACGGGGTTAAAATTCTGCTATTTTAGGCATTATTTTTAACAAATCCGCCATTTCACGGCTTGCGTCACAAGCCACAATTAACAAGGTTGCACAAAGTTGCAACATAGTGGATATTTCCATGCAACCGCATAAGCCTAACGATAAATGACAGGAGTTTTGAGCATGGGCACCACCACCATGGGTGTTAAGCTTGACGACGCAACTCGCGAGCGCATTAAGTCCGCCGCGAGCCGTATTGACCGCACGCCGCACTGGCTGATTAAACAGGCCATCTTCAATTATCTGGAAAAGCTGGAAAACGATGAGACGCTGCCTGAGCTGCCGGCGCTTCTGAACGGCGCCGCCAATGAAAGCGATGAAGCGGGTTCACCGGCGGAAGAGCCGTATCAACCGTTCCTCGAATTTGCCGAGCAGATCCTGCCGCAGTCGGTGAGCCGCGCAGCGATCACCGCCGCCTGGCGTCGCCCGGAAACCGACGCGGTGCCGATGCTGCTGGAACAGGCCCGACTGCCGCAGTCGCTGGGCGAACAGGCGCACAAGCTGGCGTATCAGCTGGCGGAAAAACTGCGCAACCAGAAGACCGCCAGCGGCCGCGCCGGCATGGTGCAGAGTCTGCTGCAGGAGTTCTCCCTCTCCTCACAGGAAGGGGTGGCGCTGATGTGCCTGGCGGAAGCCCTGCTGCGTATTCCGGATAAAGCCACCCGCGATGCGCTGATCCGCGACAAAATCAGCAACGGCAACTGGCAGTCGCACATCGGCCGCAGCCCGTCGTTGTTCGTCAACGCCGCCACCTGGGGGCTGCTGTTTACCGGCAAACTGGTGTCGACCCATAACGAGACCAGCCTCTCCCGCTCCCTGAACCGCATCATCGGTAAGAGCGGCGAACCGCTGATCCGCAAGGGCGTGGATATGGCGATGCGCCTGATGGGCGAGCAGTTCGTCACCGGCGAAACCATCGCCGAAGCGCTGGCTAACGCCCGCAAGCTGGAAGAAAAAGGGTTCCGCTACTCCTACGATATGCTCGGCGAAGCGGCGCTGACCGCCGCCGACGCTCAGGCCTATATGGTCTCTTATCAGCAGGCGATCCACGCCATCGGCAAAGCCTCCAACGGTCGCGGCATTTATGAAGGGCCGGGCATCTCCATTAAGCTCTCCGCGCTGCACCCGCGCTACAGCCGCGCGCAGTATGACCGGGTGATGGAAGAGCTTTACCCGCGTCTGAAATCGCTGACCCTGCTGGCGCGCCAGTACGATATCGGCATCAACATCGACGCCGAAGAGGCCGATCGCCTGGAGATCTCCCTCGATCTGCTGGAAAAACTCTGTTTCGAGCCAGAGCTGGCCGGCTGGAACGGCATCGGCTTTGTTATTCAGGCCTACCAGAAGCGCTGTCCGTTTGTTATTGATTACCTGATTGACCTCGCCACCCGCAGCCGCCGTCGCCTGATGATCCGTCTGGTGAAAGGCGCCTACTGGGATAGCGAAATCAAACGCGCGCAGATGGAAGGCCTCGAAGGCTATCCGGTCTATACCCGCAAGGTTTACACCGACGTCTCCTACCTCGCCTGCGCGAAGAAGCTACTGGCGGTGCCGAACCTGATTTACCCGCAGTTCGCTACCCACAACGCCCATACCCTGGCGGCTATCTACCAGCTGGCGGGCCAGAACTACTACCCGGGCCAGTATGAGTTCCAGTGCCTGCACGGCATGGGCGAACCGCTGTACGAGCAGGTGGTGGGCAAAGTCGCCGACGGCAAACTGAACCGGCCGTGCCGGATCTACGCCCCGGTGGGCACCCACGAAACGCTGCTGGCGTATCTGGTGCGCCGTCTGCTGGAAAACGGCGCCAATACCTCTTTCGTCAACCGTATCGCGGACAATACCCTGCCGCTGGACGAGCTGGTGGCCGACCCGGTCAGCGCAGTAGAAAAACTGGCGCAGCAGGAAGGCCAGGCCGGCCTGCCGCATCCGAAAATCCCGCTGCCGCGTGATCTCTACGGCAGCGGCCGCAGCAACTCCGCCGGTCTCGATCTGGCGAACGAGCACCGTCTGGCCTCCCTCTCCTCTTCCCTGCTCAACAGCGCCCTGCATAAATGGCAGGCATTGCCGATGCTGGAGCAGCCGGTGGCCGAAGGCGAAATGCAGCCGGTGGTTAACCCGGCAGAGCCGAAAGATATCGTCGGCTACGTCCGCGAAGCCAGCGACGCCGAAGTGCAGCAGGCGCTGACCAGCGCTATCAACAATGCGCCGATCTGGTTCGCCACCCCGCCGCAGGAGCGCGCCGCCATTCTTGAGCGCGCCGCGGTGCTGATGGAAAGCCAGATGCCGACCCTGATGGGGATCCTGGTGCGCGAGGCGGGTAAAACCTTCAGCAACGCCATCGCCGAAGTACGCGAAGCCGTCGACTTCCTGCACTATTATGCCGGCCAGGTGCGCGACGATTTCGATAATGAAACCCACCGCCCGCTGGGCCCGGTGGTCTGTATCAGCCCGTGGAACTTCCCGCTGGCGATCTTCACCGGCCAGATTGCCGCCGCGCTGGCGGCCGGCAACAGCGTGCTGGCGAAACCAGCCGAGCAGACGCCGCTTATCGCCGCCCAGGGCGTGGCGATTCTGCTGGAGGCCGGCGTGCCGCCGGGCGTTATTCAACTGCTGCCGGGCCGCGGGGAGACCGTGGGCGCCGCGCTAACCTCCGATGAGCGCGTACGCGGCGTGATGTTCACCGGCTCCACCGAAGTGGCGACGCTGCTGCAGCGTAATATTGCCAGCCGCCTCGATCCCCAGGGTCGCCCAACGCCGCTGATCGCCGAAACCGGCGGGATGAACGCGATGATCGTCGACTCGTCGGCGCTGACCGAGCAGGTGGTGATCGACGTCCTGGCTTCCGCGTTCGACAGCGCCGGCCAGCGCTGCTCCGCCCTGCGCGTCCTCTGCCTGCAGGAAGAGGTCGCCGACCATACGTTGACCATGCTGCGCGGCGCCATGAGCGAGTGCCGGATGGGTAACCCGGGTCGGCTGACCACCGACATCGGCCCGGTTATCGATGCGGAAGCGAAAGAGAATATTGAACGCCATATTCAGGCGATGCGCGCCAAAGGACGCACCGTCTACCAGGCGGTGCGCGAGAATAGCGAAGACGCAAGCGAATGGCGCCACGGGACCTTTGTGCCGCCGACGCTTATCGAACTCGATAGCTTCGACGAGCTGAAAAAAGAGGTCTTCGGCCCGGTGCTGCACGTGGTGCGCTATAACCGTAACGAGCTGGACAAACTGGTGGAGCAGATTAACGCCTCTGGCTACGGCCTGACGCTCGGCGTGCATACCCGCATCGACGAGACCATCGGCCAGGTCACCGGCAGCGCGAAGGTGGGCAACCTGTACGTCAACCGCAATATGGTTGGCGCGGTGGTCGGCGTGCAGCCGTTCGGCGGCGAAGGGTTGTCCGGTACTGGTCCGAAAGCCGGCGGTCCGCTGTATCTGTACCGTCTGCTCTCCAGCCGTCCGCAGGACGCGGTTGGCGTGACCTTCGCCCGCCAGGATGCGGAGCGCCCGCTGGACGCCCAGCTGAAAACGCTGCTGGAAAAACCGCTGCAGGCGCTGCAGCAGTGGGCGGCGGGCCGTCCTGAGCTGCAGGCGCTGTGCCAGCAGTACAGCGAGCAGGCGCAAAGCGGCACCCAACGCCTGCTGCCGGGGCCAACCGGCGAGCGCAATACCCTGACGCTGATGCCGCGCGAGCGCGTGCTGTGCGTGGCGGATAATGAACAGGATGCGCTGATCCAGCTGGCGGCTGTGCTGGCGGTGGGTTGTGAAGTACTGTGGCCGGACAGCGCCCTGCAGCGCGATCTGGCGAAGAAGCTGCCGCGGGAGGTCAGCGAGCGCATTCGCTTTGCCAAAGCGGAGCAGTTACCTGGCCAGGCCTTCGACGCGGTTATCTACCACGGCGATTCCGACCAGCTGCGCGAGCTGTGCGAGCAGGTGGCGGCGCGCGATGGGGCGATAGTCTCCGTGCAGGGCTTCGCCCGCGGCGAAACCAACCTGCTGCTGGAGCGGCTGTATATTGAGCGCTCGCTGAGCGTTAACACCGCGGCGGCAGGCGGTAACGCCAGCCTGATGACCATCGGCTAAAACAGGCGCCCCCGGTGGCGCTGCGCTTACCGGGGCTACATAACACCGCCAAAGAGTAGCCCGGATAAGACGCTGTGCGCCGCCATCCGGGAAATCGGCGCTGTGTTCATCCCCGGTGGCGCTGCGCTTACCGGGGCTACCTGTCTCATGGCACGGGGGGCGGCCTGTATTGTAGGTCGGGTAAGCGTAGCGCCACCCGACAACATAACAATACAACGAGGTAGCCCGGATAAGGCGCTGTGCGCCGCCATCCGGGAAATCGGCGCTGTGATCAGCTAATGACAGCCGACGTCAGCTGTGTTTAATTAAGGCTCCCGGACGGGAGCCTTTTTTATGGGAGCAGAACAATGAAACGCACGTTATTTGCCGTGATGGCCCTGCTGGCCAGCGGCGCGGCGCTGGCGGACGAGTGCAGCAACGCCAATACCCAAACCGAAATGAATCAGTGCGCGGCCGCGCAGTATCAGGCGGCCGACAAAAAGCTGAATGAGACCTGGCAGCAGGCCCTGCAGCGGGCGGTGGGTAAACAACAAACATTACTGAAGCAGGCGCAGCAGGCATGGATCGCCCTGCGCGACGCCGATTGCGCCTTTCTCGCGTCCGGCGCCGAAGGCGGCAGCATGCAGCCGATGCTGGTAAGCCAGTGCATGACCGATAAGAGCGTGGAGCGGGAGTCTTTCCTCGCCTCGCTGCTGCAGTGCGAGGATGGCGATCAAAGCTGCCCGCTGCCGCCGGCCAATTAACGGACGCGAATGCCTTCGATAATCATCCGCTGGACATTATCGACCGTTTGTTCAAAAAAGGCCGCATCCTGCAGCGTGGCGCCGGTGACCGCCTCCACCTGGGTGGCGAAGTCGGCGTAATGCTGGGTGGTGGCCCAGATCATAAAGATTAAATGCTGCGGATCGACCGGCGCCAGCTTGCCGCGGTCGATCCAGCCGGAGACAATCGCCGATTTCTCATCGACCAGCGCTTTCAGGTCCCCGGTCAGTTCGCCCATCAGCAGCGGCGCCCCCTGCAGCATCTCGAGGCAGAAGAGCTTCGAGGCCTGGGGGTGATCGCGGGACACCTCCAGCTTCAGGCGAATATATTCGCGGATCGCCACCAGCGGGCTGATATCCTCACGAAACGCCTTCAGCGGCGCCAGCCAGATGGCGAGGATCTGCTGCAGGACAGCCACATACAGCGCCTCTTTCGAAGGGTAGTAATAGAGCAGATTGGTTTTCGATACCCCGGCGCGCTCAGCCACCTGCTCCAGTCGCGTACCGTGAATACCAAATTGCGAAAATGCCTCCAGCGCGGCGGCCAGGATGGCCTCCTTTTTGGCGCTGACCGCTTGTGAACGTTTGCCGTTTTTCTTCACCGCGCCCTGTGCCATACATCCTCTCCTTCAGTTGACGCCACCAGCATAGCAAAAGCCCCGCGCCGACACGACCCCGTGCACCCTGATTGCGCATGACTGCCGTTTTTTCGTGCACTGATTTTGACCATCCAGTCCACTTTTTTATCGTCCTTTCTAGCAACTCAAAAGTAACACATTAATAACATTAGCATTTATAAAACTGGCATCGCGTTTGCTTTAGCTCTTCTGCGAGGTGGTCCAGGGAGAGGCAGGATGCCGCACCACCGCAACTCCATCTTCCATGACTGCAGAGAGGTAGGTATGAAAATTGGTGTTTTCGTTCCCATTGGCAACAACGGCTGGCTGATCTCTACTCATGCCCCGCAGTATATGCCGACCTTCGAACTGAATAAGGCTATCGTGCAGAAGGCCGAGCACTACCATTTCGACTTCGCGCTCTCCATGATCAAGCTGCGCGGCTTCGGCGGGAAAACTGAATTCTGGGATCACAACCTGGAGTCCTTCACCCTGATGGCCGGCCTGGCCGCGGTGACCTCGAAGATCCAGATCTACGCCACCGCCGCCACCCTGACGCTGCCGCCGGCGATTGTCGCCCGAATGGCCTCCACTATCGACTCCATCTCCGGCGGCCGGTTTGGCGTCAATCTGGTGACCGGCTGGCAAAAACCGGAATATGACCAGATGGGCATGTGGCCGGGAGATGACTATTTCGCCAGCCGCTATGACTATCTCACCGAATACGTTCAGGTGCTCCGTGACCTGTGGGGCACCGGGCGCAGCGATTTCAAAGGTGATTACTTCACCATGAACGACTGCCGGGTCAGCCCGCGCCCTTCGCAGCCGATGAAGGTGATCTGCGCCGGGCAGAGCGATGCCGGTATGGCCTTCTCCGCCCAGCACGCGGACTACAACTTCTGCTTTGGCAAAGGAGTCAACACGCCAACGGCCTTTGCCCCAACCGCCGCACGCATGATGCAGGCGGCGGAAAAAACCGGCCGCGACGTGGGGTCCTATGTGCTGTTTATGGTGATCGCCGACGAAACCGACGAGGCGGCGCGCGCCAAATGGGAACATTACAAAGCGGGCGCCGATGAAGAAGCGCTGGCGTGGCTCACCGAGCAGAGTCAGAAAGACACCCGCTCCGGCAGCGATACCAACGTGCGCCAGATGGCCGACCCCACCTCGGCGGTCAACATTAACATGGGCACCCTTGTCGGATCGTATGCCAGCGTCGCGCGGATGCTCGATGAAGTGGCGAGCGTGCCCGGCACCGACGGCGTGCTGCTGACCTTTGATGATTTTCTTGCCGGCATCGACGCCTTTGGCGAACGCATTCAGCCGCTGATGCGCTGCCGGGACCACATTGCTCCTGTTACCCGTGAGGTGGCCTGATGATTACCCTTCCCGCTCGCCCGGAATCCCTGACCTTCGCGCCGCAGCAGAGCGCGCTGATTGTGGTCGATATGCAGAATGCCTACGCCAGTCAGGGCGGTTATCTGGATCTCGCCGGCTTTGACGTCTCCGCCACCCGGCCGGTTATCGACAATATTAATACCGCCGTCGCCGCCGCCCGCGCCGCGGGCATGCTGATTATCTGGTTCCAGAATGGCTGGGATGACCAGTATGTTGAAGCTGGCGGCCCGGGCTCGCCGAACTATCACAAATCCAACGCGCTGAAAACGATGCGTCAGCGTCCGGAGCTGCAGGGCAAGCTGCTGGCGAAAGGCGGCTGGGATTATCAGCTGGTGGATGAGCTGACGCCGCAGGAAGGCGATATCGTGTTGCCGAAACCGCGTTACAGCGGCTTCTTTAACACCCCGCTCGACAGCATTTTACGCAGCCGCGGCATACGCCACCTGGTGTTCACCGGGATCGCTACCAACGTCTGCGTCGAATCGACGCTGCGCGATGGCTTCTTTCTCGAATACTTCGGCATCGTGCTGGAGGATGCCACCCATCAGGCCGGCCCGGTCTTCGCCCAGCAGGCGGCGCTGTTCAATATTGAAACCTTTTTCGGCTGGGTCAGCGACGTCGAGAGCTTCTGCCACGCGCTGTCCCCCGCCACCCCGCTGTCTTTAGCCAAGGAGAAACGTTATGCCTAAACAGGTGATTATTCCGCCAGGCACCACCACGCCGATTGCCCCCTTTGTTCCGGGAACGCTCGCCGACGGGGTGGTCTACGTCTCGGGCACCCTGCCGTTTGATAAGCAAAACAATGTGGTGCACATCGGCGACCCAAAGGCGCAAACCCGCCACGTGCTGGAGACCATCAAGAGCGTTATCGAAACGGCGGGCGGGAGTATGGCGGATGTGACTTTCAACAGCATCTTTATCACCGACTGGACAAATTACGCCGCGATTAACGAGGTCTACGCCGAGTTCTTCCCCGGCGATAAACCGGCCCGCTTCTGCATTCAGTGCGGACTGGTGAAGCCTGATGCGCTGGTGGAAATCGCCAGCGTCGCCCATATCGGCACCCCGACATGATGAGGCTCAATATTGCTCCAGCCCCATGGCCCGGCGCGCCGGTGGTGGTCCTCAGCGCCGGTCTGGGCGGCGGCGGCGGCTACTGGCTGGCGCAGCGCGCGGCGCTGGAGGCACAGTATCAGCTGGTGAGTTATGACCATAACGGGACCGGGGAAAACGCCGGCCCGCTGCCCGCCGACTACAGCATGGCGACGATGGCCCAGGAGCTGCTCAGCGCCCTGCAGGCGGCGGGGATCACCCGCTTTGCGCTGGTGGGCCACGCCCTGGGGGCGCTGATTGGCCTGCAGCTGGCGCTCGATCGCCCCGAGGCGGTGAGCGCCCTGGCGCTGGTCAACGGCTGGCTGTCGCTGTCGCCGCATACCCGCCGCTGCTTCCAGGTGCGCGAGCGTCTGCTGCATGCCGGCGGCGCACAGGCGTGGGTCGAAGCGCAGCCGCTATTTCTCTACCCGGCGGAATGGATGGCCGCGCGCCTGCCGCGCCTCGAAGCGGAAGATGCGCTTGCCATCAGCCATTTTCAGGGCAAAGAGAATCTGCTGAAGCGGCTGCAGGCTCTGAAGCAGGCTGATTTTTCACGCCGTGCGGCGGCCATCGCCTGCCCGACGCTGATTGTCAGCGCCGCTGACGACCTGCTGGTCCCGGCCTCCTGCTCCCGCGTGCTGCAGGCGGCGATCCCCGGCAGCC
>OLFS01002323.1_pt1 | contig 12174 bp, 6 predicted proteins | sample 1605491 | NCBI WGS metagenome assembly OLFS01 (sample SAMEA3888921, study PRJEB22519) | human gut metagenome | biome: human gut; feature: human-associated habitat; material: faeces | place: Denmark | collected 2011 | reverse complement strand
GGGGAACTGGAGGATTATGAGATAGAGATACAGAAGGGGGATTATAATGCCAGCCACAAGAATAAGAGCATGGTAATCAAGGTGACGGACCCGAGGCTTTTGGAATTGACGGGGGGGATTGTGCAGGGTATGAGCGGTTCGCCTATCATACAGGATGGGAAGCTGGCAGGAGCGGTGACACATGTGTTTGTGCAGGATGCGAGCAGGGGGTATGGGATTTTGATTGAGAATATGTTGGAGCATTGAGGCATATAACGGATGATAAACTGAGGTGATATTTAACGAGAGCAGAACGAAAATCGACAGATATTGATTGGTGAAAAGGGTTACAACAAGAAATAAAAATGGACTTATTCATAGTATAAAGCAGCTTGTAAAATGCAGGCTGCTTTTCTCATTTAGTAATCTATCGTGATGTAAAATGTATAAATCATAGATAAAAAATTATCTCAATATACACTTCAATAAAAAGCAGGAAGGAAAATAGAATGGAGTATCAAGGAAAAAGGAATATTTATGGATATAAATTTATAGGTACGTCAGAAAAGTATTTTGAAGTGGATGAGGAGACTGTTAGGATTGTAAGAAAGATATTTCAAATGTCATTAGAAAAGAATAGTCTTGAGAATGTTATAGATTTCCTGAATATCAATAACTGCAAAACTCCGGCAGAATATATAGAATTCAATAACCAAATCTTTTCAAATCAAAACATGAAAGGAATGGATTATCTATGGGATGTCAGGATGGTTAGAAGAATATTAAGGAATAGACTATATACCGGCGAATTAGAGTGGAACCGTAGAGAGAGTTATTATGAGGAAGGCGAACGAAAACAGAGAGTTGTACACAAAACGAAGCTATAATTAGAAGTGAGGATTTGTGACCCTGTTGTATCATTGGAAGATTTTTTACGTGTACAAGAGATATTGGATATATCTTCCGGCTTAGGAAAGTAGTACAGACAAAAATTATACGCAGTACTATTGGTATGCGGACTCTGCGGAAGAAAATTAAAAAGAAGAAGTTCAACTGGAAAAGATAAGAAGTATGTTTATTGCAGATGTTCGGATTAAATGGTTCAAGGAAGAATAATAAAAGGATGTTCTAAAGTATCTTTGAAAGAAGATTTCACAGAAAGAAAATTAAGAGAATTATATGGCGATGATTGAATGTTATTGGATTTGATGCAAAATATTAATAATATTTAGGTATTTCCTGGAAGTAATATTGTGGTTGAAATAAAATAAGTGAATAAGTGATATCAGGAGGCAAGGGCGTAATGCTTGTTGTTGGGCCACGAATATGTTATTATAAATACGTTAATGAGTAATTCTCTTAAAAACAGAGTGGTTTTTATTGTTTTATTATTATTGTACGAACGGAAGATATAGAAAAAAGATACAAATCGAGAGGGAGGTCATCAACAGTGGAAATATTCAATAACACCACTAAAGTAGTAAAGGACGATCTTGCGGAAAAGATACGATCCGGCAGCCGTGTATCCATTGCAGCGGCCTGCTTCTCGATTTATGCTTATCAGGAGCTGAAAGCGCAGCTTGAAGCTTGTGAGGAACTTCGTTTTATCTTTACTTCTCCGACTTTTGTGGCAGAAAAAACGCCAAAAGAGCGTAGAGAATTTTATATACCGCGTCTAAAACGGGAAAAGAGTCTGTACGGTACGGAATTTGAGGTGCGTCTTCGCAATGAACTGAAGCAAAAGGCGGTAGCGAGAGAATGTGCGGACTGGATGCGTAATAAAGTTCGTTTCAAATCCAATACAACCCGTGAAAATATGAATCATTTTCTCCTGGTAGAAGGAGAAGATGATGTTTATACATATATGCCGATGAACACATTTACAACCGTTGATCTGGGATGTGAACGAGGCAATAATCTTACGAATATGGTTACACGCATGGAAAAACCGGCGAGCGCCGAATTTCTGCAGATATTTGATTCTATATGGAATGACAAAGAGAAACTGTCAGATGTCACGGAAGAAGTCATCGAAATGATTTCTAACGTTTATCAGGAAAATTCACCAGAGCTGATTTATTTTATGACGTTGTATCATATATTTAATGAATTTCTAGAGGATATCTCAGAGGATGTTCTCCCGAATGAGGCAACAGGGTTTAAAGACAGTGCTATCTGGAATAAATTATTTAATTTCCAGAAAGATGCCGCTCTGGCAATTATAAATAAACTGGAGCAATATAATGGCTGTATTCTTGCAGACAGTGTCGGACTCGGAAAGACATTTACAGCCCTTGCTGTGATTAAATATTATGAAGGGCGAAATAAAAATGTTCTTGTGTTATGCCCAAAGAAACTCTCTGAAAACTGGATGACCTATCGCGGGAACCTTATCAATAATCCGTTGGTGGGAGACCGGCTGCGCTACGATATTCTTTATCACACCGATCTTTCCAGGGAAAATGGAAATACAGTGATTGGTTTGCCCATAGACCGTATTAATTGGGGGAATTACGATCTTGTAGTGATTGATGAAAGCCATAATTTCCGGAACGGAAATGGTACGGAAAGCCGCGGAGGAGAGAAAGAAAACCGTTATATGCGGCTGATGAACCGTGTGATCAGGCCGGGGGTAAAAACGAAGGTGCTGATGCTCTCGGCTACGCCAGTTAATAACCGCTTTTATGATTTGCGAAATCAACTGGCACTTGCCTACGAAGGCGACCCGTCAGAGTTCAATGAGAAATTAAATACAAAGTCTGATATTGATACAATCTTTAGACAGGCGCAGAAAGTCTATAATGCATGGTGCAAGTTACCGGAAGCAGAACGGATAACAGAGAATCTTTTGTCTCAGCTCGATTTTGATTTCTTTGAGGTGTTGGACAGTGTGACAATAGCCCGATCCAGAAGACATATTCAAAATTATTATGATGTGACAGATATTGGCACTTTTCCGGTACGGAATAGGCCAATAACATTGCGCCCCAAATTAACGGATCTGGCTGGAGCCATCAACTACCGTGAGGTTTATGAGTGCCTATCCAGATTGAGATTGACGATCTATACACCGACCATATATATTCACGCTAGCAAGATCTACAAGTATGTGGATGAACGGGAAACTGAAAATTTCCGTAGAGGCCGGGAACTTGGTATACAGCGCCTTATGAGTATCAATCTTTTAAAGCGTATGGAAAGTTCAGTTCACTCATTTCTATTGACTGTGCGTCGTATTTATGATTATTTATACGATACATCGCAGATTATTGAACAGTTCACGCTGGAAGGGGATGGTGAGCTGGATGAAATGGCAGATTTTTCACAGGTCACATCCGATTTTGACTATGATGACCAGAATACGGATTTTTTCAGTGTTGGAAAGAAGGTCAAAATAAATCTGAGGGATATGGATTATATTTCCTGGAAACGGGATATTGATGAAGATCTGGAAAATCTGCAACAGCTGATTTTGATGGTGGAGGATATCACACCGGAATATGATTTTAAATTGAATGAGCTGATTCGGGTGATAAGGGAGAAGATCGCGGCTCCCATTAATCCTGGAAATAGAAAGATTCTTATTTTTACCGCATTTTCGGATACGGCGGAATATCTTTACGAGAATGTAAGCCATATGGCAGAGAACGAATTGGGTCTCCATACAGCTCTTGTTACAGGAGAAGTGGACGGAAAAGTAACGATTCCAAAGTTTAAAGCAGATATGAACCATGTGCTAGCCTGCTTTTCTCCCAAATCAAAGGACAGGGATAGATTATATTCGAAAGATGAGTCTGACATAGACATTTTGATTGCTACGGATTGTATTTCAGAGGGGCAGAATCTCCAGGATTGTGATTATTGCATTAATTACGATATTCATTGGAATCCGGTGCGTATTATCCAGCGTTTTGGGCGAATCGACCGTATTGGCAGCCGGAATGCTGTCATACAGCTTGTGAATTTCTGGCCGGATCTTGATTTGGATGAGTATATTAATCTGAAATCCAGAGTGGAAACAAGGATGCGTATATCGGTAATGGCTTCCACCGGTGATGATGATCCGATAAATCAGGAAGAAAAGGGTGATCTTGAATATCGCCGCAGTCAGCTGAAGAAGCTGCAGGAGGAGGTTGTGGATCTGGAGGATATGACAAGCGGAGTATCTATTATGGATCTGGGACTTAATGAATTCCGCATGGATTTGCTCGCTTATATGAAGGAACATGGCGATATTGATTATACGCCATTTGGTATTCATGCCGTTGTAAAGGGTGAGAAACCGGGCGTGATATTTGTTATGAAAAATGTAAACACACATATTAATATTCAGAACCAGAACAGGCTACACCCGTTTTATATGGTTTATATAGGGAAGAATGGAGAGGTAATAACAAACCATCTTCAACCAAAAGATACACTGGATATGATGAGGCACCTTGCAAGAGGAAAAACGGAACCAAATAAAAAATTTTGTGACCGCTTTAACAGAGTAACAAAGGATGGAAAGAATATGGGGAAAATATCACGGTTGCTGGAAGGTTCTATTATGTCCATCATTAATGCGAAAGATGAAAGTGACATTGAGAGTTTTTTCTTCGGCGGCCAGACGACGTTCCTTTCCAGAGGTTTTTCGGGACTGGATGATTTTGAACTGATATGCTTTATGGTGGTGATTTGAAATGTTTGATTTTCCAGTAGCAACTGCAGTACATAGGCGAATGCCAAAGGAGACCTTCTATAGGCATCTGCCGTTTACAAGGATATTACGAGAAAAATTTATCTCTGAAGTGGATCGTTTGTTTGTGGAATACAGCTTTACTAAGGAAAGCTTAAATCTGACAGTTGATTCGGAAATTAAGGAAATCCTTGTCCTCTCAGTATATCTAAAAAAACAAGAATTTGATGCAAAGATTGCGGAGGCGATTGCAAAGCAGAATCCCCACAAACTGGTGTTTCTTTTTCGGCATGAGGAGAAATACCAGTTTGCGCTTTACCATGGCAAATTATACCGTACCCCCTGGATGTCAGATAATGAAATGCAATTAACGGCGAGGGGATTTTCACTTGATGAGATATGGACAGCCCTAATTGAACAGATTGCACTGTACGGGGAGAAAGCAGCAAAAACTTCCGGCTATTCTGTTGACGAGCGGATCGCATTGCAGGAACAGATTAACAAGCTGGAAAAGAAGATAGAAAAAGCGGAGATTGAAGCATGGAAAGAGCAGCAGCCTAAAAAACAATTTGGATTGTACTCCCGTTTACAGACTTATAAGAAAAAACTGGAAGAATTGAAAGGCGGACAAAACACTCCACACAGTGGAGCGTTTTGAAAAGGCATCGATATGCTGTCGCAATTTGAAAGGATGTATTTATGAGCGAAATTAAAAGAAATGATGATATGCCGGTTGATTCAAAGTCAGAGGATGCATATTTATCTATCCGTGGTTATGTCATTGATGCACAAAGGCAAATTTATACTGCAGTCAATCAGGCGATGGTGACAGCTTATTGGAATATAGGCAAGGCGATTTATGAGGCCTGCGGAGAAAATAATCGTGCGGCATATGGAAAACAGGTTGTAAAATATATATCAGAGAGGATGACAAAAGAATTTGGAAGGGGATTTAGCGTGCAGGGGCTGCGAAATATGCGGCAGTTTTATCTTGCATTTCCAAAACACTCCACGCTGTGGAGTGTTTTGAGCTGGTCACATTACCGTCTGTTGATGCGTGTTAGCGATGAGAATGCAAGGGCGTTTTACGCGGAAGAAGCCGCAAAGTCCGGATGGACGGTTCGTCAATTGCAGAGACAGATTAATACGATGTTTTATCATCGGATACTCGCCAGCAAAGATAAAGAGAAGGTTAAAGCAGAAATACAGACGACGGTTCCGAAAGCAGAATATGAAAAAATCATAAAAGATCCGTATGTATTGGAATTTCTTGATTTGCCAAGGAATGAACACTTTTATGAGTCGGAACTGGAACTTATTGATCATTTGCAGAAATTTTTATTGGAACTTGGACGCGGATTTTCATTCGTAGCGCGTCAAAAGCATTTTAACGTCGATGGCAGGCATTTTTATATCGATCTCGTATTTTACAACTATATTCTGAAATGCTTTGTACTGATTGATTTAAAAACAGAAGACCTGACGCACCAGGATATTGGGCAGATGCAGATGTATGTTAATTACTTTACCAGAAAGATGATGAATGAGGGAGATAATCCATCTATTGGAATTCTGCTTTGTGCGGATAAGAGCGATACATTGGTACGTTTTACCCTCCCGGAAGACAATAATCAGATATATGCTGCTAAATATATGGCTTATATGCCGACCGTCGAAGAATTAAAACGGGAACTGAATTTTGGTGACTTTGAAAAACTGGAGGAAGAAAGTGATGGAGAGGCTTAAGATGCATACACCGGATTTGGCGGAAGAGAATTTTCATAAATTGGCAGAACTATTTCCAAATGCCGTGACGGAAACGATTGTCGGATATGATGAGAGCGGTAAGGCAATGATAGAACGCGCTATTGATTCGGATGTTCTGCGCCAGGAGATTTCTGCGCAGGTAGTGGAAGGAGCGCAGGAACGTTATCAATTCACATGGCCGGATAAGAAAAAGTCGGTTGTACTTGCCAATGCCCCGATTGCAAAAACTCTGAGACTTGATCGTGAGAAGTCTGTAGGCCGTGACGGAACACCCGGTGGGGTTGATTCGGAGAATATCTATATTGAAGGGGATAACCTGGATGCGCTGAAGCTTCTGCAGGAGACTTATCTTGGGAAGGTTAAGATGATCTATATTGATCCGCCGTATAATACGGGCTCAGACTTTATTTACGAAGATGACTTTTCGCAGGAAACAGAAGAATATCTTGAAAACAGTGGACAATACGATGAAGATGGAAATAGGCTTGTACAGAATACAGAAAGCAATGGACGTTTTCATACAGATTGGCTGAATATGCTTTATCCAAGACTAAGGGTAGCGAAAGATTTTCTGACTGAAGATGGAGTAATCTTCATTTCGATTGACGATAATGAGCAAGAAAATTTAAAGAAAATATGTGATGAAATATTTGGAAAGCAAAATTATATAGGAATCATATTATGGAAAAAGAAAACAAATGGGAATAATATGGGATTTCTTCCTCCAGTTCATGATTATATTTTTTGTTATGCAAAAAATCAAATTGCGATTGAAGATATGGGGTATAAAGTATCTGAAGAGTTTTTGAATAAAACGTTTTCAAACCCAGATAATGATACAAGAGGGGCTTGGACTATAACGGACTTGTCTGCAAACCATAAAGGCCCTTATTTTGCTATTGAAAATCCAGCTACGGGAGAAAAATTTTACCCACCCGAAGGTAGGTATTGGGTTTTCAATGAAGATGAAATAAAACGTAGAATAGTTGATGGGAGGATTATATTTGGTAAAAGCGGTAATTCTAGACCGGTTCAGAAAGTATTTGCTGCAAATCGTAAGTATAAAAGAATTCGAGCTGAATCATGGTGGGATGACAAAGGTATGAATGCGGATGCAACAGCTGAGCAGAAAGAGTTATTTGGCATTGCAAAATTATTTACTAGCCCAAAACCTGTTAAATTGATTGAAAATTTAATCGAGATCGTTTCAAATAAAGATTGTTTTGTGATGGATTTTTTTTCAGGCTCTGCGACCACTGCTCATGCTATGTTGAAACTTAATGCAGAGGACGGAGGACACCGTAAATTCATTATGATTCAGCTTCCTGAAGATTGTGATGAGAAGAGTGAAGCCCACAAAGCGGGCTATAAAAATATCTGTGAAATCGGCGAAGAGCGCATCCGCCGCGCCGGAAAGAAAATTAAGGAAGAATCACCGTCAGCAACTGAAAATTTGGATATCGGTTTCCGTGTTTTCCAAGTGGACTCCACCAATATGAAGGATGTTTACTACAGACCAATTGACTACAATCAGGGACAGATGGAATTATTTGCCGATAATATCAAATCGGATAGAACGCCGGAAGATCTGCTCTTTCAGGTAATGCTTGACCTAGGTATTTTGTTATCTTCCAGAATAGAGGAGACGGAGATTGCTGGAAAAAGAGTGTTCTCTGTAGCAGACGGATACCTGATTGCCTGCTTTGATTCAGATGTAACAGAGGAAACGGTTACAGAGATTGCGAAACGCAATCCATTTTATGCTGTATTCCGGGATAGCGGTATGGCCAGTGACAGTGTTGCCACGAATTTTGAGCAGATTTTTGAAACATACAGTCCGAAAACAAAAAGGAAGGTATTGTAATGGCTGAGATGAAATTTAAATTCACCATACAGCCTTACCAGACGGAGGCTGTAGATAGTGTGGTAGGTGTTTTTGCAGGACAGCCATATAATGACCGCTTTACCTTCCGCAGAGATGTACAGATAAAAAAGGATGTTACGAATTGGCAGATTCCGGAAGAGGAACTGTATATGGGTTTTGCCAATGCAAAATTGCAGCTTGACTTTGGCCAGCTTCTCAAAAATATCCGAGGGATACAGGCGCGCAATAATATTAAGTTATCCCAGACCGTGGCAAGCGGCGGCTTAGGAGCCTGTTCTCTGGACGTGGAGATGGAGACCGGAACAGGTAAAACCTATGTTTATATTAAAACAATATTTGAATTAAATCGGCAATATGGCTGGAGCAAGTTCATAATAGTCGTGCCAAGTATTGCAATTCGCGAGGGTGTCCGGAAAAGCTTTGATACCATGCAGGATCATTTTATGGAATACTACGGGAAGAAAGCGCGTGTTTTTGTATATGATTCAAAGAATCTGACAGAGATCGATAATTTCAGTCAGAGCGGAGATATCAATGTTATGATTATTAATATCCAGGCGTTTAATGCCCGGGGAAAGGACGCGAGGCGTATTCGGACGGAGCTGGATGATTTCGGCAGCAGAAGGCCGATCGATGTGATTAAGGCAAACCGTCCGATTGTGATTTTGGATGAACCGCAGAAAATGGGGGGAACGGCTACACAGGAGAGCCTGAAAGAATTCAATCCTCTTTTCTGCCTGAATTATTCTGCTACCCATAAACAGCATCATGATTTGGTGTATGTTTTAGATGCGCTGGATGCTTATAATAAGCGTCTTGTAAAACGAATTGAAGTCAAGGGGTTTGATATTAGAAACCTGCGCGGTACAGACGGCTATCTTTACCTGGAGGGAATTGTAATTTCTCCAAAAAAGCCGCCGATGGCCCGCATAGAACTTGAGATTGGCTATAATAAATCGATTAACCGTGAGACAAGGCTGGTTGGAGTGGATGATGACCTTTTTGCGGTTTCTAAAAACATGGAGCAATACCGTGGATATCACATCAACGAGGTGGATCCGATTCGCGGTACAGTGTCCTTTACAAATGGTGAAGTCATTCATGCCGGTGAAGTGACCGGAGATGTGTCAGAGTCAGACCTTCGCCGTGTACAGATTAGGGAAACAATCCGTTCCCACTTTGAGAAGGAAAAAGAACTGTTTTCCGAAGGCATAAAGACGCTTTCGCTGTTTTTTATCGACGAAGTGGCAAAATATCGAAAATACGATGAAGATGGGAACGAAGTCAATTCGGAATACGGAGAGATGTTTGAACAGGAGTATAGGGATATTCTGAATGAATATCTGACGCTGTTTAATACCCCATATGAACAGTACCTTCGCAGTATCGAAGTTTGTCAGACCCATGCCGGGTATTTCAGCGTTGATAAGAAAGGCCGCAAGGTTAACAGCTCTCTAAAACGCGGCAGTGACGAAAGTGATGATATTTCCGCATATGATTTGATTTTGAAGGATAAAGAGCGTCTGCTTTCGTTCAGCAACCCCGTACGGTTTATCTTCTCCCACTCTGCCTTACGGGAAGGATGGGATAATCCAAATGTTTTTCAGATTTGTACGTTGAAACATGGAGGCAGTTCCCCAACACAAAAACGCCAGGAGGTAGGGCGAGGCCTTCGCCTCTGTGTGAATCAGAATGGTGAGCGTATGGATGCTGATACACTGGGAAACCTGGTACAGCAGATTAATCAGCTAACGGTTATCGCTTCTGACGGTTATAAAGATTTTGTCGCCGATTTGCAGAAGGGGATTCGGGAGGATCTCTATGAGAGACCTACAAAAGCTTCGCCGGATTATTTTATTGGCAAGACAATTGTGGTTGCAGGCAATGATGTCACGGTTACTGAGAAGCAGGGGAGGGATATATATCGATACTTGATTAAAAATGATTATATAGACGAGGATGATCATGTAACGGAGCAGTATCGGGCAGACTTGGCAAACGGTGTGCTTGCGGCTGTACCGGATAGCTGCCTGCCTATTGCCGAAGGGATTCATGCTTTGATCCAGAGTATTTTTGATGAACATGCTTTGGACGATATGATTGGTAATGGGCATGGGACAAAGATTCCAGAAAATGCTTTGAACGATAACTTTTATAAGAAGGAGTTTCAGACGCTTTGGAATTATATCAATCATAAATATGCATACGCGGTAGAGTTTGACAGCGGAGAGCTGATTCGCAAAGCCATCACTCACATTAATGAGAAGATGTTTGTCGCTAAGCTGCAATATACGGTCATAACCGGGGAACAGGGTAAGGATTTGGATTCTGAAAAGTTAAAAAGCGGGACGGGGTTTGTTGCGGAGAAGAGTAAAACATTTACATTGGAGCGATCGGAAAGCAGTCTTGTTAAATATGACCTCGTAGGGAAAATTGCAGAGGGCGCCAGGTTGACCAGGAAATCTGTTGTAAAAATTCTGACAGGAATTCATCCATATACATTTGCTATGTTTCGGAATAATCCGGAGGAATTTATTACTAAGGCAATTCGTCTGATTAACGAGCAGAAAGCCACGATGATAGTGGAGCAGATTACCTATAATCAGACGGATGGAAGGTATGACAGCGCTATTTTCACAGCAGAAAAAAATACTGATTTTTCACGGGCGTATCGATCTAAGAAGAATGTGCAGGATTATGTCTTTACGGACGGTTATGCAAAAAATGGCCGAAGCGTGGAGCGCAGGTTTGCAGAAGATATGGATTTGGCAGAAGATGTATGTGTATACGCAAAATTGCCGAAAGGCTTCTCTATTCCAACCCCTGTAGGCAATTATTCCCCTGATTGGGCTATTGCATTTCATAAGGGAACTGCAAAGCATATCTTCTTTATTGCTGAGACGAAAGGCACGATGGAAACACTAAATCTGAAACCGATAGAGAAGGCAAAGATTGACTGTGCAAAAAAGCTATTCAGTACACTGTCTACAGCAGACGTTGTTTATGACAGTGTAGACAGCTATCAGCATTTGTTGGATATTATGGAGAACCTTTAGGTCGATAAAAATACATACAAAGTTGTTGTCCCTTACTTGACTCACTCGTGAGCGGCAGTCCGATTATACAGGATGGGAAGCTGGCCGGGGCGGTGACCCATGTGTTTGTGCAGGATGCGAGCCGGGGGTATGGGATATTGATTGAGAATATGTTGGAGCATTGATGGTGAGGAGATTGGGAACGAAAAGGATGCGACGCAAGGTTTGTTTGAATGAGTGTCCTTTTTGCTATTGTCCTATGCGGTAAAAGCCGAAAAGCAGATGGTATGTGCAGGAAGTTACTAGTACAGCGTTGCATAAATTCCAATGTTATAGCACTCGCTATCTATGCCAGAACCGCGTCTGCAAAGCTAGCTGTAGGGTCCACTACGCCGTCGCTTTGCAGATACGATTCTGACGCAGATATCAGGCACTATTGTACAGCTATTTATGCAACGTAGTACTAGCAGTAGTCTGGATGTGGCACTTTTATTGTCTGTATAATGGGGTTAAAACCCTCGGCTTCCAGGCGAAACCTTTAGGTTAGCTCCAAATCTTCAAGCTCAGGAAAAAGAATAACAGAGATACGAAACTTGAGGTGAAAGATATGGAAAATCACAGGGAAACGCCATATTGTATATATGATATAAAATACCATATTCTATGGATAACAAAATATCGAAAGCCAGTCATTAAAGGAAAAATAGCGATGTGGACAAGGGAATTAATCTGTGGAGTATGTCAAACGAATGAACTGGAAATTCTTGCGGGGCATGTGGGGAAAGACCATATTCATCTGTTGGTGTCAGTACCTCCGCATCTATTAGCGA
>OLFS01002320.1_pt1 | contig 12188 bp, 10 predicted proteins | sample 1605491 | NCBI WGS metagenome assembly OLFS01 (sample SAMEA3888921, study PRJEB22519) | human gut metagenome | biome: human gut; feature: human-associated habitat; material: faeces | place: Denmark | collected 2011 | reverse complement strand
TCGGCACCAGCTCCGTGGTGCCAGGTTTGAAATCGACCAGACGGTTATAGACCGGCACGGCGCTGGCGTCGACGCTGGTTCCCGAGGTGTAAAGCTGAGGGTTAAAGTTTTCCGGCGATCCTTCGGAGCAATACACCAGCGTTTTCGCAGCGACAGCGGAACTGACCGTGAGTGCCGCGAGCGCCAATGTGAAAGTTGTGAGTTTGCTTGTCATCATTTATTCCTGTCTTTTTAATTCGACGGCTAATTAATTCTTTTGCCATTTCATAAATAACATTAAAGTGATGTGGCAAACACCTGAAAAATAAATAAGGAATAAATCACTATGGGCTCGCCGCTTTCCAGACAATTAACGCACCGTTTTTTCCGCTATCTCGCGATCACCAGCCAGAGCGATCCCAAAGTCAAAACCCTGCCCTCAACGCCGGGCCAGCATGACATGGCGCGCGAACTGGCGCAGGAGCTGGCACAGCTGGGGTTAGACGACATTGTGATTGATGAATTCGCCACGGTGACGGCGGTTAAAAAAGGCAACGTGCCCGGTGCGCCGCGCATCGGCTTTATTACCCATATTGATACCGTCGACGTGGGACTTTCACCGGATATTCATCCACAAATATTAACGTTTACCGGTGAAGATCTCTGTCTGAATAAAGAGAAAGACATCTGGCTACGGGTAAACGAGCATCCCGAAATTCTGGCTTATACGAACGAGGAGATTATTTTCAGCGACGGAACCAGCGTATTGGGCGCCGATAATAAATCGGCGGTCACGGTGGTCATGACGGTGCTGGAAAACCTGACGGCGGAGCACCGGCATGGCGATATCGTCGTGGCGTTTGTGCCTGACGAAGAGATCGGCCTGAACGGTGCCAAGGCGCTCGATCTAAAGCGCTTCGACGTCGACTTTGCCTGGACCATTGACTGCTGCGAGCTCGGTGAGATTGTCTACGAGAACTTTAATGCGGCAGCCGCGGAAATCCGTTTTACCGGCGTGACGGCGCACCCGATGTCCGCCAAAGGCGTGCTGGTGAATCCCCTGCTGATGGCGACTGATTACATCAGCCATTTTGACCGCCAGCAAACGCCCGAGTGCACCGAGGGACGTGAAGGCTATATCTGGTTTAACGGCATTCAGGCCGGACAGAACGAGGCCGTTCTTAAGGCCAATATCCGCGACTTTGATAAGGAGAGCTTTACCGCGCGCAAGCAGCAGATTGCCGACGTAGCCGCACTGATTGCCGCCCAATATCCGACGGCCAGCGTGGACTATCGCATTGAAGATACCTACAGCAATATCAGCAATGCGATTGGCGAAGACCGGCGCGCCATCGATCTGATGTTCGAGGCGATGGAATCGCTCGGCATCACGCCGAAACCGACGCCAATGCGCGGCGGCACCGACGGCGCGGCGCTCTCGGCTAAAGGGCTACTCACCCCGAACTTCTTCACCGGGGCGCATAACTTCCACTCGAAGTTTGAATTCCTGCCGCTGTCGTCGTTCGAGGCGTCTTATAAGACTGCCCTGCAGATCTGCCTGCTGGCCGCCCGTTAAGCGGGCTTTCGTGCCAGCATCGTGGCAAAGCGCAGCTTGATGCGGTTGCCGTTTTCATCAGTGCGGTGCAGTTCGCCAACGTCCTCGTTGTATTTGAGCAACTCCCAGCCTTCGTAGTAGTTGCTCAGCTCACCGCTCCTGAAGGCAAACGGGAAGCCGACCGTGCAGGGGTAGTCTGCCGTATCCATGGCGGCAACGATCAGATTGTAACCGCCCGGCGTCGTGCAGCGCTGCATATTGGCGATAAGGCCCGGGATGGTTTTTGCCTCCAGGAACATCATCACCACGGTAGAGAGAATAAAATCGTACTGGCCGTCAAAGCTCAGGTTGTTCAGATCCTTAATCGCGGTATGCAGATTAGCGATCCCTTCTTCCGCCTTGATGCGCTCGATATTGTCGATGCTCATCGGGTTCTTGTCCCACGCGGTCACATCGTACCCGTTGGCCGCAAGGTACAGGCTGTTACGGCCGTTGCCGCAGCCCAGATCCAGCGTTTTACCGGGCTTCACAATCTCCGCGCTGTACAGCACCTCTGAATGGGTACGGGTTAAGCCATATTTCTCTGTGAAGTAATTCTCATCGACGGTCATTATTTTTCCTGCGTTCGCATAAAGTGAAAGTGCATTTTACATGCCATTTTAAGGCGTTTGCCGTCTGGTTGCCAGCCGCTCGAAAAGCGAAAACTTTGCTACGTTTAGTGAAGACGCTTATCAGAGACATGAAGATGAACAAATATCGCCTTAGCGACGAGACCCGCCTCTGGCAATGGAAAAACGGCGAAACCACCCACGCCACCACGCTGCGGCAGATTATCGCCACGGCGGACTTTAACGACGTGACAGTCGGCACGAGAGGCGGCTGGATTGACGATGAGCGCGCCCTCGCGCAGGACGGCGACTGCTGGATCTACGATGAAAACAGCGTGGTGTTCGCGGGGGCAGTCGTCTCCGGCAACGCGCGTCTTACCCTTCCATGCATCATTAGCCATAACGCGCATATCGGCGACAGCTGCTGGCTGGACGGCGCGGAGGTCAGCCACGGGGCGCGAATAAGTGACAACGTCACCATTCAGCAATCCTGTGTACGGGGCGAGTGTCATATCTACGGCGACGCGCGCGTGCTGCATCACAGCGTGGTCATTGCCGCCAAAGGGCTGACGCCGGACCATGAACAGATCCTGCAAATCTACGACAAGGCGACGGTGAGCCAGTCGCGGATTGTGCACCAGGCACAAATCTACGGCGAGGCGATGGTCAATTTTGCCTTTGTTGAACACCGGGCCGAGGTCTTTGACAACGCGATCCTGAAGGGTAACGATCTGAACAACGTCTGGGTGTGCGACTGCGCAAAAGTCTATGGTAACGCCCGGGTGATAGCCGGGTTTGACGACGATGCTATCCCCACGGTGCGCTACAGCTCGCAAATTGCGGAGAATGCCGTGGTCGAAGGCAACTGCGTCATCAAGCATCACGTTCTGATTGGCGGGCAGGCCTGGCTGCGCGGCGGGCCGATCATGCTGGATGATAAAGTGGTGATCCAGGGGCGCGCGCGCATCAGCGGAGATGTGCTTATCGAACACCGGGTTGAAATCACCGACGATGCGGTCATTGAAGCGTTTACCGGCGAGAGCATTCACCTGCGCGGCGAAAAAGTGATTAACGGCGACCAGCGCATCACCCGCACGCCGCTGCTGGGCGCGTTATAGGGTATAGATCCGGCCGTAGATATTGACATCGTCAAAGCGACCATTCAGGTATTCCGCTTCCCGCATGCACCCTTCCAGCGTAAAACCGTTGCGAACGGCAACGCTGTTGCTGTGCTGATTCGCCACCCGGCACTTGATCACAAAACGACGGATCTCACCGCGTTCAGCGTAGTAGCGCATAAACGCCTGCAGTGACTGAGAGAGAATGCCCTGCCCCTGGTGGGCTTCATCCAGCCAGTAGCCGATGTAGCCGGCTTTGTTGGTCGGTTCAATGGTGTTGAACGACAGGACGCCAACCAGCGCATCATCCTTGAAGATCAGAAACATTTTGGCGTAGCCGCGCTGGTGCAGCATCTGGTTACTCTGCACGTTGCGGCGTGTATCCTCTTCGCTGCCCACGTGCAGCGCCCAGTCAAAGGCGGTTTGCAGAAAGGCTCTGTTTTTGACGACGAGATTGTGCAGGTCGGCGGTGTAGCGCTCTTCGACAGCGCGAAGCTCGATATCCTGGGTGACGGGGATGATTTCTGAAGACATGGTGCCTCTCAATTGCCGGGTGGCGCTAGCGCTTACCCGGCCTACAGTATCGAAACACAGGCCGGGTAAGGCGAAGCCGCCACCCGGCACAATCCCACAAAAGTTAACGCATTACCCGGTCGTCAACATACTGACGTTTATCCGGCGCCGGTGGGAAATACTGGTACAGCCAGGTTTCACTGATGGCATCGCCCTGGCAGCGCAGGAACAGGCGCATATCCACCGGTTCCGTCGAATCCGACGTCGGATACCAGTCAAACAGAATGCGATAGCCGTCAAACGGCTCAACGTAGAGGATCTCTACCTGCTTCGCTTCACCGCTGGAGAGCGTAATCACCGGCTCGATGCCTTTTGGCGCAGCGGCCTTCAGGTCGCCACCGACGAAGTCGATGGCAAAGCGACGGGCCCACACTTTCGGGTAGTTTTCGCCCGGCGCCCAGCCTTCCGGGAAGCCGCCCATGCCGGTACGGGTGGCATAGACGTTGGCCAGCGGGGAGCGCACCGGCGGCATCGCGCTCCAGTAGAGGCGATATTTAAAGTCCAGCTCGTCGCCCGCTTTGACGGCTTTTTCCGGCTGCCAGAAGCAGACCACGTTATCCAGCGTTTCACCGGTGGTCGGGATCTCCATCAGGCCAACCGCGCCTTTACCCCAGTCGTTACGCGGTTCCACCCACAGGCTTGGACGCTTGTTGTACCACCCCATCACGTCCTGATAGTGCGAGAAATCGCGATCGAGCTGCAGCAGACCGAACCCTTTCGGGTTTTTGTCCATATAGGCATTGAACTGCAGCTTCTGCGGGTTGTTCAGCGGACGGCAGATCCACTCCCCGTTGCCGCGCCACATCGCCAGGCGGTCGGAGTCATGGATTTGCGGGTGAATAGTGTCACACATGCGGCGTTCGTTATTGCCGCAGCTGAACATGCTGGTCATCGGCGCAATGCCGAGCTGCTTGATGTCCTTACGCGCGTAGAGGTGGTTTTCCACCTCCATGATCACCTGGCTCTTCTCGCAGTGGATCACGAATTTATAGGCACCGGTGATGCTCGGGCTATCCAGCAGCGTATAGACGGTAAAGGTCGTGTCGCCGGGCTTGACGGTCTCAAACCAGAAGGAGGTAAAGTCCGGGAACTCTTCCGGCGTGTCGGTAAAGGTATCTACCGCCAGGCCGCGGGCGGAAAGGCCGTACTGGTAAGTGTCATCCACTGCGCGGAAATAGCTCGCGCCCAGGAAAGAGACGATATCGCGACGCGCCAGCTCCGGCGCCTTAAACGCGCGGAAGCCCGCAAAGCCGAGATCGCTTTGCCCTTCCAGCTGTTTGGTATCCACCCCCGTTTCACCGTAGCTGAACAGCTCCGGCCGGAAGTGAATCTCGCGCGCCATAGAAGTGGACTGGTCCAGTGAGAACATCCGCACGCGACGGCGGAACCCCATTCCCATATGGAAGAACTGCACGTCCAGCTGACGCCCTTCAATGTTGTTCCACAGTGACTGTTTTTCATCGTAGCGGATGGCGTTATACGCCTGCGGCGTCATCGTGGCCAGCGTCTCTGGCAGCGGGCGCGGCGCACCACCCCACGGGGTTTTCGCCAGGTCATGCGCCATGGATTGCAGGACGGAGAAGTCAAAACGACGGCTCTGGCCGTCAGCAATGTCAGAGTCAGCAGCGTAAGCCGCTTTGGAAAACAGGGAAGCAAGGCCGGATGTGCCGCTCAGGGCTGCCACTGCCAGCGAGCCTTTTAGAAAACGTCTGCGATTCATGCCTGGAAAAACGTCCTTATGGTCGTGTGAATGTGTTTCGCGCTCGGCGAAATGACGGCAAGAAAGAACGCACAGCCTAAACAAAAATGGTTAAGAATCCAATTGTTGGCCGGTGATTATCTGAACAAAGTGAGAAATATTTTCTGTCGACCAGAACGGCCCGAAAGTGGTGTAAAGAAAGCCTGGAAAATGTGTATAAAAATGCCCCGTCAGGACATCAGCTGACGGGGCGAATGAGGCGGTTATTTTACGCTGACATCGATACCCGGGAAGTACTTATCAGCGAGTTTGGCGATCGTGCCGTCGGCACGTACTTTATCAATTGCGGCATCAAGCTGCTTTTTGGTGGCCTCGTCACCTTTACGCAAACCAAAGCCGATCCCACTGCCGAGGATAGTGTCGTCAGACACCGGCTTGCCGATGAAGCCAAACCCTTTCCCCTGCGGCTTGCTGAGGAAACCTGCCTGCCCGGCCGCGGACATGACCAGCGAGGCGTCGATACGGCCATTCAGCAGATCGCCCCAGGCCATATTCTGATCTTTATACGACACCACGGTGACACCCTGCTTTTCCCAGTGCTCTTTGGCATAGGTTTCCTGAATGGATCCCTGCAGCACGCCGATGGTTTTCCCCTTCAGCCCTTCTGGGGTTGCCTCAACCGCCGTGCCGGCCTTGCCGACCAGCTGCGACGGAATACGGTAAATCGGCTGGGTAAAATCAATGCTCTTGCGGCGCTGCTCGGTGATATTCATCGCCGAGTTGATGGCGTCGAATTTCTTCGCCACCAGGCCCGGGATCAGCGCATCAAACGAGGTTTCCACCCAGCTGCACTTCAGCGCTGCCGCTTTGCAGATGGCATTCCCCAGCTCAACGTCAAACCCTTCCAGTTCACCTGCCGCATTGCGGCTTTCAAACGGCGGATACTCGGCTTCCAGACCGTAACGCAGCTCAGACGCCGCGAAGGAGGAAAAGGTACACAGCAATCCCATGCCGACAACTAGCGCGCGTATTTTCATCTCAAACTCCTCAGAGCCTATCTCAGCGTGGTTTAACCCGACACAGGGCTTGGGCACCTGCCCGTAACGTCGCCTCATCTTTCGCAAAAGAGAGACGAATCAATTTATTATCCGTACCGTCCGCATAAAACGCCGACAGCGGAATGGTGGCAACACCGTACTCAACGATCAGCCGTTTCACCAGCTCGCTGTCGCGCTCGTTGCTGAATTGGCTGTAGTCCGCCAGCATGAAGAACGATCCGGCGCTGGGCAGCAGCGTAAATGGCGAATCGGCCAGCAGACTCTGCAGCAGATCGCGCTTGCGCTGGTAAAACGCCGACAGCGACAGCCAGGTTTGCGGGTCGACCATATGTTCAGCAAACGCGTGCTGCATTGGCGTATCGGCAGAAAACATTAAAAATTGATGGACTTTACAAATCTCGTCCATCAGCACAGCCGGTGCAACACAGTAACCCACGCGCCAGCCGGTGACGTGATAGGTTTTTCCGAAAGAAGAAATAATCACGCTACGCTCCGCCAGCTGCGGGTGCGTGGCCATCCCGTGGTGCGGCTCACCGTCAAACACCACGTGTTCATACACTTCGTCAGACAAAATGATGATGTCGGTATTGCGCGTCAGCGCCGCCAGCTGCTGCAGGTCGTTGGCTGAAAAAACCTGGCCGCTCGGGTTGTGCGGCGTATTGATGATGATCATGCGCGTGCGCGGGGAGATGGCAGCCCGGACTTCGTCCCAATTGACGGCAAAATCCGGCACGGTGAGCTTGATGGCAATCGGCGTTGCCCCCTGCAGACGGACAATCGGCGCGTAGCTGTCAAATGACGGCTCGAAGTAGATCACCTCATCACCCGGGTGCACCAGCCCGCTGATTGCCGAATAGAGCCCTTCGCTGGCGCTGGCGGTCACCAGCACCTCGCTGGCCGGGTCATATCGCGTGCCGTATAGGGTGGCAATTTTATCGGCAATACGCTCTTTGAGCGGCTGCAGACCGGTCATCGACGCATACTGGTTATGCCCCGCCTCCATTGCGCGGGTAACGCCCGCAACAAGCTTCGGATCGCAGGAAAAATTCGGTGCGCCCTGAGAAAGGTTAATTGCGTTATGCTGCGCCGAGAGCTGGCCGATAACGGTAAAAATGGTGGTGCCCACATCGGGCAGTTTAGAGCGCGTTTGCACTGGCGTTCGTAAAGTCATCCTCTTTCCCTTCTCATGGACATTGCATAACTATTCAAACAACATCTCTGTTGTCGGGACAATCGAATTGTTGTCATAATAGCCATGAGAAAAATGCATAGCTGAGGTGTTTCCATGTCGCGCCGTTCGCTCCCGCTTAATGCCATCGACGCATTTTTAGTCACCGCGCGTCACCTGAATCTGACCCATGCTGCCGCAGAACTTTGCCTGACGCAGGGGGCCGTGAGCCGCAAGATAGCCTCCCTCGAAGCGTGGTTTGGCTTTCCGCTTTTTGAACGCCACGCACGCGGCCTGCGTCTCTCCTCGCAGGGCAGCGCCCTGCTCCCGGAACTGCAGTCTGCTTTCGAACACTTGCTGACCGTGGCCGACCAGGCCCGCAGCCAACAGACCGTGATCCGGCTCAAGGCGCCCACCTGTGCCATGCGCTGGCTGGTGCCGCGCCTGCTGGAGGTGGAGCGTGAGCAGCCGGATCTGCAGATCGCCCTGACCACCACCACCGATCACAACGTCAATTTCAAAACCGAATCTTACGACGCGGCCATCGTGTTCGGTACGCACATGAGCGCAGGCGACCTGCTGTTCGAAGAGGCGCTCACCCCGGTGATAAGTCCGGTACGGGCGGGTGCAGCGCTGGGATCGCTGACGTTCCTGCACCCAACAAGGGATAAGACAGACTGGTCGCTGTGGCTGACGAAACAGGAAGGTCCGGGCTTTGCCATGCACAAAAATCAACACTTCGACACGATGGATCTCGCCATCACGGCCGCCATTCAGGGGCTGGGCGTGGCCATTGCCGACGAAACGCTGGTGGCCGAAGATGTCCGCGCGGGAAGACTGATGCGGCCTTATGAAACCAGCATAAAAACCGGCGCGAGCTACCGGCTGGTGCTGCGCGAAACGCCAGGGGAGGAAAATGGACTGGCGGCGTTTCGCGCCTGTTTGCTTAATCGAGGCTGACGTGGTGCTTCATTACCCGTTTGAAGAGGCTCATGCGGGCGCGCATAAAGCGGTTTTCAAGCCGGAATCCTGCATGTTTATTCACGCCAATGCGTAACAAAACATCCCGCCCTTTTCGGCATGCGGGCCAGTGCGTCGGCCCTGGCAGGATCTCACGAGGCCCTGCATCTCGCGCAAAGCTCACCCAGTAATCGGCGACCTGCGCAGCAAACTGTAAATCCCGTTCGTTGACATACTGGCGTGAAGGCTCAACCTGGCCGAGGGTATCGAAGACGTAGGGCACTTCATTGCCGTGCCAGGCGCCGTTGATATAGGTGGCATGTTCCGCTTCCGCAACATAGTCAAACCAGTAACGCCAGCACAGTCCGCCGACGCGCTGCTGCGCCTGCATCACGACATAGCCCATCGTGGTGAACGCCATGTCGCGGCACACCTGCCTGCCCAACTCCTCATCGCCTTTGACGCCCGGATAGAGCAGCTTAATCAGCCCCAGCCCGAAGCGTCGCTCCCGGCGGAGCTTCTGGATTTGCCCGGCGAGATCAATGCCAAACACCGCCATCACGCTGGCCTCATCGCTGTTCGACCCAATCATCACCGGTACGGGATGCTGGCGGGCAGCGAAAAAGACGTCCAGCATCGCTTCGGGCAGAACGCAGTCCCCGACGATGGGCGCCGGGGCGACGTTCAGCGGCGCGGTTAACGGCCAGAACGCGTCCGGCGGAATGGCGCGCAGCTGTTCAGCAGTCGCCTTCTCCAGGCCAAAATGGGCGGCCAGCGCCTCCCCTTTTTGCAGCGCCTGTTCACGCGGCGTGTCCGGCAAGGTGTACCCGCTTTGCACAATCGCCTTGTGGAACAAGTCAGCCGCCAGGGGCGATGCCAGCAGAGAGAGCACGCTGCGCGCACCGGCGGATTCGCCAAAAAGGGTCACGTTAGTGGGGTCGCCACCAAATGCGGTGATATTGTCCCTAACCCATTCGAGGGCCGCGATCTGATCCAGCAGGGCAAAATTATGCACCACGCGATCTTCCTCGCCTTCCAGCGCGGGATGGGCGAAAAAGCCGAGATGGCCGAGACGGTAGTTGATCGTCACCACAACCACCCCGCGTGTGGCCAGCGATTTGCCGTTATAAGGCGGCAGGCCGCCGGCACCAATCGTAAACCCGCCCCCGTGCAGCCAGACCATAACCGGAAGCGCCCCGGCGCGCTCTTTGGGGGACCAGACGTTCAGATAAAGACAGTCTTCCGAGAACTGGCCGGGATCGCCCCCGCCCAGCTCCTGACAATATTCGCTGCTTTGCCAGCTTGAGGCCGAAAAGGCGGTGGCCTCGCGAACGCCATCCCACGGTTCAGGCGGCCGCGGGGAGCGCCAGCGCCACTCGCCCACAGGCGGTGCGGCGTAGGGAATGCCGCACCAGACGTGGACATTTTCATCGGTTAAACCAGACAGTGCGCCCTGGCGCGTTTCAACCACAGGGGCGGAAGGATTTTGCATAACGACCTTATTTTTTCCATCACACCCCAGCAGAGTAACGATTTCAGAGCAAACCGCAACGCTGTTTGCTGCGGGTTTCTGCCTCCTGGTAGAGCGTGAACTCGTCATACACCGGGCAGCCCAGCGCGTCTTCAAACGCATCGCGGCTGGCATTACCGTGGCTGCGGGCCTGGGTTTCATTCCCGAGATTGGACTGGAATATCCCGGCGGCGCTAACCGGGAGGAAATCTTCGTAGGTGATCGGCTGAGCGACCACCCATCCGCGCTCGATTAGCGGCTGCGGATCATCTCCCGGCCGGAACGCATGGCGATGCGCTTCACCCGCAGGCGTCAGACGGTAGCGGAAATACGCCAGCTCCTGACGGCGCATTAGCAGTTCGCTGTCAGGGAAGGCGCTAAAGATCTCCCGCAGATGCAGCTGATGCGTCAGGTTATCTTTGCCGGTACCGGCCTGGGAAAGCAGGCTATCGTACAGTTCACGCCCTTTCGGGGTCAGCGCCACGCCGCGCTGCTCAATCTCACCGAAGCGCGCAGTGTGGGTGCCCTTATGTTCCCCGGCAAACAGTACCGGCTCTTCCAGAGCTTTAAAGCTGGTTTGACGCAGCAGGACGGGCACCTCGCGACGCGGCGGCCCTTCAATCAAAATTTTCGGCTCGATACCGTACTTCGGCATCAGCTCCTGCACCCGGTCAATATCCAGCGTGCGCGGCGTGAGGTGGTTAATATGGCAGCCCGGGAAGCAGACCACATCGGCAATCAGGCGATGCTCGTTATGCAGCGCCTGATAGGTTTCCTGATCGACCGTCGCATGACGGTGCCAGCGGAAGGTTTCCAGCGCTTCCTGCACAAACTCGTGCGCCTGTTCGTCAGTAAACTGCCTCTCAGATTCATACAGATCAAGCAGCGCCAGGCAGCGCGGGGTAAAGATGTTTCGGTGAGAGAGGATTTCCGCCGCCCGTTCGCGCAGCGCGACGTTGTCAATCAGCTCAAGGCGCAGCAGCGACGTAAAGATACGGAACGGATTACGGCACAGCGCCGCATCATCGATCGGGCGAAACGCCGTTGAGTGGACCGGCACCCCCGCCTGGGAGAGATCGTAATAGCTGACCGGGTACATCCCCATAATGGCAAACATACGACGCAGGGTTGAAAGTTCATGTGCTGTGCCAACGCGGATCGCCCCGTGACGCTCCACGTTCAGGCGCGCAAGCTCATCGGCGTTTGCCAGTTGTTCATGTAATAGTGGATTATTTTCCAGCACCGCCAGGTTTACGTCCGCAACCAGTTCGAGCAAGGTGCCATACTGCGGAACTTCCTGCTGGTACATCGCCGACATAGCCTGCGAAAAGTGTTCCCGAATGTCATCAGCCGTGATGGTGTTCGCCATGATGTCATGCCTCCAGTGAATATTACCTGGAGTGTAGAGAAACCCGTTCCTTCCGGGGGGAAGAATTTCTGATTTGTGATCTTAAGACGACAGTGGTCAAACCGTGTGCGACATGCCTCTGAACGAGCCTTAACGAAACCGCCCTTTCAACCTGAACGCTTTTATCCAGGATTTTCCTTATAATTATTTAGGGTTCCGCTTGCTAGCTATAAAGGAGTATTTTTTATTTTCCCCTGACTACAAATCAACCAATTTGAGTACGCCATTATTTTTATCCTCACCTTTCAAATTTTTAGCTCTAAGTTAGGATTAATCTGAATGGTTGTTTACAAGTCCTTCCTGCCTATCCATATTTCCATTTCAAGCGAAGCGTAAATTTACAGATATTTAAAAATAACGCAGCCGCAAATAGCAAAACGCATTTGACGGATGACGCACAGCGACTAGAGTTATTACTCGAACGACGAGTGATACGGAATATTTTCGTATCGTACTGACATAACCAATATATGACTATGAGGTTTAATATGGCAGAGCATCGTGGTGGTTCCGGTAATTTCGCTGAAGACCGTGAAAAAGCATCAGAAGCTG
>OLFS01002318.1_pt1 | contig 12191 bp, 13 predicted proteins | sample 1605491 | NCBI WGS metagenome assembly OLFS01 (sample SAMEA3888921, study PRJEB22519) | human gut metagenome | biome: human gut; feature: human-associated habitat; material: faeces | place: Denmark | collected 2011 | reverse complement strand
CATCGGCAACACAACCCCGATGAAGCCAGATTTTATATAGGCTGAGGCCTGTTGCCGATTATTTATTGATAACGAGGTGAGAACATGGAAAAAGACATAGAGCGTTGGTTGGGAAATCAACTCAAAAATCTGGGGTGTATATATATGAAATTTGTATCGCCAGGAAATGATGGCGTGCCGGACAGAATTATAATCTTACCGGGTGGCCTAGTCGTGTTCGCTGAGCTAAAAGGCGAAAAAGGACGATTAAGGCCCAACCAACGCGTACAGATAGAACGGATGCGAAAGCTGGGCGCTAGTGTTTCCGTAGTTACCGGCAAATTAGGGGCTACATTGTTTGTTGATGATATAAGAAGGGCGATTTATGGACTTTCATCCACACGAATATCAAAAGATAGCAATTCAAAGAATCATTGACCATACACACTACGGGCTGTTACTTGATATGGGATTGGGCAAGACCGTTTCTACATTAATCGCTATCGAGCAGTTAATGTATGATCAATTCGATATTAAGAAAGTGCTGCTTATCGCACCTAAGAAAGTGGCCGAATCGACCTGGACGCAAGAGGCTAACAAATGGAATGAAACAAGCTGCTTGAAGATAGCATCTGTGTTAGGTCCTGAAAAGGACCGCATCAAAGTCCTTCAAAGTGATTCTGATATCTATGTGATGAATCGTGAGAATGTGCAATGGCTGTATGAATACTATTGTAAGAAGACGTTCCCTTTTGACATGCTTGTTATCGATGAAAGTTCATCGTTTAAGAATCCGCGGGCTAAACGGTTTAAGGCTATGCGTAAGATGAGGCCTTTCTTCAAACGAGTAGTGATTCTAACAGGTACACCGGCACCGAATACATTAATGGATGTATGGGCGCAGATGTACTTGCTAGATGGCGGAGACCGATTGGGTAAAACAATTACAGAGTACCGCAATCGTTATTTTAAACCAGATAAAACAAACGGGCATATCGTGTATAGCTACCGATTACTGCCCGGCGGAGATACTGCGATATTTGGTAAGATGCAAGATATCTGTATGAGCTTAAAAGCTAAAGATTATCTAACATTGCCCGAACGTATTGAGAACGTAATCACGGTAGAAATGAATCCCAAAGAATGGGTGCTTTACAAAGAAATGGAACGTGATCATGTCTTAAGCTTGGTTGATGATGACGATGTAAGTGCACTCAATGCAGCATCGTTAGCTGGTAAATTATTGCAGCTGGCTAACGGAGCTATCTATACCGATGATGGCGAAACAATTATCGTCCACAACGAGAAGGTAGAGCGGTTAAAAGAATTAGTAGAAACGAATGAAGGAAAACCGATGTTAGTATTCTACAATTTCAAGCATGATCTACAAGCGATTAAGGGAGCCTTTCCCAAAGCTGTCGAATTAAAGACCGATGACGATGTGGCCGAGTGGAACAAAGGAAACATTCAAATGTTACTGGCCCATCCCGCATCGGCAGGATACGGGCTAAACCTTCAAGCTGGTGGCAATATCATTGTCTGGTATGGATTAACGTGGAGCCTAGAGCAATATCAACAGGCTAACGCAAGGCTTCATAGGCAAGGCCAAACGCAACCCGTGATTATCCATCATCTAGTAACAAAAGGGACGATGGATGAGCAAGTGATGAAAGCCTTAGAGCGCAAGGAAGTAGGGCAAGATGCACTACTCGAAGCCATTAAATATCGTAAAGAGTTGTACAAGGAGTAAAGTATCATGCAAAAAAATGTAGAAAGTGTGGCACGAAGTTTACGGTTAAAACATCAGAAGACTATTGTCCGGAGTGCATGGAAGTTATGACGCCTCCGCCGGCCGGTACTAAATTAGAAGTTAGAGAATGCGAAGGTTGCGGAGAGCTGTTTGAATATTTTAGAAAGCCACAGGGTAGGCCGCGTAAATATTGCCCTGATTGTGCAATTAAATTCTGTCATAAATCCAAGAAGGAAGTTGAGGAGGAAGCAAAAATGACTACAGTAGACAGTAAAGAGACAGAAGAAAGACAGAAGGAAGACAGTAAAAAGTTAACTGTGTATGTGCCAACTGTTGCAGATAAGGATAAACTGTATGGCAATATTGAACATGATGCCGTGAACCACCCATCGCATTATACGAGAGGTAAGATTGAGGTGATTGACTTTATCGAAGATCAACAGCTTCCATACCATCTTGGCAATGTTATCAAGTACATCGCACGTGCTGGGTATAAGGGCGATAAGCTCGAAGACCTAAAAAAAGCGCGTTGGTATTTGGATAGATACATCAATGAGGTGATGGGGAATGGAACACTTTAAACAAGGTGACTGCGTGTTAGTATCAAATGACAACAAGCATTGGTATCATAGGCATTTCTATCGTATTGATGATGTGTGGGGCGGTACGGGTAACGCACTTGTGTATGCCGAGGGTAAAAGCCCCTGGACGGTGAGTCGTAAGCACGAGGATCAATATAAGCTATATGAACTTTGGAAATATTGTAAGGGGGCGGAAGAGTGACCGATAAAGAGTACATGCAACAAATATTACGAATTGATGACCGCATAGATTCAATTAAGCGTGATATTGAGGCACAGATAGAACGTAAGGCGGATACCTTGTCCGCCACGGACTATAGCAAGGATAGGATATCCGGCGGGCATTGCGGCGATTTATCAGGTATAGTAGCTGGTATTGAGCAATGTGTCGAACTGCAACGAAAGGAAATAGAAAGGTTAAAAGCCATTAAAGCAGAAGTCCGTTGGGTGATTAGCCAAGTACGGCCAAATGAGTTGGCGGTCCTACTGACTGAGCGATATGTACAAGGGAAAAGCTGGAAAGAGCTAGCCGGTATCTTATTCTATAGCGAGGCAAGAGTACGAGGCGAGCTACACGATAGGGCCCTGGTAGAGGTAGGACGTATACGTGCTAGATTGAAATAGCGTGGACAATACAAAACGATACAAAACAGTACATCGACATGTGGTATACTGTAGGTGTGAAAGTTGGGAAACTTCACAGGAAGTGAAAAAGAAAAGGACGCCAGATGTACTTGGCGTCCTTTTGTATTATGCAGGTTTAATCAATATCATCATAGGGGGTACCTATTCGTAAGGCAAATGTAATCCTTTCAAATAACAAACTATACCAAAATAAATTCGCGACACTTCTGAGATGTTTTAGCACAAAATAGAATAGCATTGTTTAACTACAACCAATACATAATGTAAGAGATTTCCTTGAATACTTAACTATATCAAATCACTACTCCTATGATGATATTGATTAAGCCTACAAATAAAATAGAATCTGACTGCCAATAGAAAGGAGAGAATAGTATGACAGATATTACTTGCCATATTAAAGATTGTTTACATAACAAACGTAATAAGTGTACTGCTAATGCTATTGTCCTTGGCAGTAAAGGTAATTGTAAAGCCAAAGCCTTTGCTAAAGATATGATGAAACATTCACGTAAACAGCACTGGCGAGGGGGCATGTATGGGGGCTAGTACCTCAGACATACCCGGGGCCATTAAGGTACTCCAAACAAAAAATATTTTGCGTGGGTCATCCGAACCCCGCGGAATAGCTAGTTAGTTATTTTTCCGAACTGCTGTTCGGCTTCAAAAACGGTCAACTTTTGAAAGGAGGCGAGACTGTGACGAACGTAACAATCGTTGACGAATTAGTATCATCTAAAATTGTGGCAAAAGTGCTCGGAATCAGCTCTCGACGGGTTCAGCAGTTGACCGAGGACGGTATATTCGAAAAGGAAAAACGCGGACAGTACAATGTTGCGAAAACAGTACAAGCATTTGTTGCGTATAAGACGGGAGAAAGTAAACTCGAAAAGAAAGCACGGGAAGGCGGATATGATGCAGAACGAACTTTGTTAACTCGAACTAAACGGATGATTGAAGAAAACAAACTGAAGATCATGAATGGAGAATTGCACCGCTCGAACACAGTTAAAGCAGTAATGAATCGAATGTTGAATAACTTTAAAAGTAAGCTCCAGGCGTTACCATTAAAAGCAGCGCCTAAAGTGCTAGGGGAGACGAACTTGTTAGTCATTCAAGACGCGCTTCTGGATGAAGTCAATGAATGCTTAACAGAATTGTCTGAATATGACCCGAACATGTTCCACGATGAATCTGATGACATCATCGTGGATGACGACGAGGCAGGTGAAGGTGATTGAAGCACACATGCAACCTATTTAAAGGGCTGGCCAGTGTTCTAAAACCACCGCCAAAGTTTACTGCGTCGGAATGGGCCAACGCTAACGTGGTGCTATCTACAGAGGATAGCGCCGAACCAGGGAAGTATTCCACCGATAGGGCACCTTATCAAAAGGAAATGCTTGATGCGGTGAGTGACCCTGACGTTGAAAAAGTAGTCTATATGACCGGCTCACAAATCGGTAAAACCCAGCTCATTAAAAATGTGTTGGGTTATTTTATTGATTACTTTCCATCACCAATTATGTTTATGCAGCCTACAAAAGATATAGCGAAGGAATTTTCGAAAACTCGTATTGCTCCCTTTATTCGTGATACGAAAGTACTGAACGATAAAATGGCCGATGTAAAATCTCGGGACAGTGGCAATACGGTATTGAATAAGACCTTTCCTGGCGGTTACCTTACATTAGTCGGTGCGAACGCTCCAGCAGATTTGGCATCTAGGCCAATTCGTGTATTACTAGCGGACGAAATTGACCGCTATCCAGCATCAGCAGGGACGGAAGGCGACCCTTTGAGCCTAGCAGAAAAGCGTACTAATACGTTCTACAATAGAAAGCACGTGTACGCATCTACGCCATTGGCCAAAGGTACCAGCCGGATAGAGAAATTGTACCTAGGCGGTACGCAAGAAGTATGGCATATTAAGTGCCCTGCATGTGGCGAATACGTGTATCCTTCCTGGGATAAGTTCCACGCAGACGAGGATACAGGCAAGTACTACTTGGCCTGTGATCACTGCGGAACTCTATCAGAAGAGTTCGAATGGAAGAAACTGTATCGAGAGGGCAAATGGATTGCGGAAGCACCGGAGAATTTAAAGAAGTACAATTGCCGTAGCTTTCACATGAACGCGTTTGGCTCTCCTTGGGCATCTTGGGGAAAACTGCAAGATAAATACGAGGAAGCAACCAAACTCGGAACGGCTGGCGTTAAGACATTCTTTAACACTGAAATGGGTATTCCTTATGAAGAGGATACAGAAACGCTGCAATCGGAAGAACTTTACGAACGCAGAGAAGACTACGGAGCGGAGTTACCGGACGGAGTACTACTCTTAACCTGTGGTGTCGATACCCAGGATGACCGCTTAGAGTGTGAAATCGTTGGCTGGGGGAAAGATTATGAGAGCTGGGGTATACAATACTTCAGATTATATGGAGACCCTGCTTACGACGCCGTATGGAAAGAATTAGACGATATTATTTTAAATCGTACATGGTCTTATGCCGATGGTAGAAAACGGGGCGTATCAGTTACGTGTATTGACTCCGGCGGCAGTAAGACCCAATCGGTATATAAGTACTGCTCAACTAGATGGCATAAGCGCGTTTATCCTATTAAGGGTGTAGGCGGTGCAGGTAAAGACCTGATTGACGGCTTGCCTACGAAGTTGAAAAAGTACAAGACTAAATTATTTAAGCTTGGCGTAGATACAGGCAAGGAACAAATTTACAGCGACCTGAATCAAGAAAAAGGTCAACCAAGGTATTGCCATTTCCCTAAAGATTATGAAAAAGGGTATGGGAAGAAATACTTTGAAGGTCTGTTGGCAGAAATGAAAGTGTCTAAATTAGTTAATGGCCACTTCAAAGAGCAATGGGTACTGCGCCCAGGGCGTAAAAGAAATGAACCATTCGATATTAGAAACTACAATCAAGCTGCTATTGCTATTATGAATCCGAATTTCGAGGCATTAGAGGCTCGGAATAGTAAGGAAGAGTATACGCCGTATCAGAATACGACGCGTGTAGTAAAAGCGGGCGATGCACCGAAGAAACGAACGAGACGACGCGTTAGAGGAGGAGGAATACGATTATGACAATCCTACAAAGGATTATGGAAGAATTAAATATTCGTGAAGTGCACGAAATACCTACCGCTCTAACAAAGGCGTTGCTAGATTCGAATACCCGTTCGGTACTTTTGAAGGCGATAAAACCGAACTATTCGTATGAAGCGTTACTTGCTGAATTCGAAGAACATAGTGCAGATAGAAAAAACTATATGCAAGATTACACGCCACAATGTGTGCTAGATATAATCGGCGGTATTACCTCCGGCGGTGATGTTCGTGATGTGTGTGCAGGAATAGGCGGGCTGTCTTTGGCTAAATTTAAGTCGGATACTACCGTGACACTAAGGCTTGAAGAGTATTCAAAAAATGCGATAGCTTTTATGCTGCTTAATCTGTTAATAGCTAATATAGATGCGGAAGTAGTAGAGAAGAACGTTCTTACTGGTGAAGAGCTTGCATACTATAAAGTGGAATCCGCAGCATCTGGCTTTGGCCAAGTAGCTAAAGTAGATATGCTAGGAAGTAAAAAATATGATACCGTGATTAGTAATCCTCCGTATAGTCAAACATGGGTTCCACAAATGGATGAACGTTTTGAAGGATATAAATTGGCACCAAAGAGTAAAGCCGATTTTGCTTTTATACTCGACGGACTTTATTCATTAAATGCTTCTGGCACAGCTACCTTTATATTGCCACACGGTGTATTGTTCAGAGGGCAAGCAGAAGGCGATATAAGACGAAAGCTTATCGATAACAACCTACTTGATGCGGTCATAGGGCTACCGTCTAATCTATTTACAAATACGAGTATACATGTATGCATATTGGTATTTAAGAAAAATCGAGCTAACACCGATATATTATTTATTGATGCGCAAAAAGATTTTGTTAAGAACAAAAATAAAAATAAAAATATAATGACCGCCGAGCAGGTGGAAAAAGTAATTAAAGCGTACAAGGACAGGGCAGAAATAGAGCGATATTCTAGTAACATTAGCGTGTCTACTATTTTAGATAATGACTATAATCTGAATATTCCACGCTACATTGACAGCTTTGAGCCTGAAGAAATACCAGATGCGGTACAGCTCGCTAAAGACTTAAACGAAATTAATCGAGAAAGTCGGACGTTGGGTTTAGAAATTGCGGAGATGTTAAAGCAACTAGTTTGTACAGATCCTGACGCGCAGAAAGAGCATGATGAATTTGTGAAAGAATTTACAGAATTTTTGGTATCTTCTGATAGCGCGTGTACAGTCGAGGAGCAAGAAGCTGTGATAAAAAAAATAGAAGATGTTAAGAAGTATTTACTTCAAAAGATGTTTGTGTAATGTTAAGAAATTACAAGAAAATTAAAATTACGGAAGTTGCGGATATACTGGGGCGTCCTAAAAAGAATCAAATATATCCGTCTGGCTGTATTTGCTTGCAAGTATCGGCTAGTAAAGGGGAGTTGGTGTATTTAGCTGAGGCGCAACAAGTTGACGCTAAATATGTAGTGATTCAACCACGAAACGCAATCCCTTATTATTTATTTTTAATGATAGAAAAGGCAATGCCTGAATTCTTATATAAATATAGACAAGGACTAAATATATCAGCACATGACATAAAACATATGGAGGTAGTGTGCCATACGGATGTCGAAACTCAGGCATTAATAGCTATGATGTTTACATCTATAAATGGTACAAGGTTAAGCGTACAAATGGGTGCGCTTTTTTAGTTTAAAAAAGGAGGTGATAGCATGAAAACGGCAAAAGAATTGTGGCAATATGTCTCTAAAATGGGTCTAAAACCACTACCTAAAACCAGTGTTAGCCAATGGGCTGATGATTATCGCATGCTATCACAAGGCCTTTCTGCTGAACCAGGACGATGGAAAACGAGTAGAGCACCATATCAAAAGGATATTATGGATGCTTTCACGCAACCTGGTATCAATCGGGTAGTGGTTAAGTCGGCATCACAGGTCGGGAAGTCAGATATCATGAATAATGTGCTAGGGCGATACGCTCATCTTGACCCATGTGCAGTCATGATGATTCAACCGACTATCGAATTAGCTCAAGATTATTCAAAGTCTCGTATCTCTCCGATGATCCGTGATACAAAAGTACTTTCACAAGTATTCTATGAAACAAAATCAGAAGACGGGGCCAAGACACGAGACGGCAAGAACACAATCTTATCTAAACTCTTTCCTGGTGGCCGTCTTATCATGTGTGGAGCGAACAGTCCGGCTGGATTGGCATCACGTCCTGTGCGTGTACTACTTGCGGACGAAGTAGACCGCTTCCCAGATAGTGCCGGCACAGAAGGTGACCCAGTAGACCTTGCTGCTAAACGTATGACAACATTCTGGAATAGGGTTATGGGGTTATTCTCTACGCCAACTAATGAAGGTAGCTCACGAATCGATGTAGAGTATCAAACAGGCACACAAGAAGAGTGGCAACATGAGTGCCCTAATTGTGGTGAATACCATTTGATACGACATACTGAGATGGAATGTGAGACAGAGGAACATAAGGACGCTAAAGGTCGGAAGATTGTAGTAGTTAGTGATGTAAAATGGCGGTGCCCTGACTGCGGGTCCACATTCTCAGAAGATGAAATACGAAAAGTTCCTCAAAAGTATATATCGAAAAACCCTGCTGCGTTGCATAATGGCATACGCAGTTTTTTTGTAAATGGATTCACGTCTCCGTGGCTAACATGGAATGACATCATGAGGGAATGGCTAGAGGCTAAAGGCGACCCTACTCGTGAAAAGGTAGTTATGAATACACGTTTCGGTGAGTCATACGCACAGCAAGGTGCCTTTGAAGACTATCAACAATTCATTAGGCGCCGTGAGAAATATGGCTCAGACCTCCCGGACGGTGTATTACTGCTAACTGGAGCCGTAGATACACAAGATAATCGGTTAGAGTATGAAATCACCGGTTGGGGGTACGGCGAAGAATGTTGGGGGATATGTAAGGGCGTTATCCTTGGGGAACCTGACAATAAAGCAACATGGGATGCACTTGATGCGGTACTTGATAAGGTGTACCGATTTAAGAACGGAACAGGGCTTAAAGTAGCACGTGCTTTCATTGACTCCGGCGGTCACTACACGTCAAAAGTATATGAATACTGTGAAAAGAACTTCAGCAAGCAACGATTTGCCATCAAAGGTACGGCCGGAACACCTGGCATACCGTTAAATTATAAGATTGGTAAAGCATCTGGAAGCAAGATTCCACTTGTCATGCTAGGTGTAGACGATGGGAAACAACAGGTAATGAACCGATTAGCCATCGATGAACCTGGTGCTAAGTACTTTCATTTCCCTTTGGATGAAGAATTCCTAGGAACTAGAGGGTATGACGAGTTGTATTTCAAAGGGATCATTTCGGAATACAAGAAGAAAGTAAAACGTAAGGGCGTTATCCATGAAATATGGGAACCTACTGCAGGGGTTCGTAATGAACCTTTGGACTTACGTGTATATAACCTAGCGTGTATGAACTCAATCCATCCTGATTGGGATAGATTGGCGGAAGTAGTTAAAGGTGGAGGCCATTCCACTACAACAGTAGCTACTCCACGAAAGAAACCAATGCGGAAACGCGTTCGTAGAGCTAGTAAAGCAGCAGATATTTAGGAGGATGTATGGCAACAAGTTATTCAAGTAAGCCAAGGCTCATTGACGTACGGTTAGAGTGGTATGTCAAGGCTGAGGAAGCAATATTGACCGGCCAAAGCTATACCATCGGAAATCGGACTCTTACAAGGGCAAATTTAGCAGAAGTAAGGAAAATGATTGATGATTTAGTGGCAAGAGGCGCCAAATTACCTGGTATGGACACCGATAATGGGCGTGGAAACCGGTCAAAACGGGTAGTTTTTAGGGATTAGGAGGCTAAAATGGCGAGAAAAAACAAGAAATTTAGCGCTAAAATAGGCACTCCGAGGGCTAAAAATAGCGGATATAGTGAGGGCGGAGCTTCTCACAATAACAAATCATTGAAGGGATATAACCCTAGAAAACTGGGTTATAAGGCTGATATTGGTGCAAATCTATCAACTTTACGTGACAGATCCGCAGATTTAGCCATCAATACACCAGTCGGCACGGCTGCAATCAATACGAGTACTACTCATACAGTAGGTGCAGGTCTCAACGTGTTCCCTAGACCTAAGTTTCAAATCTTGGGAATCAGTGCAGAGGAGGCTAGAGCATGGGCTCGTAAGGTTCGCGCTGAGTTTGACTTATGGGCGGAATCAAAAGACTGTGATATTTATCGCAAGAACAATTTGTATGATATGCAAAGTATCGCATATCAAGGATATCTCACAGATGGTGATAGTTTTGCGGTATTTAGACGTAAGCCGACAACACCAGATATGCCGTATACGTTGCGCCTTCAATTAATTGAAGGTAATCGTGTAAGTAATCCGCTTACTGATTCCACATATGTTACAGGCGACCCAACTGGCGTTGAAGCGCTTAACCCAGATAATGGGAACCGCATATTGAATGGTGTAGAAATCGATACTGACGGTGCTATTGTAGCCTACTGGGTATCTAATCAAGTACCTGGCGAACCAATTACAAGCGTGTTAACGACATGGGCAAGGGTTGAAGCATACGGCAAGCGTACAAGCATTCCGAATGTACTGCAAATTAGTAATGATACTAGACCAGAGCAGTATAGAGGAGTTCCTTATTTGGCTCCAGTTATTGAAACGCTAAAGCAAGTGTATCGATATACAAATGCAGAGCTTACATCGGCTATTATTAAATCGTATTTTGCGTTATTCTTTACGGAAGCCGTGACTAATTCAGGTTCATTAAATGATATGTTGGCCGACAATGGTGTTGATGATCCAACGGAACCAGTAGTCGATGTATCAGAATACAATTTAGGACCTGGCACATTAAATGCCTTACCTAAAGGTGTGGATGTAAAAAGTGTTGATGCTTCCAATGCTCAATCTACTTTTGAAGTATTTAGTACCCAACTCATCAAACAAGTAGGTGCTGCACTTAACCAGCCTTACGAAGTATTGATGAAGAACTTTAACTCTTCGTATTCTGCAAGCCGTGCAGCAATGTTACAGGCTTGGGAAGAATATAAACTACGTCGCAAGTGGTTCGCTCGTGACTTCTGTCAACCAATCTATGAAGTGTGGTTAATGGAAGCCGTAGCGAATGGACGAATTGAAGCGCCTGGTTTCTTTGATGATCCATTAATTCGAAAAGCATGGTGCAATGCTGATTGGTTCGGACCAACGATGTCCATCCTTGACCCTGTTAAGGATATGAATGGTAGTACCCTTCGCATTGAGAATGGAGTTTCCACTCGTGAACGTGAAGCGGCTGAAATGACAGGGACAGACCTTGAAGAAAACATTGCACAACTTGCATTTGAAAAGCAACTCATGGAGAAATATGGCATGGGGCTAGCTGATGCGGTTAATCCTTCTGTTGGCTCTAAATCTAAAGCGAAAGGAGGTGAAGAGGATGAATAAATTTTGGTCTGTTAAGAATTTTGTAAATCAAGATGGTACCGGTCAATCTGAATTGATTTTGTATGGTGATATTTCTGATACCTCTTGGTGGGGTGATGAAATTACCCCACGTGAATTTGCAAGTGACTTGGCTAGTTGTAATGGTAATGACCTAACAATGCGCATCAACTCTGGTGGTGGTGACGTGTTCGCAGCACAAGCTATCCACAATATGATCAAAGCCTATACTGGCAAAGTAACAGCACATATTGATGGCTTATGCGCAAGTGCTGCTACAATTATTGCCTGTGCGGCGGATAAGGTAATCATGCCAAGTAATGCTCTGTACATGATTCACAATCCATCTGTATTTCTAGGTGATAGCTTTGATGCGGACGGATTAACTAAAATGGCTAACTATTTGGCGAGTGTTAAACAGACAATCGCAAACGTTTATTTGAGCCGTAGCGACGTTTTGACATCTGAACAGGTAAATACACTTATGGATGATGAAACGTGGCTCACGGCGGACGAGGCGAAGTCCTACGGCCTGATTGATGAAGTAGATACGGCGATTACGGACAAAGCTGTTATGAATAACGGAATGGTTATCGTAAACAAAGTATCTTGCAAATACTCGACTAAAAAT
>OLFS01002314.1_pt1 | contig 12206 bp, 15 predicted proteins | sample 1605491 | NCBI WGS metagenome assembly OLFS01 (sample SAMEA3888921, study PRJEB22519) | human gut metagenome | biome: human gut; feature: human-associated habitat; material: faeces | place: Denmark | collected 2011 | reverse complement strand
TATTCAGAAAGACGCGAAGCCTGCACGTTGGCGCAACATAGCGCCAACGTGCAAGCCGGGATCAACAACCATTTCATACCGGACACTCCATGTCAGATGCTGGAGGTCAGTATAGCCCCTCCGGATGAGAGGCTCAGCCGCTGATCAGCGACATTGGGCAAATGCGTCTGCCAGTTGCTGCATGAATTGGGGATAACCATCCGGGCCGAGTGGCACCAGTTCACCCACCTCATCCAGCAACAGCACCTTGGCGCCAGTATTGCGTGCCACCGATTCGATCACAGCCGGTGAGAATTGCGGCTCGGCATAAATGCAGCTCGCCTGCTTCTCTTCCAGTGCCTTGCGGATATCCACCAGGGTCTTGGCGCCCGGGCGACGCTCAGGGCTCACGGTAAAGTGACCCTTTGAACTCATGCCGTAGTGGCGCTCCCAGTAGCCATACGCCTCGTGGAAGACAAAGTACCCCTTCTCATTCACTGCCTTCATCTGGCCGGCAATCACCTTGTCTTTGGCATCCACCTCAGTATCAAATGCCGCGAGGTTGGCGTCATAGCGAGCCTGATTGGCCGGATCCAGCTTGCCCAATTCACTTGCGATCGCCTTGGCAATCACTTTGGCCTGCGTCGGGCCAAGCCAGATATGGGGATCGACCCCTTCGTGATGATGCCCCTCATGCCCTTCATCATGGTCACCGTGCTCGTGGGCGGCATGATCGTGATCATCATGGTCATGGGAATCATGACTATCCTGAGTCGCGTAGTTGAACAGCGGCATTCCCTCAACCTGAGTCAGGGCCAAAGCATGGGGATGATTGGCCAGCGGCTTGGCCATAAACCCTTCCAGCTCGGGGCCAACCCACACCACCAGATCGGCACTGTTGATGCTGCGAATATCGGACGGACGCAGGGAGAAATCGTGGGGAGAGGCACCGGTCGGCAGCAATACCTTGGGCTCGCTCACCCCGTCAGTGATCGCCGCGGCGATGAAGCCAAGGGGCTTGATGGTGGTCAGTACCTCAATGGCACGAACAGGCAAACTCACCGCCAGCAGGGCAGTGAAAAGCGCAATAATTCTCATTGGTGAATCTCGTCAGGGGGTGAGTATGTGATAATATAACAGCCGCTTTTTGTTATATTATAACTCTCACTGGCTGTAAACCCCGGAGTTGTCATGAGCCAACTGGTAGAGCTGAAAGAGGTCTCTCTCTCGTTTGATGGACGCTCTGTGCTCGACAAGGTCTCCTTTACCCTCAATAAAGGCAAAATCACCACGCTCGTCGGCCCCAACGGGGCGGGCAAGAGCACCCTGAGCAAGCTGGTGCTGGGTCTGCTCACCCCGGACTCGGGCAAGATCACCCGCAGCCGCGACCTGAGAGTCGGCTATGTGCCCCAGCGCCTCTATCTGGATCCCACCCTGCCGCTGACGGTGCGTCGCTTCCTGCAACTGGGCAAAAATAGCCGCCTCTCCATCGAGGAGGCGCTAACTCGGGTGGGCGCAGAGGGATTGCTGGAAAACCGGATGCAGAAGCTCTCCGGCGGCGAGATGCAGCGGGTACTGCTGGCCCGCGCTCTGCTGGTCAAGCCCGAGCTGCTGGTGCTGGATGAACCGGTGCAGGGTGTGGATATCAACGGTCAGATCGAGCTCTACGCCCTCATCGGCAAGCTCGCCGCCGAATTCAACTGCGCCGTGCTGATGGTCTCCCACGACCTGCATCTGGTGATGGCCAGCACCCACGAGGTGATCTGCCTCAATCGCCACGTCTGCTGTCATGGCGAGCCGGAAAGCGTGGCCCGCCACCCCGAATTTGCCCGTCTGTTCGGGCGACCGGAGCAGGAGGTGCTGGCGGTCTATACCCACCATCACCACTGCGACGGCGAACACCATCATCATGAACCGCAGGCTCCCGTCATCCGCCTGCCTTCTCGCAACAACGCTCACAGCAAATAGCGCAAGCAACAGGACATTCAAGTGGACAGCTTTCTGTTATACGCCCTCGCGGCCGGCCTCGGCATCGCCCTGCTGGCCGGTCCCCTCGGCAGCTTCGTGGTATGGCGCAAGATGGCCTATTTTGGCGACACCCTCTCCCATGCCTGCCTGTTCGGCATCGCGCTGGGCATCCTGCTGCAGGTCGATCTCACCCTGGCGGTGGTGGTCTGCTGCCTCGCCATGGCGATGCTGCTGGTGATCATGAGTCGCAACCAGCAGGTGGCAACTGATACCCTGCTCGGCATTCTGGCCCACAGCGCCCTGTCCCTCGGTCTGGTTACCTTGAGTTTTATGGATAACGTGCGGGTGGATCTGATGGCCTACCTGTTCGGCGACCTGCTCTCGGTACAACCGATGGATCTGCTCTGGATCTACGGCGGTGGCGTGCTGGTACTGCTCACCCTGTGGCGACTGTGGGATCCCCTGCTCTCCATGACCATCTCGGAAGAGCTGGCACGGGTAGAAGGGATCCGGGTCGATGTGCTGCGTTGCGTATTGATGCTACTGATCGGACTGGTGATCGCCGTGGCGATGAAGTTTGTCGGGGCGCTGATCATCACCTCCCTGCTGATCATTCCAGCCGCCACCGCCCGCCGCTTTAGCCAGACGCCGGAGCAGATGGCTGGCTTTGCCGCGCTGATTGGCTGCCTCGCCGTGCTGGGGGGGCTGACCCTCTCCTGGTATCAAGATACCCCGGCTGGCCCCTCGGTCGTCGTCTGTGCCACCAGCCTGTTTGTGCTGAGCCAGTTCAAGAGAGCGTAACGGTGCAGGCTAGAGCGGCATGCTCTGGCGTGTCTCCATCATCAGCCACTGGCGCAAACGGCTGATGGCGGGCTCATGGGCCCGCGCGCGCTTGCAGGTAAAGTAGAAGGCATCCCCCGTCTCCAGCTGGTGTACCGGCAAGGCCACCAGCTGGGGATCATCGGGCCGCAGCATGTAGTCATTCACGAACGCCACCCCTTGATCCCAGGCCGCCGCCTCCATCGCCAGCAGCACATGGCTAAAGTGGTGCATCCGCGCCTCGTCCGGGATCACCAGCCCGCCCGCCTTGGCCCAGCGCTGCCAATCCTCACCCCGCGCCTTGTAGATGGACTGCACCGAGAGCAGCGGCAGCTGCCAGATGGCCTCGGGCCACTCCCCGCTGATCTGCTGCAACAAGCGGCGGCTGCAGACCGGAAAGAGCCGCTCCTGATAGATAAGATCGTGACAGTAGCCGCGTCCGTTGGGTGAGACTGTGATAAAGCAGTCCGCCACCCGATCAGAGAGCTCGGGATCTTCCGCCACCATCTCCAGACTCAAATCCAGCTCGGGATAGAGCTGGCGCAATCCGGCCAGGCGGGGGATCAGCCATTTCACCGCAAACGAGCTGTAGACCGCGAGCCGGACTCGCATCTCGCCACCACCACGCAGTTGCTCGCTGCTCTGGGCAATCTGGCTGAGCCCAGCGGCAATCCCTTCGAAGTAGCTCTCCCCCTGCGGTGTCAACGAGAGCAACCGCCCCTGACGCAACAGCAAGCGCTCACCCAGAAAATCCTCCAGCAAGCGGATCTGGTGGCTGACCGCACTCTGGCTGACGTTCAATTCAAGGGCGGCACGGGAGAAGCTGAGCAGCCGGGCCACTACCTCGAAATATTGCACCGCACGCAGAGGAGGAAGCTTCATTATCTAAATATCTCATGAGTGGTCATTTTTTATCATTTTACTGGATAAAGGCCCCCGCGCTACCCTCCCCTCATCTGAAGTGGGAGGTGGTATGAATGCAGTAGGGATCGGCATCCTTTATCTGGTGCTGGGCAATATGGTGGCGGTCTTTTCCGATGCGCTGGTCAAGGTACTGGAGCCGGATCAACCCATCTTCCAGTTTGTCTTTTTTCGCCAGCTCTCGGCCGCCATTCTGCTGATGCCCTGGCTGCTCTGGTCATGGCGCCGCAACCCGCCGGTGGCCATCAAGTGGCACCTGCTGCGGGCTCATATCTGGGCGGTCGGCGTCTGCCTGATGGTGGTGGCCCTCACCCGCTTACCGCTCGCCACTGCCAATGCCCTCTTCTATGCCGCCCCCCTGATGATGGTGCCGCTGGCAGTGTGGATGGCGGGGGAAGCGATCTCGCGCCAGAAGGTGCTGACCGCGGTTATCGGGTTTATCGGGGTATTGATCGTGCTGCGCCCGACCGAGGTGAACTGGGCCGCGCTGGCGGCGCTTGGGGTGGCGCTGTCGATGGCGCTCAACAATCTGCTGATCAAGCGGATCCCGCTCAAGCAGCCCATCGCCCAGACCCTGTTTTTCACCAACGTGCTGAGCATGCCCTTCATTCTGGCGCTGGCATTGTGGGAAGGGGGCAACTGGCAGTGGCAGATGTGGTGGCCCGCTTTTGGCTCCTCGGCGCTGATCATGGTCTATGCAGGATTGTGCGTGGTGGCCTATCGCAAGGCGGAGGCGAGCAAGATCGCCTCGGCGGAGTACACCGGTCTGCTGATGGCGGTGGCCATCGGGGTGTGGCTGTTTGACGAGCAGCCGGGCCTGCCGCTGCTGCTGGGCTGTATCTGCATCGTCCTGCCGCTCATCGCCATGGCCCGCAGCAAACCAAAACCGCTGGCCGAGCCAGCGCTCTAATACTCAGGGTCTCCCCAGAAGCGAATACTCAGGGTCTCCCCAGAAGCGGGGCGACCCTTTGCTGCAGATGGGGGACGATCTCCTGCTCGAACCAGGGGTTCTTCCTGAGCCAGAGGGTGTTGCGCGGGGAGGGATGCGGCAGCGGCAGCCAGCCGGGGCCATAGTCGGCCCAGCTACGCACCGTGTCGGTGAGCGATCCCTTGGCTGCCCCCCGCAGATAGTAGGCTTGTGCATACTGGCCGATCAGCAGGGTCAGTTCGATATTGGGCAGCAGCATCAGCACCTTGTCGTGCCAGGTGGGTGCGCACTCGGGTCTGGGTGGCAGATCGCCGGATTTTCCCCTGCCGGGATAGCAGAGACCCATCGGTATGATGGCGATGCGTGATTCGTCGTAGAAGGTGGCCTTATCGACACCAAGCCACTGGCGCAGCCGGTCACCGGAGGGGTCATCCCACGGGATACCGCTGGCATGCACCCGGGTGCCGGGCGCCTGACCGATGATCAGCAGCCGGGCACTCTCGGCCCCGCGGATCACCGGACGAGGCCCCAGCGGCAGATGAGCCTCGCACAGACGGCAGGCCCTGATTTGCTCAAACAACTTATCGATTCGCTGCATGACGTTGATAGTACCAGCATTTCCCTGTTTTCCCTCTTGTGGAAACAGGGCGCGCCCCCTACTATCGCCATGGGTGTTTAATTTAATAAACGGACAATAATGAAAAACTGGCTAGGTACCGGCACCGCGACCCTCTCCTTCATCCTGTGGGGGATGCTGCCGCTCTATTATCAATTCATGCCCGAGGTCAACATGTGGGAGCTGCTCTCCCACCGGGTGCTCTGGTCTGTGGTGCTGCTGGGTGCCCTGTTTTTGCTGCTTGGCCACAAGGTGCCCTGGGCACAACTGCGCAGCGAGCCGCGCCAGCTCGGCCTCATTCTGCTGGCGGGCCCCGTTATGTCCATCAGCTGGTGCATGTTCACCTGGTGCCTCACTACCGGGCAGGTGCTGACCACCAGCCTCGCCTTCTTTATGACCCCGCTGTTCAATATCGTATTCGCCGTCATCTTCCTCAAAGAGCGACTCACCCCGCAAAAGCATCTGGCGGTCGCCCTGGCGCTGGCGGGTCTCGCCTACATGCTCTTCTGCTACGGCCAGCTCCCCTGGTTCTCCCTCATCATGGGGGCCAACTTCGCCTGCTATGGCCTTATCAAGAAGAAGATCCACTACGACACCGGCACCAGCCTCTATCTGGAAGCCATGGTGCAACTGCCCGTCGCGCTGATCATCATCGGCACGCTGGCATGGCACGGGGAAGGGGCATTCGTGAACGGGGATCTGGCCGACAAGCTGCTGCTGATGGGCAGTGCGCCCGCTACTCTGCTGCCGGTGGGGCTGTTCTGCTATGCGGTGGCGAGAACCCGGATGAGCACTGTGGGACTGCTGCAATATATCGAGCCCAGCCTCGCCTTCCTGCTCGCCATCTACTGGTTTGGTGAGGCGCCGGACCCCATCAAGGCGGTCGGTTTCGCCTTCGTCTGGGCTGGTCTGCTGGTGAGCCTGTTGCCGCTACACCGGCTCAAGCGCCGCCCTCAGAGCGTGCCGCGATAGGACTCCAGCACCTTGTGCCAACGGGGATCCCTATCCATCTGATCGGCGATGTCGTTGAGGGTGGCATGCAGCTCGGGGCGAGACTTGGGCAGCAGGATATGGCGGGTATAGCTGGATTGGGGGAAGGGTGAGATAAACAGCTTGCCCTGATAGTGCTGTGCGTCGATGAAAAAGCCCAGCGATGAACCACTCACCAGCGTCACATCAATGCGGCCGCGCACCAGCAGCTCAAGATTGGTCTTCACCTTCTTGGCATCCTGACGCACCAGCTCGCCGCGGCCAGCCGCATCATCGATCCCCTGATAGCGGTAGCCCTCCACCCCGCCAAACACCAGCCCCTTGAGGGAGTCAGGCCCGCGATAGGTGACCGGGTTGTCAATGTTCGAGACCAGCTCGTTGGTGTCGCGCATCACCGGAAAGGTCCAGAGATAGCGCTCGCGATGGGGATCCCCCACCCAGGCCGGATTGACCCAGACCACCAGACCATCGAAGTCGGGATCTGCCATCTCCAGCGCCAGCCGGGCACGATTGACCAGCCAAAGCTCGATTCTGGGTTCACCCCCCAGCTTTTCATTGAGATACTTGACCAGCTCGCGGCTCAGCCCTGCATCCACTCCGGTGTTGAAGGGGGGATGCTGATGGTAATCGTAGAGACGGATCGTCTCCCCCAGAGCCGGGACCGACAACAGTAACCACAACCAAAACCAGACTCTCATCGCACCTCCTTGAGCTGCCTCTGAGTTTGGCACAGAGAATTTGAATGAGAGAACCCGCGACCACCACACCGGCACAGCAACCATCCCCCCCTTCCCGCTGGTCTGTCTACATGGTGCGTACTGCCACCGGCCTGCTCTATACCGGGATCAGCACGGATCCGCTGCGTCGCCTGCGCCAGCACCAGAGTGGCAAGGGCGCTCGCGCCCTGCGCGGCAAGGGGCCACTGACGCTGGCGTGGCAACAGGAAGTCGGCGAGAAGGGGGCGGCTCTGCGCATCGAATATCGCCTCAAGCAGCAGCCGAAATCCTTCAAGGAGCAGCTGATCCACAGCCCGGCACTCTGGCAGAGCTGGAGCCCCCAGTGGTTACCCGCAGCCACCCAGCCTTGAGGACGACAGGCAAAAAAAGGCCACTCGATGAGTGGCCGGAAAGGGGAAATCAGGGAGCATCACACAACGTCTTGCACAACCTCAGGCGGGTTAGAGGTAGGTATTGGAACGCTTGCTGCGGTTGCTGATCAGCCAGCAAACCGCCAGCACCAGCAGCAACCAGGGGGCCAGCTTGATGATCAGAGCAAGCATGCCGCCCAGCGCCCCAAGCAGCACAAACAGGCCGCTCACCAGCAACATGGCTACCAGGGTAAAACCGGTCAGTGCCATGACCAGCAGCACCACCAGCAAGATGAAAAATTCCAGCATAACTTGCTCCTTATCAGTACCTTGTCTGCCAGCTGATCAACCCTTCGGTCAATCCAGCCAGCGCTTCAATTCATAACGGGGCGGCATCACCAGCACCGCCAGCAGATAGGCGGCCAGTGCCAGCGGCGGCATCAGGATCAGGGCGAGCAGTGCCACCACCCGTACCGTGACTCTGGAGACCCCCAACCGCCTGGCAATACCGGCGCAGACCCCGGTCAGCTTGCGATGCACCAGATCCTTGGGCCAGGGGCTCATGATTACACCTCCGCCTTCTGGCCTTTGAGGCGAGCCAGCTCGCGCTCGATCTCGTCATTGAGCTCCAGCTCGCGGAACTGGGCCTCCAGCGAGGGATTCTGCCCCAGGGTGGCCGCCTCCAGCTGGGCTTCCAGCTGATCGACCCGGCCCTGAAAACCGTCAAAGCGCGCCATCAGCTCATGCATGCGCTGGTTGTCCACCTGGGCGCGGGCACGAATGCGGCTGTGGGCCGTCTGCTCGCGCAGGGTCAGCAGTTTTTGCTTCTCGCGCGCCTCGGTCAGCTTGGCTGCCAGCCGCTCGCTGTCGGCGGTGAGCTGGGCCAGCACCTCGGCCACCCGGGCCTTGTCCTGCTCCAGCTGTTCACATTTTTTGACATCCGCCAGCTTCTCGGTGAGGGCGGCGCGGGCCAGATCCTCACGTCCCTTCTGGATGGCGAGCTCGGCCTTGGCCGACCACTCCAGGATCTGCGCCTGCAACGCCTGCTGGTGACGCTCCAACTGTTTCTGTTCGGCAATCACGCGGGCGGCCTGGGTACGCATCTCGACCTGCACCTGCTCCATCTCTTCGATCATCAGGCGCAGCATCTTCTCTGTATAGGACCTATTGAATTGATCACTGGGAATGGGTAGGGAATAAGTGGGATCTTGAGGGAATAGATGGGATCAGGAAACCAGAAGAGAAGCGGCCTGTAGAGCGATCGAAACTCTGCAGGCCGTTTTCGTTGGTGCGGATCCACGGAATGATCAACGGATCCGAAAGCGGCGAAAAATCGCTAGTGAATTGATCACAGCCGATTTCATTAGACCGGGTTTAAACAGGCTTTAAACCGACATCACGTTTCGTTGATGATGCGCACAACGCGGCCAATCACCTTGCACACCTCATCAGCATCGACAGGCAGCGTGATTGGCTCATAGCGCGGGTTCTCGCAGTTCAGGCTCCATCCGCCCGGGATCTTCTGCACATTGCGAATGAGCGCGGCGCCATCGACTTCAACGACCATGAGGGAGCCATCAGCCAGGCGGTTGTCGCGGCTATTGATGATGACGGTATCGCGGTGCCTGATCCGCTGCGCCATGCTGTCGCCGTTCTGCACAAAGAACGCCAGCTCGTTTGGCTCGAACCCACGCCATTTCAGCCACTTGGAAGAGACCGGGAAGGTGCCGCCCATCTCATTCAAGAAAAGCTCTGGCTCTTCTATGAAGAAACGCAGTTCAACGACATCATCATGTCTTCTTGTTTTATAACTTATTGATTCTTCTTCAATACTACTATCTCTACCAAGAAGTTTACCAAGACCTCCAGCAACGGATCCCACTGTTGCAGCGGCCCCAAGGAATGGAAATCCAGCTGCCGCCGCTGCCGCCGCCATCGGCCCGCCAGCCACTGTGACAATGGGGGCACTTAACGCTGCACCAGCGCCAGGAACCCACGTCGCCACTCCGTCCTGGTTCGGCGGCGATAGCTGATCGCTCACCGCCTTGGGTAGCACTGAGATGTGATACTCGAATGCCTTGGTGCCAGAACGCTTGCGCCGGGCCCCCTCCTTCCCTTTCGCCCACTCGTCCAGGATGTCCCTGGTGCGGCGGTCTGTCGTCGGCATTCCTTCCAGCCCAGCCACCTCTTTTGCAGTGACCCACAATTTCCGATTCCCACCCTGGGAATCGGAAATCACTTCCGATTCATGTTCACTCATTTCCGAATCCCGTAACCAATTGTTTATATTGGCTTTGTATGCGTATTGAGGAGTGATTCTGAAAAGTCGAATCGGAAACAACGGAAAAATAAATTTCCGATTCGCTTGATCTCACGTCCGTTTCGTCTTTATAGTCTGGTTAATAAGACGAGTAACCAGACGGAGTTACAAAGATGAGTTACCAAGTTAGCGAAATAGTCTCGCAGAAAAAGACACCGGAGGGGAGCGGAAATGTTGACTGGCATCGTGCTGATGTCGTCGCCGCTCTCAAGAAAAAGGGGATGACCATCTCCGCGCTGAGCCGTGCCAACGGACTGGCGGCCAGCACACTGGCAAACGCCTTCCGCTTGCCGTGGCCGAAAGGGGAAAAAATCATCTCTGGTGCTCTTGGTCTTGAACCAAAAGACATCTGGCCTAGCCGTTATCAAAACCTGCAACAGGCCAGTTGAGGAGCATCGCGATGGAGTGGTTCACCTCATCTGAGTTGGCAGGCACAGCAGGCATGCCAACAACAGACCGCCAAATCAGAAACATCATGAAGGATCTGGCTTCATCCGATCCTGAGAAAGCCCGCCAGCGCGAAGGGAGCAAGGCCACCGAATACCACATCAGCATCTTGCCGCCGGTTGTCCAAGCCGCCCTGCTGCGCAAGTCAGGCAAGGTCAAGGTCGGCGGCATGACGCTGGATCTGCCTAAGCCCCAGGCGCCGCGCTACTGCAAAGAGCAGCTCTGGGCCAACTGGAGCAAGGCCAATGACAAGGCCCACGCCAAGGCCAAAGACCGCCTGAAAGCAGTGCAAGCCGTGCATGCCCTGGTGGCGAACGGCAGCACCCTGATGGAGGCCTACCAGCATATCTCTGCCGAGTTCGCCATCGCTCAGCCGACCCTGCGCCGCTACTGCGCCGCCGTGAAGGGGTTTGATGACTGCGACTGGCTGGCTGTGCTGGTGCCCAAGCAGCAGCAAGCCGCCACCGAAAGCCGCGCCGCCCGTCTGGCCCCCGTCAGCGATCAAGCCTGGGAGTACTTCAAGGCCGACTACCTGCGCCGCGAGCAGCCGACCGCTGCCGCCTGTTACGAGCGGTTGAAGCTGGCCGCCCGCGATCAAGCCTGGGCCGTGCCCAGCCTGACCAGCCTGATGCGCCGCCTGGATCTGGAAGTGCCCAACCCCCAGCAGGTGATGCTGCGCCAGGGCGAGCACGCGCTGATGCAGCTCTACCCGCCGCAGGAGCGCACCATCGAAGGGCTGGACGCCATGGAGTGGATCAACGGCGACGGCTACCTGCACAACGTCTTCGTGCGCTGGTTCAACGGCGAAGTGATCCGCCCCAAGACCTGGTTCTGGCAAGACATCTACAGCCGCAAGATCGTGGGCTGGCGCACCGACATCAGCGAGAACACCGACAGCATCCGCCTGTCCCTGATGGACGTCTGCAGCCGATACGGCATCCCGCGCGAGATCACCATCGATAACACCCGCGCCGCCGCCAACAAATGGATGACCGGGGGCGTGCCGAACCGCTACCGCTTCAAGGTCAAGCCAGACGACCCGCTCGGCCTGATCCCGCAGCTTGGCATCAAGCTGCACTGGTCCAGCGTGCTGCTGGGCAAGGGCCACGGTCAGGCCAAGCCGATCGAGCGCGCCTTCGGCGTGGGCGGGTTGGACGAAATCATCGACAAGCACCCGGCGCTGGCTGGCTGCTACACCGGCCCCAACCCCATGGCCAAGCCGGACAATTATGGTGAACGGGCGGTTGATGCCGACGAATTCCTGCGCGTCGTGGCTGAAGGGGTCGCCCTCTACAACGCCAAGCTGGGCCGCCAGACCGAAGCCTGCCGGGGCGTGATGAGCTTTGACCAGGCCTTCGCCCAGAGCTATGCCCAGGCCACCGTGCGCAAGGCCAGCCGCGAGCAACTGATGATGATGATGCTGCAGGCCGAAGCCACCCGCGTCAGCAAGCACGGTTCCATTCATCTTGAGGCAGGCGGCGCCATCGCCAGCCGCAACAACCGCTACTACCACCCCGATCTGGCCCAGTACGCCGGGCAGAAGGTGGTGGCCAAGTTCGACCCCCAGCGCCTGCACGAGGCGGTGATCGTCACCACCTTGCAAGGCCAGACCATCTGCGAAGCGGAATGCCATGGGAAAGTCGCCTTTGGCGATACCCAGCAGGCCCGCGAGCACAAACGCCGCCGCACCCAGTTCGTCAAGGCCAACAAGGCCGCCGCGCTGGCCCAGCAAGGGATGTCTGCCCTCGAAGCGGCCGCCCTGCTGCCCAGCATCAGCGACGAGCCAGCCCCCGAAACCAAGGTGGTGGAGATGGTGCGCCCGGTTTCACTCGGCAATGCCGCTTTGGCGGTGCAGCCCGCGCCGCTGGTCGCCAACCAACCCCAGACCGAACCCGCCCCAGTCGTCGACTACGAGGCTCGCTATATCGCAGCCAACGAGCTGGCCCTGGCCACGTTGAAGAAAAGTCGGATTTAACCGGCGTTTACCCAAGAAAAAAGCGGCCTGTGGTGCCGCCTGAAAGGAGATTTACATGTCAAAAGTAGTCACTTTAGACCAGAACAGCAACACCGGCAGCGACGTGCTCGCCCGCGTCAAAGCCCTGCTGGAGCAGAGCACCGTCACTCAGGCGCA
>OLFS01002308.1_pt1 | contig 12240 bp, 10 predicted proteins | sample 1605491 | NCBI WGS metagenome assembly OLFS01 (sample SAMEA3888921, study PRJEB22519) | human gut metagenome | biome: human gut; feature: human-associated habitat; material: faeces | place: Denmark | collected 2011 | reverse complement strand
TAGCAGTCAGCGTCTTGGTTATTGCTTGTCCATGTGCATTGGGACTTGCGACACCAACAGCCATCATGGTTGGTACAGGCCTTGGTGCTGAACACGGTATTCTCTACAAGCGTGGAGATGTGCTCGAGTTAGCTCACAAGGCTGATGTCCTCGTTTTTGACAAGACAGGAACCATTACTCAGGGGAAACCTCAGCTCGTTTCTAGCTATACTTATGGCAATAGCAGAGCAGCCTTGCAGCTTTTGGCATCCTTGGAAGCCAAGTCTGAACACCCTTTGGGTCAAGCCATCCTTGTGGCAGCAGAAAATGCTAACTTGGACTTGTTGGAGATGGACAATTTCTCAAGTTTGACTGGACGAGGACTTACTGCAAGCTATGCAGGCAAAACTTATCTAGCTGGGAATCAAACTCTTATGGCTGAGGAAAAAGTCGACTTGACTTCAGCACAGGCTGATTTCCAAAGCTTGACAGCGGATGGTCAGACACCTATTTTCTTGGCTGAAGATGGTAAGTTAATCGGACTCTTTGGTGTAGCTGATCAGGTTAAAGCAGATAGTGCTGATATGGTGGCAGCTCTTCATCAAATGGGCAAGGAAGTCATCATGTTGACTGGTGATAATGACCAAACAGCCCAAGCCATCGCTCAAAAGGTTGGTATCAAGCGTGTTATCAGTCAAGTGCTTCCGCAAGAGAAATCTAGGGTGATTAGCGACCTTCAAGCAGAAGGAAAATCAGTCATCATGGTTGGTGATGGTATCAATGATGCCCCAGCCCTTGCGACTGCAGATATCGGTATTGCTATGGGTTCTGGGACAGATATTGCCATGGAAAGTGCCGATATGGTCCTTATGAAACCAAATCTCATGGATGTGGTTAAGGCTCTGAAAATTAGTCAGGCGACAATCACAACGATTAAAGAGAACCTCTTTTGGGCCTTTATCTACAATATCTTGTCTATCCCAGTGGCCATGGGTGTCCTCCACCTCTTTGGAGGTCCCCTGCTTGACCCAATGATAGCAGGACTGGCCATGAGCTTTAGCTCTGTCTCAGTCGTCCTCAATGCTCTGCGACTCAAACGCCGCAAAGTCTAAGCGTCAGTTACTTATAACTCTCGCCACTTAAGCTGTGTATCAAAAAAATAATTAAAGAAAAGGAAGAAAGAAAAATGACAAAAACATATAATATTACAGGAATGAAATGCCAAGGTTGTGTCAACACCGTTACCGAAAAACTCTCTGCTGTCAAAGGCGTAGACAAGGTTCAAGTTGACCTCGAAAACAAACAAGTCACTATTGAAGGGAAACCATGGAAGTGGTCTCTCAAACGTGCCCTCAAAGGCACTAAGTTCGAACTTGGTGATGAAATTTAAGACAGGAAAAAAACAGCTCTTAGGCTGTTTTTTTCTGCCCATAATCTTTTTGAAAATCCCTTCCTTTTGTGATATGATTAAAATAGTTATGTTCTCAAAATTGAGACTAGAAAATCAAGAAAAGAAAACGGTATACCTATGTCTAAACAAACCCTTATCCTTCTCTACGGTGGACGTTCAGCAGAACGTGAAGTGTCTGTGCTCTCAGCTGAGAGTGTTATGCGTGCGGTGGATTACAGCGCATTTGAGGTTAAAACCTACTTTATCACTCAGTCTGGTGATTTTATCAAAACACAAGAATTTACAGAAACACCAGGTGATGATGAGAAGCTCATGACCAATGCTACAGTTGTGGCTAGTCAGGCTATCAAACCAAGCGATATTTATGAAGAAGGCGCTGTGGTATTCCCGGTTCTTCATGGTCCTATGGGTGAGGATGGTTCTATCCAAGGTTTCCTCGAAACCCTCAAATTGCCATATGTGGGTACTAATGTTCTTTCTTCAAGTGTGGCTATGGACAAGATTATGACCAAGCATATTCTTGAAGTTGCTGGTGTGCCTCAGGTTGCCTATACAGTCTTCATCGAGGGTGAAGATTTGGAAGTAGCAGTAGCTGAAACGCTTGAAAAATTGACCTTCCCAGTGTTTGTCAAACCTGCTAACATGGGGTCATCTGTTGGGATTTCTAAAGCTGAAAATGAAGCAGAGCTTCGTGCAGCGATTGATTTGGCTCTCAAATATGATAGTCGTATCTTGATTGAGCAAGGTGTGGTTGCCCGAGAAATCGAGGTTGGTATCCTTGGCAATACAAATGTCAAAACGACTGATCCAGGTGAAGTAGTCAAGGATGTGGCTTTCTATGACTACCAAGCCAAGTATATTGACAACAAGATTACCATGGACATCCCAGCTCACGTGCCTGCAGAAGTCATGACACAAATGCGTGCCTATGCGGCCAAGGCCTTCCGTGCCCTAGGTGGTTGTGGTCTTGCCCGTTGTGATTTCTTCCTGACAGAGGATGGAGCCATCTATCTTAACGAGCTCAACACCATGCCAGGTTTCACCCAATGGTCAATGTACCCACTTCTTTGGGAAAATATGGGACTTTCTTACTCAGACCTTATCAAGGAATTGGTGGCCTTGGGACAAGAAATGTTTGACAAACGTGAAAGCCATTTGATTTAAGCAGTATGATTTAGAACACAGACATCTTAGTCTCGGAGAAATCTCTGAGACTGAGGTGTTTTTTTCTTTACAGAAATCCAGATTTTATTTATATCTTTTCTTTATCACCTCGATAAAAAATACATATTATCCAAATAATCTAACAGGTGGTAGAATAAATCTAACGTTTCAAATGAAATAAAGCAATTCATTCGTGTTTTGTGAAGCTGTGCTTTTCAAATGCGAGAGAAGGGTCAAAGGGCTAGAAGTAGATGTCAGTGAATGCTTACGGAATTTTACACGCCTTTTGTATCTTGTAGAATTGAACACAGGCTAAATTCCTAGAGCAAAAGATAAACTTCCTAGTGTGCCCGCACACGCCGTCAGTTTCCTATTTGCTTACGGAATTTTCTACGCCCTTTGTATCTTAAATGAGGAGGTAAGTTTTGGACTGGTCCATTGTTCAACAGTATTTGCCCTTTTATCAGAAGGCATTCTTTTTAACTTTACATATTGCCGTTCTGGGGATTCTTGGTTCCTTCCTTTTGGGCTTGGTGGTGAGTGTTATTCGTCATTATCGAGTACCGGTTTTGAGTCAGCTTTCGACGGCTTATATTGAGCTATCTCGTAATACGCCGCTCTTGATTCAGCTCTTCTTTCTCTACTTTGGCTTGCCTCGTATAGGTTTGGTTCTATCCTCAGAGGCTTGTGCTGTGGTAGGTTTGATTTTCTTGGGTGGTTCCTATATGGCAGAGTCCTTCCGAAGTGGTCTAGAGGCTGTTAGTCAGACCCAATATGAAGTGGGCTTGTCTATTGGTTTGACGCCATTCCAAGTCTTTCGCTATGTGGTCCTTCCTCAGGCAGTGGCTGTGGCGTTGCCGTCATTTAGTGCTAACGTTATTTTCCTTATCAAGGAAACGTCAGTATTCTCAGCGGTAGCCTTGGCGGATTTGATGTATGTGGCTAAGGATTTGATTGGTCTTTACTACGAAACCGATGTGGCTCTGGGCATGTTGGTAGTGGCTTATCTCTTGATGTTGCTGCCGATTTCTCTAGTCTTTAGTTGGATTGAAAGGAGGTTACGCTATGCAGGATTCGGGCTTTCAGGTTCTTCTTCAGGGGAATAATTTCCTACGTATCTTACAAGGTTTAGGCGTAACTATTGGAATTTCCATCGTTTCGGTGCTTCTGTCCCTTTTACTAGGAAGCCTTTTTGGAATTGTCATGACTTCGAAATCTAAGATTGTACGTTTTTTGTCACGTATTTATCTGGAATTTATTCGTATCATGCCCCAGTTAGTCTTGCTCTTCATTGTTTATTTTGGTCTGGCTAGGAATTTTAACATCAATATCTCAGGCGAGCTATCGGCTATTATCGTCTTTACCCTTTGGGGAACGGCTGAGATGGGTGATTTGGTGCGTGGGTCAATCACGTCGCTACCTAGACACCAGTTTGAGAGCGGAAGGGCCCTTGGTCTAACCAATGGCCAACTCTATACCTATGTGATTATCCCACAAGTCTTGCGTCGCTTGTTGCCTCAGGCTATTAACCTGGTGACACGTATGATTAAGACCACATCCTTGGTGGTTTTGATTGGCGTAGTAGAGGTGACCAAGGTTGGTCAGCAGATTATTGATAGTAACCGCCTGACTATCCCAACAGCTTCTTTCTGGATTTATGGCACGATTTTGATTCTTTATTTTGCCATTTGTTACCCAGTATCTAAGCTGTCTACTTATCTTGAAAATCGTTGGAGGAACTAAGATGACAGAAAGCATTTTACAAATCAAGGATTTGAGAAAGTCCTTTGGGGACAATGAGATTCTCAAAGGCATCTCCTTGGATGTTAAACAAGGTGAAGTCGTTGTTATCCTGGGTTCCTCAGGTTGTGGGAAATCGACCTTGCTACGTTGCATCAATGGCTTGGAGACCATTCAAGGAGGCGATATTCTCCTGGATGGCAAGTCTATCACTGGCAGTAAGAAGGATTTCCACCTGATTCGTCAGAAAATCGGAATGGTCTTTCAAAGTTATGATCTCTTTCCACACTTGGATATCCTACAAAATCTGATCTTGGGTCCAGTCAAAGCTCAAGGACGTAACAAGGAAGAAGTCATTGCGGAGGCTGAGAAACTTTTGGATCGTGTGGGACTTCTGGACAAGAAGCATAGCTTCGCACGACAACTGTCAGGTGGTCAAAAGCAGCGTGTGGCAATTGTCCGCTCCCTACTTATGCATCCTGAAGTTATCCTCTTTGACGAGGTGACGGCGTCGCTTGACCCTGAGATGGTTCGTGAGGTTCTGGAATTGATCAACGACCTCGCTCAAGAAGGGCGTACCATGTTGATTGTGACCCATGAGCTTCAGTTTGCGCGTGCCATCGCTGACCGTATTATCTTTATGGATAAGGGAGTCATCGCTGAGGAAGGTACTGCTGAAGAATTTTTCAATCATCCAAAGACACAGCGAGCTCAAGAGTTTCTCAATGTCTTTGATTTCAGTCAGTTTGGTGCCTATTTGTAGCCCATTGTTTTTAGTGAAAATATAATATTTTAGGAGATATTTATGAAATTAACAAAGAAAATTTTTGCCCTATTAGCCCTCGTCTTTGCCTTGGTGGCAGTGACTGCTTGCTCAAGTAACAGTAGCTCTGGTAAATCAACAGCCAAAGCACGTACCATTGAAGAAATTAAGAAGAGTGGTGAACTCCGTATCGCCGTCTTTGCGGACAAGAAACCTTTCGGTTATGTAGATAACAAGGGTGCTTACCAAGGTTACGATATTGAACTTGGGAACCGTTTGGCCAAAGACTTGGGTGTTAAACCTAAATACGTTTCAGTAGATGCGGCCAACCGTGCAGAATTCTTGATTTCAAACAAGGTAGATATTACCCTTGCCAACTTTACAGTAACTGATGAACGTAAGAAACAAGTGGACTTCGCCCTTCCTTACATGAAAGTCTCAATCGGTGTGGTATCACCTAAAGACAAGGTCATTAAGGACGTTAAAGAACTTGAAGGTAAGACTTTGATTGTTACTAAGGGAACAACTGCTGAAACTTACTTTGAAAAGAACTACCCAAATATCAAATTGCAAAAGTATGACCAATATAGCGATGCTTACCAAGCCCTCCTTGATGGTCGTGGCGATGCATTCTCAACTGATAATACAGAAGTTCTTGCTTGGGCTCTAGAAAATAAAGGTTACGAAGTTGGAATCACATCACTTGGTGACCCAGATACCATTGCCCCAGCCGTTCAAAAAGGTAACAAAGAACTCCTCGACTTTATCAATAAAGACATTAAGAAACTTGGCGAAGAGAATTTCTTCCACAAAGATTATGAAAAAACACTTCACTCAACTTACGGTGATGCAGCTAAAGCTGATGACCTCGTGGTTGAAGGTGGCGAAGTGAAATAAGACTGACAGCCTTCGTAAGGGCAAGTCTTGCTTAATTAGAATAAAACAACCACCCCGTGGCTATCTAGCTTAGCTAGAAGCAGGGGTGGTTTGTTTGTTTTAGGCTGATTTTTTTCTTACCTTTTTGTTTTTTATGTTTCTCCACCCAATGACAATAATTGGCAAGAAAGCAGCTCCCACGATTCCCCAAGAAAGAAAAGCGTCAATATAATCAAAAAAAGTTTTGCGTTCACCATAGACCGAGGTAGAGCCATCTTTCCAAGTAATGGTTTTGTCCCTATCATCAATCCTTTTGTAGGACTCCCCATTATAAGTCAAATAATGATCCTTCCGTACATACATATTCAAATAGTTAGAGCCGTTCTTTGTGGGAAGGTCTGAGAACAGACTTTCCTTGGCGTAAACTTCAATGTAGATGGTTCCATCTTTAAGACCTTTAATTTTCTGAGTTCGAGCATTTTTGATAAGGAGCTTTCCATCTTGTACAATCTCCCAATCGTACTTACGACTTCTTCCTCCTTCGTTATAGGAAATAGCAAGCTTGTGGTTTTCAGACTGCCATAGCCCGTAGATACCATCTTTATAAACCCCATCATCAAAGAAAATCATATAGACGATGAAAATAGGTATCATAAGTAGGAAACATATCTCAAAAATGTTGGCTAAACGGTCTGTAAATTTATCCCAACGTGCTCGCCATCCAGTTTTGTACTTTTGTGTTCTTCGATATTCATTTTGTGAATGGTCTTTACTATTAATTTCCTGTTGATCACTATATTTTTTCTTTTTTTGATGCCTCATTTAGCCTATTTTTCCTTTTTAGATTTCTTTTTATTCGCCAATCGACAAAAATGGCATACAAAATCATAGAACCAATAATTCCAAATACGATATAAGGTTTCAGACGATCAAACAAGGTTATTCGTTGACCATAAAGGGATTTTGAACCATCGTTCCAGGTAATACTCTTGTTTTCATCATCAATCCGTTTGTAGGATTCACCATCATAGGTCAAGTAATTGTCTTTACGGACATACATATTCAAATAGTTGTAGCCGTTCTTTGTGGGAAGGTCTGAAAACAGACTTTCCTCAGCGTAAACTTCAATGTAGAGGGTCCCATCCTCTAAGCGTTTAATATCATCAACGCGTGCGTCTTTGATGAGAACATTTCCATCTTGAACAATATCCCAATCACGCTTACTTTCTTTGCGCCCTCTTTCGTAGGATATGGCAAGCTTATGATTTTCAGATTGCCACAGACCGTAGATACCATCTTTATAAACCCCATCGTTAAAGAAAATCATATAGACGATGAAAACAGGTATCATGAGTAGGAAACATATCCCAAAAATGTTGGCTAAACGGTCTGTAAATTTATCCCAGCGTGCTCGCCATCCTGTTTTGCGTTTTTGTTCTTTTCGATATGCTTTTTGTGAATGATACTTTCGGTTGAGTTTCTTTCGGTCAGCGTATTTTCTTTTTGATTGGTGTCTCACTTAGTTTTTCTCTCCTCTTTTGCCGAGCCTCTGTAATGATAAGAACTGAGCAAATCCCCATAAGTATCAAATAGAGGGCTTCAAAAACCTCATCTATAGTGGTTTTTCGTTCACCACAAGGGCTGGTAGAACCATCTTTCCAAGTGATAGTCTTGTTCCCGGAGTCTATTCGTTTGTAGGACTCGCCATCATAAGTTAGGAGATTCCCTTTTCGTACATACATTTCCAAGTAATTGTAACCGCCTTTTTGAGGAAGTTTTGAGAGGATATTTTCTGGAGCATAGACCTCAATATGGAGTGTTCCGTCATTCATTTTTTTGATAGTACGAGTATCTGCAACATTGATTATCGTTTTGCCATCCTGGACGACTTGCCAATTCGTATCACCATGTCTACGGATGTGTTCATAGGAAATGGCTATCGTGTGGTTTTCGGATTGCCACAGACCGTAGATATTACTTTCATTGACCGTATAGTGTTTGTAATAATAAAAACCACCATACAGCAGTGCAAGCAGCACTAAGATAATCAATTCAGCTGTTGGCTCTAGTGGGATTATCTTTCTCCAATCAAAGCGCCATCCTTTAGGTTCCTCAATACTTTGGCAGTCGCTATTTATATTTTCCTCTCCTTTAGAGAGAGTGATTAATTTTTTCTTTGTCATACCTAATCCTCTCATCAACCATTGTAACAAATTCATCTCCCAAGCAAAAGCTAGCCTGATTTGTGATATAATTGGGAGTGATTGCGGGCAAGAAAATCTTATTTCTTGTCAGACTTGTAAAAATAAAACAGAGGATTTTAAGATGAAACTGACACTCCATGAAATTGCCAAGGTTGTTGGCGCTAAAAATGATGTCACAGCCTATGAAGATGTTGCCATTAACCAGATTGAGTTTGATAGCCGTAAGATTACAGCGGGCGACCTCTTTTTGCCGCTCAAAGGTGCACGTGATGGACATGATTTTATCCAAGCAGCCTTTGACAATGGTGCTCTAGCGACATTCACAGAAAAAGAATTATCGGCTGATCAAGCCTATATCCTAGTTGATGATGCTCTTGAAGCCTTCCAAAAACTAGCTGCCTACTATCTTGAAAAGACCGGTGTTGACGTTATTGCGGTGACTGGTTCTAACGGCAAGACAACGACCAAGGACATGATTCATGATATCTTGGCCACAACCTATCGTACTTACAAGACCCAAGGTAATTACAACAATGAGATTGGTCTTCCTTATACTGCCCTACACATGCCTGATGATACGGAGAAAATCGTCCTTGAGATGGGGCAAGACCACATGGGAGACATTCACCTCTTGTCAACCTTGGCGAAGCCAAAAACAGCTGTTGTTACCTTAATCGGAGAGGCTCATTTGGAATTCTTTGGTAGCCGTGACAAGATTGCTCAAGGTAAAATGCAAATGCAAGACGGTATGCCTGATGGTAGCCTCTTGCTTGTACCTAGTGATCCTATCGTCGATCCATTCTTGCCAATCAATCTTGAAGTGGTACGCTTTGGGGATAGTGCGGAGCTTACGGTCTCTGAGTTGACAGAGTTCAAAGACCACCTCACCTTCTCAACAAACTTCCTAGACGGACAAGTTACCTTGCCAGTCACTGGAAAATACAATGCCACAAATGCCATGGTTGCTGCCTATGTCGCTAAACACTTGGGTGTAACTGAGGAAAATATCCTCTCAGCTCTTGCTAACTTGCAGCTTACAAAGAACCGTACCGAATGGAAAAAAGCAGCCAATGGTGCTGATATTCTTTCCGACGTCTACAATGCCAATCCAACAGCCATGAAGCTCATTTTGGAGACCTTCTCAGCCATTCCTAAGAATGAAGGAGGAAAGAAAATCGCTGTCTTAGCCGATATGAAAGAACTCGGTGAACAGTCTGTGCAACTTCACACACAGATGATTCTAAGCCTGACACCGGATGCTATTGATACGGTGGTTTTCTACGGTGAAGACATTGCAGAATTGTCACAACTTGCTAGCCAAATGTTCCCACTTGGTCATGTCTATTATTTCAAGAAGACAGCTGATGAAGACCAATTTGACGCTATGGTTAAGCAAATCAAAGAAAGCCTAGGCGAGCACGATCAAATCTTGCTCAAGGGCTCTAACTCTATGAACCTAGCCAAGGTCGTGGAAGAATTACAAGCTAAGAATTAAGTTCTCTAACCTGCTCTCTAAAGCAGGTTTTTGCTTTACCCTGAAATTTGATATAATAGCAGGCATAGTAATTTCAGCAGGAGAAGAGAATGAAGAATTTTTTGACAACCACCCAAACTCATCCACCTCAGATACCTTTGCCCTATTTTTTGCTTATGCTTTTGGCGATGGTACTTCTGAGTTACTTGAGTTGGCGTTGGTATAAGAATAAGATATGGCGTTGGACCTTTCTCACTATCCAAGCCATTCAACTCTTTGCCCTCTATACTTGGTACCTCTGGCAGGGCTTTCCACTTTACATTAGTCTGCCCCTTTACCATTGCCGCATGGCCATGTTTGCTGTTCTCCTCCTGAAAAATAGTAGAATAAAGAGCTATTTCGCTATTATGGGAGTTGTCGGGACTTACTGTGCATTGATTTATCCAGTATTTGATCCCTATGAGTTTCCACATATCACAGGCTTTTCTTTCCTAATTGGCCACTATGCCCTACTTGTCAATAGCCTGAATGCATTATTTAATAGTTATAAAACTCATCCCATCAGCAAGCGGCTGATTGTCGTGGCTACCTTTTTACTAAATCTAGCTTTGGTAATAGTTAATCAGACTATCGGTGGAAACTATGGCATGCTTAAACACACGCCATTTATTATGGGAACTCCCTTATTTGTCAAATACCTTGCCGTTTCAGGAGCTCTGATTATTCTCATGATAATCATGAAAAAAGGTCTGGAGCATTTTGAAGAGAAATATTAAATAAATGAAGAAACACGCTATCAGAAAGTTGATAGCGTGCTTTGTCAATTTATTTGTTTTATTCTAACACAAAACGCTTTCAGAATTGCTTTCACACTGTAATTTGGATATAATAAAAGAGCTGTGCCTGCGAGAATTATCGCAAGCCTTGACAACAAATGTAGCTTTCAAAAGACAGAAATTTTCTGAAAGAAGTGTTACAACTATCTTACTTTTCAATCTGGTAAAAACCTTTGCCTGTCAGTTTCTATTGAGCATGGAAGTTTTGCAATTCCTAAGGCAGCTACTGACGTTCCATACCACTAAGGAAAAGTATCAAAAAGATTATTTTTAAAGAAGAAAGAAAACTATGAGTATCCAAGACGAAATCAAAAAACGCCGTACTTTTGCCATCATCTCTCACCCCGATGCTGGTAAAACAACAATCACTGAACAATTGCTTTACTTTGGGGGTGAAATCCGTGAAGCTGGTACCGTAAAAGGTAAGAAAACCGGAAACTTTGCTAAATCAGACTGGATGGATATCGAGAAACAACGTGGTATCTCAGTAACTTCATCTGTGATGCAGTTTGACTATGCCGGAAAACGTGTCAATATCCTTGATACTCCAGGGCACGAGGACTTCTCAGAAGATACCTACCGTACCCTTATGGCGGTCGACGCTGCCGTCATGGTCGTTGACTCAGCCAAAGGTATCGAGGCCCAAACCAAAAAACTTTTCGAAGTTGTCAAACACCGTGGTATTCCTGTCTTCACCTTCATGAACAAATTGGACCGTGATGGACGTGAGCCGCTTGACCTCTTGGAAGAATTGGAAGAAGTGCTTGGTATTGCCAGCTACCCAATGAACTGGCCTATCGGTATGGGTAAAGCCTTCGAAGGACTTTATGACCTCTATAACGAACGCTTGGAGCTTTACAAGGGTGACGAGCGCTTTGCCAAGATTGAAGATGGGGATACCCTTTTTGCCAACAATCCATTCTATGAGCAGGCTAAAGAAGATATCGAACTCTTGACAGAAGCGGGTAATGAATTCTCTGAAGAAGCTATTTTAGCTGGTGAATTAACACCAGTCTTCTTCGGTTCTGCCCTCACTAACTTTGGGGTTCAAACCTTCCTCGATACCTTCCTCAAATTTGCGCCAGAACCACATGGCCACAAGACAGTGGATGGTGATGAGATTGATCCTCTTAACAAGGATTTCTCTGGTTTTGTTTTCAAAATCCAAGCCAACATGGACCCACGTCACCGTGACCGTATTGCCTTTGTTCGTATCGTGTCTGGTGAATTCGAGCGTGGTATGAGTGTTAACCTAACGCGTACAGGTAAAGGAGCTAAGCTCTCTAACGTCACTCAGTTTATGGCTGAATCTCGTGAAAATGTCGAAAATGCCGTGGCAGGAGACATTATCGGGGTTTACGATACAGGAACTTATCAGGTTGGTGATACCCTTACTGTAGGTAAAAACAAATTTGAATTTGAGCCACTGCCAACCTTTACGCCAGAGTTGTTCATGAAAGTTTCTGCTAAAAACGTCATGAAACAGAAGTCCTTCCACAAAGGAATCGAACAATTGGTGCAAGAAGGAGCCATCCAGCTTTATACCAATTACCAAACAGGTGAATACATGCTTGGTGCCGTTGGTCAACTTCAGTTTGAAGTCTTCAAACACCGTATGGAAAATGAATACAATGCCGAAGTTGTTATGACACCAATGGGTAAAAAGACTGTGCGTTGGATCCAACCTGAGGACCTTGACGAACGCATGTCATCAAGCCGAAATATCTTGGCCAAAGATCGCTTTGACCAACCAGTCTTCCTCTTTGAAAATGACTTTGCCCTCCGTTGGTTTG
>OLFS01002297.1_pt1 | contig 12326 bp, 13 predicted proteins | sample 1605491 | NCBI WGS metagenome assembly OLFS01 (sample SAMEA3888921, study PRJEB22519) | human gut metagenome | biome: human gut; feature: human-associated habitat; material: faeces | place: Denmark | collected 2011 | reverse complement strand
GATCACCTTGCCATCGTATTTTTTGCTGATCTTGTTCAGCGCGACAATTACCTGTGGATTGTTCATCATCCGCCAGTCTCACCCCAGCCAGTGGCCATCGTGTTGAAAGAGGGCCGCATTCTATGCAGCCGACACATGAAATTAAAGGCTTTTTGGCCCGAATTAGCCGCAAGTGCGCAGGAAAAACGGCTACGAATAGCAGACCAAATCGCTATAATGTGCCACCTGATTTGGTCGTTTTCGATATTGGATAGTCAATTGAGTAATAAAATGCGTATTGGCGGCTCCCTTGAGCAGTCTCTGAACCAGGGCTACCGCCTTGATCTGAAAGGGGTCATCCAGGAGGGATGGCAACAGACCCGCCGTACCGGATTTGGCCTGCTGCTGGCGATTGTCGGGGTGACGGCGATCTGGATCCTGCTCAGCAATGTGCTGCTGTTGCCCTATCTGGGGGATGACAGCCAGATGAATGTGGTCATGGTGCTGAGCCTGCTGATGACGGTGGTAATGGCCCCCATGACCAGCTCCCTCGATATGCTGGGGTTGCAGCAGTCGGTCGGGGTGCGCGCTAGAGCCAACCAGGTGTTCGACTTCTTCCGCCACTTTGTACGCCTCGGCATCTTGAGCCTGCTTGGCAGTCTGCTCACCAGCCTGTTTGGCCCGCTATTCGATCTGCTGGGATTGCCTGCCGTACTCTCTTTCATCCCCTCGGCTCTGGTCGGCATGGGGCTGCTCTTTACCGTACCTCTGGTGCTGGAGCGCGGCCTGACGCCGCCCCAGGCCATTCTGGTCTCTCTCAAGCTCTTTGCGCGCGGCTGGCCCAGCATTGTGCTGTTCCACGGCGTGATGACCGCGCTCTTCTTCCTGGCTCTGATCCCCATGGGGTTGGGGCTTATCTGGGTGGCACCGCTCTATTTCAACTGCAAGGGGATCCTCTATCGGGATCTCTGCGGGGTGGGGGTAGAGGTTAACGAGGTGACAGAAGGCCCCAACCATTTCAATGCATGATGCAAAAGGACGTTGAATGACCCGTCGATATGGAGTGACCAAGGCTGTGCGCCAGAGCCTGCTGGCAACGCTATTGCTGCCAGGGCTGGCGCTGGCTGAGCCGGTGCTGGATCTGCAATACAGCACCTTCTACAGCCAGATGAAGACCTTTGCCAAAGGGGAGTTTGGTCACGCCAGACTGGGGTTTTATCTGACCGATCCGCAAAATGGTCAGCGCTGCGGCCTCACCTTTGCCCGGGTTGCAACCGACAGCAAGGAAGTGGCGGGCGAGGTAACGGTCGATAGCGAACTGCGCCTGCCTTTTGATGAGGATCTCAACCTCGACAAGGGGATCGTAACCGTCGGCCTGAAAGAAGAGCACGCCACATGCGATATGACGGTACAGGTGATGGCAGATGCGCCGAACGGGCCCGAACTGCCGCTGGCCGAGCTGGCGGCCCGTCAGCAGCAGATGCAGTTGCTGCTCGACAAGATGGCGGGCATGGTCGGCAAGCACTTCCTGCCGAAGATGGAAGGGGTACGCATTACCCTGGTGCAGCAGAGCGGAACAGCTTATCTGATTGATGGTGCCCGTCAGGAGGCGCTGCCCTGGCAGGAAGGCCACCTGCTGCTGAGCAATGAGCAACTGGCCGCGTTCGCTGCCGGGCAACTGCGCCTGCAGGGTGACGTGCTGCGACTGACCCCCTGGTTGCACAAGGGCTGATATAGATGGTGCTGTCACGTTGGTAACAGGCAGATCAAGAAAGCAAAAAGGAGCGATCATCGCTCCTTTTTTATTGTGTGGCGTTTGCCCTGTGAGCGCGGCTTAGCGCACTTCAATCACATCCAGCATGTCCATCTCGTCGATGTCCAGCAGCGGCGCCTTTGGCATCTCGGGCGGATCAAACGCCTTGTCGCCGCCATCTATGATGCCGGAGTCGCGGTTGATGCTCTTGAAGTCAAACAGCTTATGATCGAGCAGGTGGCTCGGGATCACGTCCTGAATGGCGGTGAACATGGTCTCGATACGACCGGGGAAGCGGCGATCCCAATCCTGCATCATCTGCTTGATGGCCTGACGCTGAAGGTTCTCCTGCGAGCCGCACAGGTTGCACGGAATGATGGGGAAGGCTTTGACGTCGGCGTAGCGGATAAGATCCTTCTCTTTACAGTAGGCCAGCGGGCGGATCACCACGTTCTTGCCATCGTCGCTCACCAGCTTGGGCGGCATGGACTTGAGCTTGCCACCGTAGAACATGTTGAGGAACAGGGTCTCGAGGATGTCGTCGCGGTGGTGGCCAAGGGCAATCTTGGTGCAACCCAGCTCCTGGGCGGTGCGGTAGAGAATACCGCGGCGCAGCCGTGAGCAGAGGGAGCAGGTGGTTTTGCCTTCCGGTACCTTCTCTTTGACGATGGAGTAGGTATCTTCCTCGACGATCTTGTACTCGATGCCGAGGGAATCCAGATACTCGGGCAGCACATGCTCGGGGAAACCCGGCTGTTTCTGATCCAGGTTGACGGCAACCAGATCGAAATGGATGGGGGCGCTGGCTTTGAGGCTCATCAGTATGTCGAGCATACCGAAGCTGTCCTTGCCGCCGGAGAGGCAGACCATGACCTTGTCGCCCTCTTCAATCATGTTGAAGTCGGCAATGGCCTGACCCACGTTGCGCCGCAGGCGCTTCTGCAGTTTGTTAAAACTGTATTTTTCTTTGGCGTTCAGCTCTTCTAGCATGCTCGTAAAACCCGGGACACAAATAAGCGCGTTATTATAGCCATGTCCCGGGTGAGGGCAAGGTGCCAGGCACCTTATGATTGATTGCGACGGCTGTCGACCGGGCAGCTGTAGTCCGCCGGTTTGAGGATCAGGATGTCGCAGGAGAGGCGGTCAATCACATGTTCGGCAGTATTGCCGAGCAAAGCTGCAGAAAGCCCGGTACGGCCGACGCAGCCCATGATCATCAGGGTCGCCTTGAGCTCTTCTGCCATATCCGGCAACACCTCTTCCGGTAGCCCCTCTGCTACTCGGGTCCAGAGATGACCGATCCCGAACTTGTCGGCATGGCTTAGCAGCAGGCTTTCGTGGTGCTTGCGGATCGCTTCGTTGTAGGCGTTGGGATCAAACTCCGGCAGCTCGATGGCCACGTTGACCGGGGTGCCCGGGTAGGTGTTGACCAGATAAAGGTTGGAGCCCAGCAGCTCGGCGATGTCACTCCCCTCCTGGGTGATCCGTTCGTTGAGCAGTTTCTGATCCGGATCGTCGCTTGAGCAGTTGATGGCGGCGATGATGTTGCCGCCCCGTTGCCAGTGACCCTCCTTGACCAGCAGCACCGGACAGGGGCATTTGCGCAGCAGGTGCCAGTCGGTGGGGGTAAAGATGAAGGTTTGCAGGAAGCTGTGATGGTGTGTGGCTTTGACCACCAGATCGTGGCGCTGCTCCAGCACTTCCTGAATGACGCACTCGAAGGGGCGATTGTGCCAGACCACCTTCACTTCGCATTCGATCCCCTGTGCCCGATAGGGGGTCAGGATCTCGTCCAGCCACTCACGTCGCTGTGAAATGACGCCGTCGCGCATCTCTTGTCGCTCGTCCACCGAGAGCATGGCAGTCATTTCATACGAGAAGTCATAGATGGTGAGCAGCAGGGTCAGATGGGCGTTTTCGTCCAGCTCGGCGACTTTGACTGCCCGTTCGAGGGCGATTTGACGCTCCTCTTCTGGATTGATAACCACCAGAATATTCTGATATTTGACCATCTTCTCCTCCTTGGAAAAGTCCAATGACAGCAGAATCTTAGCCATTACAGCTTAGCGCAGGAGGAGGGGATGGGGAACGTACCGGATCACATTCCAGAGGAAAGGATCCGGCAGGGAAAGCAGGAAAATAGCGGGAGGGTAAGCGGAAAAATCAGCCGCAGGGCGGGCGAGTAGCTCCGGCCATCATGCCAAGGGCGACCTGATCCAGCACGGTAATGTATTTGCCTTTGACGCTGATGAGACCGGACTTCTGGAAACGGCCGAGCAGACGACTGATGGTCTCGACAGTCAGACCCAGATAGTTGCCAATGTCACCACGGGTCATGGAGAGACGGAACTCTTTGGCGGAGAAACCGCGCTCGGAGAAGCGTACCGAGAGATTGTGCAAGAAGGCGGCGAGGCGCTCTTCAGCATTCTTCTTGGAGAGCAGCAGGATCATCTCCTGATCGCCCATGATTTCGCTGCTCATCAGACGCATGATCTGCTGGCGCAGTTTGGGCATCTTGCCGGATAGATCATCAAGCACTTCAAAGGGGATCTCACACACCATGGCAGTTTCCAGCGCCTGGGCGAAGGAGGGGTGGGCCTGCTTGTTGATGGCATCAAACCCGACCAGATCGCCAGCGAGGTGGAACGCAGTGATCTGCTCATCACCTTGTTCGGTGATGGTGTAAGACTTGATGGTCCCGGAACGGATGGCATAGAGCGATTTGAACTCATCGCCAGCCTTGAACAGCTCTTCACCCTTCTGGATCGGCTTCTTGCGCTCGATGATGCTGTCCAGCTGATCAAGCTCGTTGTCGTTCAGAGTGAAGGGAATACAGAGCTGACTGATGCTGCAATCCTGGCAATGAATTGCACAGCCACCGCTCTGGATACGTCTGCCAGGTTTCTTTTCCGGGATCATAGGCTCATACGAATAATTGATTTATATCAAACAAGTTTACCATCAACTCATCCGTTTTGGATAGGGTTTCAAAAGGAAGCAATGCCAATCCAGAAGGTATGCACCCCGAACAAAATGAGCAGCAGGGCCCCGCCAAGGCGCAAACTGCGCAGGGTGAGCCAGTATCTCAGGCGATCGGCAAGCCCTCCCAACGCAAACAGGGTGGGCAGGGTGCCGAGACCAAAAAAGAGCATGATGAGCGCACCGCCACTGGCCGAACCGGCCGCCGCGCTCCAGGTCAGCATGGAGTAGACCAGCCCGCAGGGGAGCCAACCCCACACCATGCCAAAGGGCAATGCCTGCACAGGTGAGGTGAAGGGGATAAATTTGCCCGCCAGCGGTTTGATACGGGGCCAAAGTCTGGCGCCGAGCCGCTCCAGCAGCAAGATCCCTTGCCACCAGCCCGCCAGATAGAGACCAAGTGCAATCATCAATAGCGCTGCCACCAGGCGCAAGCCGGCAATAGCGTGTTTGCCTGCGCCCAGCTCGCTGGTGGTGGCGAGCAGGCCACCCACCAGTGCACCTGCAATGACATAGCTCAGGATCCGGCCGAGGTTGTAGTTGAGCAGATAGGCAAGCCGCCCCCAGAAGTGCTGCTTGTTGGCGGGGATCGCCATGGAGAGCGCGGCAGAGACACCCCCACACATGCCGATACAGTGGGCAGAGCCTGCCAGTCCGACCAGCAGGGCGCCGGCCAGATCAAGGTTGTGGGTCATGGTCAGCAGGCTTTACGGGTTTGTGGGCAGGTTGCTCTTCGTCAAACAGGATGTTGGAACCCTGCCGGTCGAGATCTTCAAACTGCTCGGAGCGAATGGCCCAGAAGAAGACGACCCCGGCGATGATCACAAACAGGATGGCGATGGGGATCAGGACAAAAATTATATTCATGAGAGGTACCTTGGCGTTCATCCTTGGCAAGCGTCCCCTATGGTAACCCTGTTCGGGCAGGGGGCCAGCCGCTATCAGTGAGAAATGTGGCCTGCATCGGAGGCAGGCCACATTTTCAGCTATTTTCCGCCACCAGCCTCATCGGTTGAGGCGCATGGAGTTGGTTACCACGATGAGTGAACTGAGCGACATGCCCGCCGCCGCCAGATAGGGGGGCAGCCAGCCGCAGGCTGCCAGCGGCAGCACCAGCAGGTTGTAACCGATGGACCAGGCGAAGTTCTCGATGATGATCTTGCGGGTACGCATTGCCAGCACTCTTGCCTCGAGCAGGCGGCTCAGGTCATCGGCCAGCAGGATGGCGTCGGCGCTGTTTTTCGCCAGATCGGTGCCACCAGCCATGGCAAACGAGGCGTGAGCGCCAGCCAGTACCGGCGCGTCGTTGATGCCATCGCCCACCATGATGCTGATATCTCCCTGGGCTTCCCGGGCCTTGAGGTAGGCCAGCTTGCCATCGGGCGAGACCCCCTTGACCAGCTCATCCACGCCCAGCTCGCGGGCAATCTCGTCTGCCTGCAAAGAGCTGTCGCCAGTCAGCACGGTAGTTTGCAGACCGGCAGCCTTGAATGCCGCGATCAGCGCCCTGGCATCGGGGCGCAGGGTATCTTCCAGATTGAAGCGGGCCAAGACCTGCTGCTCGTCGGCCAGATAGATAGCCAGACCGCGGCCGCGTTCTTGCGCCGGATCCAGCCCAAGCCAGCGGGCACTGCCGATGCGGTAGCGTACGCCATCCACCAGCGCTGTGATGCCGTGACCGATGACCGGGGTGATCTCGCGGGCGGATGGCAGCACACTGATACTGTCGGCAGGTAGCCGGAAGGCGCGAGCTATGGGGTGCTCGGATTGCGCCTCCATGGCCCGGGCGATGGCGAGGCAGTGCGCCTCGTCCACCTCTGCCAAGGTAGTTATGCCGGTCAGACTGATCTCACCTGTGGTCAGGGTACCGGTCTTGTCCATCACGATCCGGTTGGCCTTGGTCAGCACGTCCAGCACATGACCGCGGCGCAGCAGGATGCCGTTACGGGTCAGATTGGCGGTGGCCGAGGTCAGCGCCGTCGGGGTCGCCAGCGAAAGGGCACAGGGGCAGGTGGCAACCAGCACGGCAAGGGTGACCCAGAACGCCTGATCCGGTTGATGGAAGTGCCAGAAGGTCCAGACGCCAGCAGCAATCAGCAGCAGTATCAGAATGAAGTGGCGCGACAGCTGATCCGCCATCTGTGCGATGGCCGGTTTGTCATCGAGGGCATGATCCTGCAGCCGCATGATCTGGGCGATCCGCGACTCTTCGATGCGGTGGCTGACCCGGATCTGCAGAGGCGCATCCGTGTTGATGGTGCCGGCATAGACCTGATCGCCGCGCTGTTTGAGCAGGGGCAGCTGTTCACCGGTCAGCATGGATTCGTTGATGCTGGCTTGTCCTTCGACAATGATGCCGTCCGCCGGCAAGGTGGCGCCGGCCAGCACCCGTACCCGATCGCCGACCTGCAAGGTCTTGGCCGCTACCTCATGCTCCCCTTCATCATCGATGCGGGTCGCCATGATGGGCACCAGTCGTGCCAGGTTGGAGCTCGATTCCGACGCCTTGCGCCGGGCCCGCAACTCGAGAAAGCGCCCCAGCAGCAGGAAGAAGACGAACATGGTGATGGAGTCGTAATAGACCTCACCGGTATTGAACACGGTAGCCCACATGGAGGCGATAAAAGCCCCGATCAGCGCCAGCGACACCGACACATCCATCGACAGGTGACCCTGTTTCAGGCTGCGCCAGGCGCCCACGTAAAAGGGCTGGGCCGAGTAGATCATGATGGGGGTGGAGAGCAACAGGCTTATCCACTTGAAGTAGACCATGAACTCATCTTCAACGCTGATGAAGAGATCCATATAGAGGGCCACGGCGCACATCATCACCTGCATTGAGCCCAGCCCCGCCAGCGCCAGCCGGAACATATAGCTGCGCACCTCTTTGGCGTAGAGCGCCTCCTGTTGATGGGTCTGGAACGGGTAGGCACGATAGCCGATTTGGGCGAATCCCTTGAGGATGTCACTCAGGGAGAGCAGCTCCGGATCCCACTTGATGCGGGCCCGGTGGGTGGTGGTGTTGACGTTGATGTAGCGCAGGCCGCCAAGGGTCATCAGGTGGCGTTCGATCAGCCAGGCACAGGCGGCGCAGGTCAAGCCTTCAACCGTCAGCTGGATTTCGCGAAGGGTACCGCTGTCGGTGACAAACTCCTGTTGCACTTCTGCCAGATCGTAGTGGGTGAGGGCTGCCAGCTCCTCGGGCACCAGATCGCCCTTGGTGCCGGGAGCGGTGCGGTGATCGTAGTAACTGGCGAGGCCGCACTCCATGATGGTCTCTGCCACAGCCTGACAACCGGGGCAGCACATGGGGCGAACAATCCCCTTTATCTCGAGGGAATAGCCACTATTGGCGGGTACCGGCTCGCCACAGTGAAAGCAGGGGGTCATGATTGATGCCCCCCTGAATGCAGAATGCAAGCAGCAGGGGAGCTGGCTAGAACCGGCTCGCCACAGTGAGAACAGCCGATCATGGCTTAGCGTCCTTTCGGGTCGAGTTCGACAGGGGCCAGGGTGGGCAGCTGGACGGTCTCTTGCAATCGCCATTGGTGATCAAAGGCATCGACCCGAATGTGCCACTTGCCGACCAGCGGCTTGTCGAAATGGAGGCGATAGGTGCCGCTCGCATCGGCGGTGATCATGTGTTCGCTGTCCTGACCGGCCAAGGTCGGGTGGAACAATGAGAGATAGAGAGCTTGCCCGGCAGGAATGTCACCGCTGATGGGTTTGAGGGTCAGCTCGTTGCCGTCAACCTCCAGCCCAAAGCGGATATTGAGCGCTTCGGAGCGGTCAAACTTGCTCAAGTCCTGATTGATCTCTTTCCCTTGTTTGTAATAGTCCTCGGCCACCAGATTGACCCCATCCTTGCTGGCGATGATGGCGGTGGCGATACTGCCGACCACGGCGGCAGTGGGGAGGGCGATGATAAACCAGGGCCAGAATTGGCGATACCACGGTTTGGATAGAGGTTGGGTCATGATTGCTACTGCCATGAAACGAATGATTAACGTGGAAGATGGTTTTTACGCAACACAAGATAACAAAAAGCCTCGAGGAGTCGAGGCTTTTTGCTGTGTAATCACGTGTTTATCACATGTTACAACGTTACGGGCGAACCTTATTTGGCAGACTGTTGATGAGACAGGCTGTAAACGTAGGAGGCCAGCAGGTGAACCTTGTCCTCACCCAGAATGTCTTTCCAGGCTGGCATCACGCCGTGACGACCGTGGGTGATGGTTTGTACCACCACTTCGCGGGAGCCACCGTAGAGCCAGGTGTTGTTGGTCAGATCTGGCGCACCGACGGCAACACCGCCCTTGGCATCGGCCCCGTGGCAGGCAGCGCAGATGGCAAAGCGTGCTTCACCTTTCTTCGCTTCCACCAGGTCGACCTTGCGACCGGAGAGGCTTAGCACATAGGAGGCCACTTCCTGAACGCCATCTTTGCCGAGGATTTCACCCCAGGCAGCCATGATCCCCTGACGACCGCCCATGATGGTGGTCTTGATTTGATCTGGCTGGCCGCCCCATTGCCATTCGCTGTCGGTCAGGTTCGGGAAGCCGCGGCCACCGCGGGCATCGGATCCGTGGCACTGGGAGCAGTTCTGCAGGAACAGACGCTGACCCACTTTCAGGGCTTCCGGATCCTTGGCGATTTCGGTAATGGCACGATAGGTTTTGCCATCCGCTTCATAGGTGAGTTCACGGAACTTGGCGCCGTAGATCTCGTCAGCCTTGGCGACCTCACGGTCATACTCCACCGCGCGACCTTCAGCCTTGGCCGATTCGGTTGCAGCCTTGGACTCTGCCAGCGAGCGCACGTCCTGGTTGGAACTTTGCCAGCCCAGCAGGCCTTTGAAGTTGCCAAGCCCCGGGAAGGCGACCAGATAGACCAGACCGGTGACGATGAAGAAGAGGAACATGTAAGTCCACCACTTCGGCAGCGGGTTGTTGATCTCCTCGATGCCATCGAAGGAGTGACCCATCGATTTGCCTTCTTCAACACCCATCTTGTCCTTGCGGCACCACATCAGCAGCAAGAAGCAGCCGAGGATGGTTCCCAGACTGATGACAGTCACAAAAATGCTAAACAGAGTGCTCATTATTGTTTCGCTCCTGCGTTCTTTTTATCAGCACCGGGTTGCTCATCATCGGCAAAAACCAGATTGGCAGCCTCGTCGAAAGAGGTCTTGCGGCGTTTGCTGTAGGCCCAGACGATGATGCCAATCATGATGGCCATCAACAGCAGGGTATACAGACCGCGAAATGTGCCGTAGTCCATCTTCGCCTCCTTATTTCAGGGCATGACCCAGTGATTGCAGATAGGCCACCAGCGCATCCAGCTCGGTTTTGCCCTTCACGGCTTCGCCAGCACCCTGAATATCGGCGTCGGTATAGGGCACACCGAAGTGATCGCGGAACAGCGCCAGTTTCTTGGCCGTCATCTCACCGGTCAGCACATTGGTATCAAGCCAGGGGTAGGCGGGCATGTTGGATTCCGGTACCACATCGCGCGGGTTGATCAGGTGAACCTTGTGCCACTCGTCGGAGTAACGGCCACCGACACGGGCCAGATCCGGACCCGTACGCTTGGAGCCCCACAGGAAGGGGTGCTCCCAGACGCTCTCACCGGCGACCGAGTAGTGACCGTAACGCTCGGTTTCGGCACGGAACGGACGGATCATCTGACTGTGGCAGTTGGTGCAGCCTTCGCGAATAAAGATGTCGCGTCCTTCCATCTGCAGAGCGGTGTAGGGCTTGAGGCCCTCCACCGGCTCGGTGGTTTGCTTTTGGAAGAACAGCGGAGTGATTTCAACCAGGCCCCCCAGACTGATGGCGAAGATGATGCCGACCACCAGCATGGGAACGCTTTTTTCAAATATTTCGTGACGGTTATTGTTGCTCATGGGTTGACCTCTTCAATCATGCTGGCTGGGCGACAGGTTCCAGAGAACCTTTGGGCGCAGTGATGGTGCGATAGGCGTTGTAAGCCATCAGCAACATGCCGGTGACGAAGAAGCAGCCACCCAGGAAGCGCACGAAATAGAAGGGATAGGATGCCTGCAGCGCTTCAACGAAGCTGTAGGTCAGGGTGCCGTCTTCGTTGACTGCACGCCACATCAGGCCCTGCATCACGCCGGAAATCCACATGGCGACGATGTAGAGCACTGTGCCCACGGTCGCCAGCCAGAAGTGAACGTTGATCAGCTTGACGCTGTACATCCGGCCCTGGCCGAACAGGTTCGGGATCAGGTGATAGACCGCACCGATGGAGACCATGGCAACCCAGCCCAGCGCACCGGAGTGAACGTGACCAACGGTCCAGTCGGTGTAGTGGGAGAGGGCGTTGACGGTTTTGATCGCCATCATCGGGCCTTCGAAGGTCGACATGCCGTAGAAAGAGAGGGAGACGATCAGGAAGCGCAGGATGGGGTCATAACGCAGTTTGTGCCAGGCACCGGAGAGGGTCATGATGCCGTTGATCATACCGCCCCAGGAGGGGACGAACAGGATCAGGGACATAACCATGCCGAGGGACTGAGCCCAGTCAGGCAGTGCGGTGTAGTGCAGGTGATGCGGACCGGCCCAGATGTAGAGGGAGATCAACGCCCAGAAGTGGACGATGGAGAGACGATAGGAGTAAACCGGACGACCGGCCTGCTTGGGCACGAAGTAGTACATCATCCCCAGGAAGCCGGCGGTCAGCAGGAAGCCTACCGCGTTGTGGCCATACCACCACTGCACCATGGCGTCCATGGCGCCGGAGTACATGGAGTAGGACTTCATGCCGGAGAGCGGCACTTCCATGTTGTTGACAATGTGCAGCACCGCAACGGTGATGATGAAGGCACCGAAGAACCAGTTCGCAACATAGATGTGGGAGGTGGTGCGCTTCATCAGGGTGCCGAAGAAGACGATGGCATAGGCAACCCATACCACAGTGATGGCGATATCAATCGGCCACTCCAGCTCGGCATACTCTTTGGCGGAGGTGAAACCCAGCGGCAGAGAGATGGCGGCAGAGAGAATGATTGCTTGCCAACCCCAGAAGACGAAGGTTGCCAGCGGGCCACCAAACAGTCTGGTTTGACAGGTGCGCTGCACCACGTAGAAGGAGGTGGCCATCAGTGCACTGACGCCGAAGGCGAAGATCACTGCGTTGGTATGGAGGGGCCGCAGACGACTGTAAGTCAGCCACGGGGTCTCGAAGTTGAGAGCAGGCCAGATCAACTGGGCTGCGATCAGTACGCCAACCGACATGCCGACAATTCCCCAGACAATCGTCATGACGGTAAACTGGCGAACAACGGTGTAGTTGTACTCAGGATGGTTAGTTGTATGGCTCATCGTTATATTCCGCTTCCGATGCTGCTGTTGTTTGGTTTTGTATCCGGAGAACCGGACTGGCTTCATCAGCCACCGCCGACCAGTTGTTAACATCTGTTAACGAAAGGAAAAGCAAAAGATGGCTAAATGAAAACTGCATGGGAATGATACTGAAGTGACAGGTAAAATAACAGTATAAACAGTGATATATTTGGCTCCGTCCGGTCTCGATATGGCAGTTTTTTACCTTGTTCGAGATCACAAAAAACTATTTTAATTGCATCTTAATC
>OLFS01002286.1_pt1 | contig 12376 bp, 9 predicted proteins | sample 1605491 | NCBI WGS metagenome assembly OLFS01 (sample SAMEA3888921, study PRJEB22519) | human gut metagenome | biome: human gut; feature: human-associated habitat; material: faeces | place: Denmark | collected 2011 | reverse complement strand
CAGGATCAAAACGCGGTACATTACGGCATGGTGGGGCTTTTTTGCGTGTAAAAATGGCATATAATGAGAACATCAATGGTTTAGAAATATGGATATTAATAGTTTAGATACTGTGAATTGAGGTGATAGAATGGATAGTTTGTTTGATTTAGAGCCTACAAATGCATATGAGCCACTTCCTGTGCGTATGCGTCCTACCAAGTTGGATCATTTATACGGTCAAGAGAAGGCCGTAGGGAAGGGGACCTTTTTACGTGCTATGGTAGAGAAGGATACCATACCATCTATGCTTTTTTATGGGCCTTGTGGAACGGGGAAAACTACACTAGCAGGTATCATTGCTAAGGTAAGTAATAGTCATTTTGTAAATTTAAATGCTACCAATGCTGGTATAGGTGAGTTGCGTAACATCATAGAGGATGCTCGTAAGCGCGTACGGTCATTACAACAAAGAACTATATTATTCCTCGATGAAATCCACCGTTTCAATAAAAGCCAACAAGATGTGTTATTACCTTGTGTAGAAGATGGTACGATTATCCTCATTGGTGCCACCACAGAAAATCCTTTTTTTGAGGTTAATAGACCGCTTTTATCTCGTTTGCGACTCATAACATTGGAGGCTTTGACACCAACGGCGATTGGTCAAATTTTGCGTCGTGCTATTACAGATGAAGAGGTAGGTCTTGGTAAACGCCGTTTACAAGTAACCGATGAAGTGCTAGAGGATGTAGGAATTTTCGTTAATGGCGACGGTCGTATGGCTTTAAATATTTTAGAGCAGGCTGCAGCCATGGTACCCGATGAAGGAACTATTACTATAGAGGTCCTTGAAAAGGTCGTAGGCCGCCGTATTTATACATACGATAAAAAAGGTGATAGCCACTACGATACGATCTCTGCGTTTATTAAAAGTATGCGTGGCTCTGATGTGCAAGCGACGATGCACTACTTGGCACGTATGATTGAAGCTGGCGAAGATCCTAACTTTATCGCTCGTCGTATCGTAATTTGTGCTGCTGAGGATGTAGGCCTTGCAGATCCTCAAGCTTTGATTCTCGCCAATGCAGCCGCTCAAGCCGCTCATATGGTAGGCTTCCCTGAAGCGCGCATTATATTATCTGAGGCGGCTTGTTATGTAGCCTTAGCGCCGAAAAGTAATTCTGCTTATATGGCAATCGATGCAGCTATTGCCGATGTGCGCCACAAGGATTGTGGACAGGTGCCAGATCATTTAAAAGATAGTCATTACAGTGGGGCTAGTAAACTAGGCCATGGGAACACCTATAAGTATGCTCATAACTATCCGAATGGCTATGTACAGCAGCAGTATTTACCAACACCTCTTAAGGATGCTACATACTACAATGGTATTAAAATAGGCAAAGAAGAACAGTTACTTCGTGACTGGGAGGAACGGCGTAAAAGCTAACTAAATACTTCGATATATGCTATAATATAATGATAAGTTAATTTACAGTAGTGTTATATAAGTAAGGGGTTTGTATAGATTTATGGCAGAAGAAAAAACTTCCACCAAAAAACGCAATACACGACGAAAGCGAACAAGTACAAAACAGCAAACTAAGTCTCAAGGATTTTCCTTGCGCAACGAAGTTAAAGGCTTAATTGTAATTGCCTTTGCAGTTATTTCCTTGCTCGGATTCTTTGGATTTGAACTCGGTCTTGTAGGACAGATTTTAACAGGTATATTCCGTTATGGTTTTGGCCTAGGCGGTATTATTCCTTGCCTTGGTGTGTTCTGGATTGGCTGGCGATTATTGTATAAAGGAACATTTATTTCCGTTACTAAACGGGGCGTTGTAATGACTTTGTTCTTCCTATTCTTGCTAGCCCTTGTTCCATTGTGGCGCGTTCCTGAGGGGCAGGAATTAATCACAACACAATTGGCTGACCAAGGTGGTGTAGTAGGTGGTGCCATCGCTACATTCCTTCGCACCCTATTAGGTGAGCTAGGGGCTATCATTTTAGATGTGTTCTTATTATTAGCTTTTGGTATTCTGATCACTCGTTTATCTTTGCGAAGTGGCTTGCAAAAGGCAGCGGATAAAACACAAGTAGGTTTAGATGTAGCTAAAGAAGTGGCTGCTGAGAAGGTAGCTGTAGCTAAAGAGGTCTTTGAAGATTGGAATGAACAACGTAAAGAAGCTGCAGAACAACGGAAAGCGTATAACAGGGAAAAGGATACACGCTTTGCTGATGCTGCAGATCAAGCGTTAGATACACTTGAAAAACGAGGTATCACTACTGACCGAGATAACTTTGAAACGAGTGCGGTTGTAGATAATGAACCTATGGTGGATACAGTAACGACTGTAGAAGCTCCAAAGGCTCCTACATCTTGGAAAGAATTAGCTGAAATAGAAGCGCGCAACCGTGCAGCAGAACAATTGGCGAATATTTCTGAAGATGCTGGTGATGCGAAGTCTTATGATGTAGATGATTTTGATCAATTCTCTGATGCTAGTAGATCTACAGGTGATGACTATGTATATACTCCAGATGAGGATTATACATATACTCCAGACGAAGGATATATAGATGAATCTGACTCAGTAGAGAATAACCATGAGGAACAACCAAAGTTTACATATCAAAATACAACGATTGGTCCATTGGAAACTAATCACGCTGCCATAGCTTCTGCTGTACCTGGAACAGGTGCTGCAGCAAGTTCTGTAAGTGCTGGTGCCGGTATGTCTGGTATGAGTTTACAAGTACCATCTACTATTAGTACTACAGAAGATACAGCACAAGTAGCAGTATCTAAAGATGGTCAAATTCATCGTACCTATGATAGACCTTATCATTTCCCAAGCCTTGATATTTTGGCGAAAGGGAAGGGGAGTCAAAGCAATGGTGAAGAAGTAGCGCAAAATGCAATGATGCTTGAAAATGTATTGAGTAACTTTGGTATTACTGCTAAGGTCGTTAATGCTACACAAGGTCCAACTGTTACACGCTACGAAATTGAACCTGCACCTGGTGTAAAGGTTAGCCGTATCGTCAATTTAACTGATGATATCGCCTTAAACTTAGCGGCTCAACATATTCGGATGGAGGCTCCAATCCCTGGTAAATCCGCCATCGGTATCGAGGTTCCTAATAAGACGACAGAGGCCGTTCATTTACGTGATGTTCTTGATTGTAGTGACTTCAAGGACGCTCGTGGGGGTATTCCGGTGGGTCTTGGCAAGGATATTGCAGGTAAGCCTGTTATTACTGACCTTGCGAAGATGCCTCACTTGCTTGTAGCAGGTACTACTGGTTCTGGTAAATCTGTATGTGTAAATACTTTGATTTCAAGTATTCTATTTAGTCGTAAACCAGAAGAGGTTAAGCTTTTATTAATCGACCCTAAGATGGTTGAATTGTCTATCTACAATGGCATTCCTCATTTGATGGCGCCAGTTGTAACAGATATGAAAAAAGCAGCCGCTGTATTGCGTTGGGCTGTTCGTGAGATGGAGGCTCGTTATAAAGCTTTTGCAGCATCTGGCAAACGCGATATTAAGAGCTATAACGAAGCGCACCCTAAGGCGGCTATGCCTTTGATTGTATTAATTATCGATGAGTTAGCTGACCTTATGATGACTGCTCCTGATGATATTGAAGAATCTATTAGTCGCTTAGCACAAATGGCGCGTGCTGCAGGTATTCACATGGTACTCGCTACGCAACGTCCTTCTGTCAACGTTATTACAGGCTCTATTAAGGCCAATGTACCTAGCCGTATTTCCTTTGCAGTAGGTTCTCAAATTGACTCCCGTACTATTCTCGATATGGCGGGTGCTGAGAAATTGCTTGGTAAAGGGGATATGTTATTTGCTCCAATTGGTGCTAATAAACCAATTCGTGTACAAGGTGCGTTTATCTCTGATGATGAGGTAGAACATCTTGTAGAATTTGTAAAAGCTCAACGTGAACCAGAATATGACAATACTGTTACACAAGAGGCTGAAAAGGAAACCGAAAAAGAATCATCAGAAGAAAATGATATTTACCGCGATGAATTATTAGAACGTGCTGTTAATCTCGTTATGGAATCTGGTCAAGCTTCTGTGTCTATGTTACAGCGTCGATTCCGCATTGGGTATACTCGTGCGGCTCGCCTTGTAGATACGATGGAAGATCTTAAAATTGTTGGTCCTAGTATGGGCAGTAAGGCTCGAGAAATTTTGATGAGCCCTGAACAAGCTAAGGCGCGATATTTCTCAGACTCCAATGATGAGCAATAATTAAATGATTACGATATGAGTATTATGTAGATTAAGAGAGGAACGAAAATGGCTGAATTAGGCGAAGAATTACGACGTGAACGAGTAAGACGTAATTTAACCTTTAAAGATGTGGAGCAAGTACTGCACATTAAAACAACCTATTTGGAAGCTATCGAAGATGGTAAGTATGACATCATTCCTGGTCAGGTCTACGTAAAAGGCTTTATTCGTAATTACGGTAATTATTTAGATCTTGATGGGGATCGCTTGGTAAAAGCCTACCAAAGTCAAGTAGGTGATATAGATACGTTTTCTTTGCGTTCTGTGACGCGCCAGAAGGCACAAGCTGCGCCAAATTTGGTGCAAAGTGAATTCGTTGAATACCAAACCTCTAAAAAGCGTATGTCCTTAGAAACGCGTCAACGAAAACGCCAACGTTCTATCGTTCAGGAACGTATTATTTTAGGCATTATTTTATTCTGTATGGCATTATTTTTACTGTGGTTATTCCTTTTCTAATAGTTGATTAGGAATGATAGAAAGGCATTTACACAATCAATGGATAGATTTTTAGTAACAGAACCTTCGGATATGAAGGAACGTGGTTGGGCTGAATTAGATTCCGTTCTCATCAGTGGGGATGCTTATGTGGACCATCCATCTTTTGCGCCTGCGGTTATCGGTAGATACTTGGAATCCAAAGGTTATCGTGTAGGCATTATAGATCAACCAGATTGGAATGATGTAGAGGCTTTCAAAAAACTAGGTAAACCGCGTCTAGCGTCCCTTGTTACAGCAGGGAATCTAGACTCAATGCTCAATAAATTTACGGCGGCAAAGAAGATTCGCCGTCAAGACGATTATTCTCCCGGTGGTGAATCTGGACATCGTCCAGATCGGGCTACCTTGGTATATGCGAACCGTATGAAAGAGGCATATAGTGATGTGCCGCTTATTATCGGTGGTATAGAGGCATCCTTACGCCGCTTTGGTCATTATGATTATTGGTCAGATACTGTGCGTCGTTCTATTTTAGTTGATTCAAAGGCGGATGTACTTGTTTATGGTATGGGTGAACTTCAAATTGTAGAATTAGCTGATGCGTTAGATCAAGATAGATTTAAAGAGTCCTTGCCATCTATTCGTGGTATTTGTTATATGGCCAAGGAAATCCCTACTATAGACTATGTTGAGTGTCCATCTTTTGAGGAAATTAAAGCGGATAAGATGGCTTTTGCTGATGCATTCCGTATGCAGTATGATGAACAAGATCCATTCTATGGTCGTATAGTAGTACAAAAACATGGCGATAGATATCTTGTTCAAAACACACCTGCATTGCCACTTACGCAGGAGGAAATGGATGGCGTATATAACTTGCCGTATACTCGCAAGTGGCATCCTAAATATGATGATAAGGGTGGCGTGCCAGCATTAAGCGAAGTACAGTTTAGCCTTGTAAGTCAACGGGGGTGCTTTGGTAGCTGTTCATTCTGTGCAATAACAAATCATCAAGGTCGTATCATCCAAAACCGTAGTCATGAGTCTTTACTTGATGAAGCTCAAACTATGATTAATATGGATAACTTTAAAGGATATATTCATGATGTTGGGGGCCCTACGGCGAACTTCCGTCATTTAGCTTGTGACAAACAAGCTGTATATGGTGCTTGTAAAGGTCGTACTTGTGCTGCTCCAGAGCCTTGTGAAAATCTAAATACAAACCATGATGACTATATTGCTTTACTCCGTAAATTACGTAAGCTAAAAGGCGTAAAAAAGGTATTTGTTCGTTCTGGCTTGCGTTATGACTATGTTCTAGCGGATAACAATAAAGATTTTGTCCGCGAGCTTTGTGAATTTCATGTAAGTGGACAATTAAAAGTAGCGCCAGAACATGTTTCTAAACGCGTTACCAATATGATGGGCAAAGCTGGTAAGGAAGAGTTCCTCACCTTTAAATCTTGGTTTGAAGAGGCCAATAAAAAGCTTGGTAAGAAGCAATATTTAGTACCATATTTTATGAGCTCTCATCCAGGTTGTGCCTTGGAAGATGCTATTGAATTAGCTGAGTTCTTACGTGATCAACATATGTATCCAGAACAAGTGCAAGACTTTATTCCTACGCCGGGAAGCTTATCGACATGTATGTACTATACGGGCATTAACCCACTGGATGGAAAACCTGTATATGTTGCCAAAAAAGGTAGAGATAAAGCTAAGCAGCGGGCCTTAATGCAATATAAAAATATTGAAAATTATGACCTTGTAAAAGAGGCACTCATTGAAGCTAATCGACGTGACTTGATAGGGTTTGGACCTGAATGTTTGATTCCACCACGCCCAATTGGTCGGACTAATCGTACTAGTCAATCTAGTGGTTCTCGTAATAGTGGGAAGAATAATGATCGTCGCAACGGACGTCAGTCTAGTGAGAAAAGTAGTAAGGGTAGACCCTCTCGTAATGGCATGACCAAAAGTCGTCCATCTAATAGTAATCGAGGACGTGGTAGTCGTTAATAATGGAGAATAGCTTTGTCTATTCTGGTTTGGGAATACTTTATGTCTTATAGGAGGCATATATGAAACGGTGGATTGCTCCGGGCGTTTTAGCCCTATTTGTTATAGGAATGTTAACCTATGGCGTAAACTTTTACCATCAAGAACAGTTAGAACATGCAAAAGAACCTGTTCGTGGTGAGATTACTGTTTATACAGACTTGCCGAACAATATAACTACATTGCTTGCCGACCGATATGAAGAGGAGAAAAATGTAAAAGTTACAGTTATGCCTCTTACAGAAGAGCAAATGGCCCAACGGTCGGCTTCAAATGTAGCTGATACATCTGGTGATCTGGTACTTACCTCTGAAGATAATCTTGTTGTAGGGGCAAATGTAGGGAAATATGCACCTATCGTTAATGAGAGAATTGACGAAGTACGTGATAATCTAAAAGATATAAATGGGTATTGGGTAGGTCTTTGGTATGATCCTATTGTATTTGTTCAAAATGACACCTTCTACAATGGGATAGGTAAATATATTACTACTTGGGATACATTGGGAAAACAAGGTGATTGGTCTATTGTGATGACCGATTTTGTAGCATCCCAAAATGCAGCTAATTTGTTATATAACATGGTGGAATATAGAGGCGAGCCTGAGGCACTGAACTATTTATATAGCTTAAAGCCACATATAATACAACATGCCAAGTTCTTGTCTACTCCAGTTCGCTTAACTGCGTTAGGAGAGTCTAATATCGGCATTGGTAATTTGTCTGATGCAGCCCAATATACTCGTCATGGATATCCGATTAAGGTTATATACCCAACAGATGGAACATCTTATTATGTAACTGGCGCTGCTGTATTAAAAAATTCAAAACATAAAGCAGATAGCGTTGAATTTATTAATTGGTTGTTATCTACAAAGACTGCAAAATATATGGTTGAAAATAATTTCACCTATATATTTACGAATCCAGAAATGGATGAGCCAAAAGACTCATTGGGGCACGAGTTAATTTTATGGCCTGTTAATGGTGGTTACACTATAGATGGTAAAAAGTTATTGTTAAATCACTGGGTTAGCCAAGTGCGCTTCCGCAAGGAGTAACTCAGTTATATAGATCCTATTACAGGAAGTAAATTGAGAAATAAACTAGTTATGAAAGGATATAGAATGGGTAAGAAATTAGGGTATGTTAGCCTAGGTTGTGCTAAAAACTTAGTAGATACAGAGGTAATGTTAGGCTTATTGAAAGATAATGGCTATACGATTACAGAGGAGCTAAGCGAAGCAGATCTTATCGTTGTAAATACCTGTACCTTTATTGAGAAAGCAAAAGCTGAGTCTATTAATACTATTCTTGAGGTGGCTCAATATAAAGAGGATGGTAACTGTAAAGGTCTTATTGTAGCAGGTTGCTTAAGCCAACAATATCAAGATGAATTATTCCAAGAAATTCCTGAAATTGATGCTTTAATCGGTACAGGTGCATGGGACCAGATTATGGTAGCCGTTGATGCTATTGAGCATGGCAATCGCAGTTGTATCATGGAAAATATTACAAATATTTATGATGAGCGTATGCCACGTATTCAAACAACGCCTCGGTACAGTGCATATGTAAAAATTGCTGAAGGCTGTAATAATGGTTGTACCTTCTGTATTATTCCAAAGGTGCGTGGTGCATTCCGCAGTCGTACTATTGAGTCTATTAAGGCTGAAGTAGAACGATTGGCTGCATCTGGTGTTAAAGAGGTCGTTCTTATCGCTCAAGATACAACTAGTTACGGTATTGATCTAAATGATGGTAAACCATTGTTGACTACATTGCTTAAGGAATTAACTGCCGTAGAAGGTATCGAATGGATTCGCATGTTATACTTATATCCAACTTTCTTCTCCGATGAATTGTTAGATATTATCGTTAATGAGCCAAAACTTTGTAAATATGTAGATATTCCATTGCAACATGTGAATAACGATATTTTAAAACAAATGAATCGTCGTGATGATCGCAATGATATTGAACGTTTGCTTAAGAAAATTAGAAATGCACCGACTCATATTACATTGCGCACATCTATCATCGTTGGTTTCCCTGGTGAAACAGATGAACAATTTGAAGAACTTTGTGACTTTGTAAAAGAAATTAAATTCGATAATATGGGCGTATTTACCTACTCTCAAGAGGAAGGAACACCAGCTGGTGCTCGTGAAGATCAAGTGCTAGAAGAGGTGAAAGAAGAACGTTATCATATTCTCATGTCCATTCAAGCTGCTATCTCTGAAGAGAATAATCGCGATTTAGAAGGTACTATTGACTATGCAATGGTGGAAGAAATCGAGGACGGCGAGAATGGTACATTACTAGCTAAAGGACGCTTGAAATCTCAAGCACCTGATGTAGACGGTAATATGTACATTGAAGACTGCGGTGAAGAGGTTCAACCTGGTGATATTCTTAAAGTACAGGTAGAGCAAGGCTTTGCGTACGATGTAGTAGCTACGGTTGTAGAATAAAACACAGCTCGATTCTTTCGATTGTGGAGGTGATCTGATGATTGTAGAACTTATTTCTACAGGTTCAGAATTATTGCTAGGCGATACAGTGAATACAAATGTATCTTGGCTAGCACAAGAATTAAATAAATTAGGCTATACTATTGCTCATCAATCTGTAGTGGGGGATAATCCTAAGCGCATGGCAGAGGTCTTTCAATTAGCTAGCACTAGAGCGGACATCGTTATTAGTACTGGTGGTTTAGGCCCAACACAGGGTGATATTACACGTAATGTATTGGCGGATTCTGTGGGCCGAAAGATTTTATTTAATCAAGAGGCTATGGATGAGGTTGAAAAATTTTTCCAACGTGTAAAGCGTACTGTGCCTGATGCGAGCCGTCGCGAAGCACAATTGCCAGAAGGTGCAAAGGTATTACATAATCCAGTAGGTGTAGCACCAGGTGTAGTCGTTGAAGATGGGGATACTACATATATTCTTTTGCCAGGACCTCCTGGTGAAATGAAAGGCATGTTCCAAGAGAGTGTTGTTCCTTATTTACAAGAGCGATTTGGTTCGCAAGGTGTTGTTACCTCCTATCGCTATGGCGTATATGATATTCGCGAAATTGATTTAGAAAATACCTTAATGGATCTCATTAAGAACCAATCGAATCCAACCATTGCCTTGCTCATTAAAAAGGGCTATATCGAGGTTCGTATCACCGCTAAGGCTGACACCTTAGAGGCAGCACAAGCGCTTCTCAATCCTTGGGATACTATTATTCGAGACCGATTAGGAGCTCGTGTAGGACGTGACTTGACTGTTTCTATGGAGGAAACACTTGGGCATGTATTACTTGAAGATCATAGCACTATTAGTACTGCTGAATCCTGTACTTCTGGATTAGTTGGTAAGTTATTGACTAATGTCAGCGGTAGTAGTGAATACTATATGGGTGGTGTCATTTCCTATAGTAATGATGTAAAACATCGTGTATTAGGGGTACCACAAGACATGTTAGATACCTATGGAGCCGTTAGTGAGCAAGTCGCTAAGGCTATGGCAGAGGGGGCACGAACTGTGGGTCAAACAACATATGCCGTTTCTACGACTGGTATAGCTGGTCCCGGTGGTGGTAGTCCTGAGAAGCCGGTTGGTCTTGTGTGGTTCGGTGTAACTGGACCTCATGGGACAGTAGCTCACAAGGCTAATTTAATTGGTAATCGCGAAGATATTCGACAAAGTGCAGCAGAGCTAGCACTATATTATGTGTATACTTATATAACAGAAAAGGGGAAATAAAATAATGGCTGTAGATGGCAGACAAGCAGCGTTGGATAACGCGTTAAAACAAATTGAAAAAGACTTTGGTAAAGGCGCTATTATGCGCCTTGGTGAAGCGGCAGATCGCATGAATGTAGAGGTTATCTCCTCTGGTTCCCTTGCTATCGATATCGCTGTTGGTGTAGGGGGCTTCCCTCGTGGCCGTGTAATTGAAATTTACGGTCCGGAATCTTCTGGTAAAACAACAGTAGCGCTTCACGCTGTAGCAGAAGCGCAAAAACAAGGTGGCATTGCGGCTTTTATTGATGCGGAACATGCGATGGATCCTGTATATGCTCGTAACTTAGGTGTAGATATTAATAATCTATTGATTTCTCAACCAGATAATGGTGAACAAGCTCTTGAAATTACAGAGGCTTTAGTTCGCAGTGGCGCTGTAGATATCGTCGTAGTTGACTCCGTTGCAGCTTTAGTGCCTAAAGCTGAAATCGAAGGCGAAATGGGCGATGCTCATGTAGGTTTACAAGCTCGTTTGATGAGTAAAGCATTGCGTAAACTGACTGGTATCATCAGCAAGTCTAAAACGGTTGTTATCTTTATCAACCAATTGCGTGAAAAAGTAGGCGTAATGTTTGGGAACCCTGAAACTACAACAGGTGGTCGTGCATTGAAATTCTATTCTTCTGTACGCCTTGATGTTCGTAAGGGTGAACTTATTAAAGCTAACAACGAAAACGTTGGTGCTCGCACTAAAGTTAAAGTAGTTAAAAACAAAGTAGCACCTCCATTTAAAACAGCAGAATTTGACTTGATGTATGGTGAAGGTATTTCTAAAGCAGGTACTCTTATCGATATCGGTACAAATATGGAAATCATCAATAAATCTGGTGCATGGTATTCCTACAATGGGGAACGTATGGGCCAAGGTAAAGAGGCGGCTAAACAATACTTGCTCGACAATCCACAAATCGCTGATGAGATTGATCGTATTATTCGCGATACATTAGCGGTTGGCACTGAAGAAATCGATGTAATCGGCGAAGAAGTAACTGAAGAAGTATAATCATGAGTGAAGAAACGATGCAAGCTGCTATGGATCAAGCGTATCGCTTCCTAGCTCAACGATTTCTAAGTTCCTATGAACTGACACAAAAAATGAGACGTAAACAAATCGAGGACCCAATCATTGAGCGGGTCCTCGAACGCCTTAGAGACTATGATTATATCAATGATGAGCGCCTGTCTGGACAGGTATTAGACTATTTGATGAAAGAACAAAAATACGGCGCCTACATGATTAAGCAAAAGATGAAACTTAGAGGTCTTACTGTGCCTCCGGAAATCTCTGATTATGATGAAGTGAAAGCCGCTTATCGTGTGGTGGAGAAAAAATTTGGTTCCATTCTCAATGAGGACTGCACTCCTCGTGTAAAAGTCTTTAATTTTCTCAAATATAGAGGGTTTTCAACGAGTACTATCCAAGTTGTGTGCAATGATTTTTATGAATAGATAGTACTTTTTCTGAGGCCTTACCAGGCTTGTAAAATCTTGACAGAAAGGGCTTTCAAGTCTAAAATTAATAATAGCCTTATTTATTTATATGATGATATGGCTAAATGATAATTTAATGCATGAAGGGCATAAAAAGGAGCATGAAAGCTCGATTTTGAGAATTTAAGAGGAGGTGAGACAGATTTTAGAAGATGTGGGACATATTTTAGAGTATTGTCTAATTGCAGTGGTAATGGTACTGATTGGACTAGGGGCAGGCTATTTTTTTAGAAAAAATATTGCTGAAGGAAAACTGAATCAAGCTGAACAAGAGGCTGCACGCA
>OLFS01002269.1_pt1 | contig 12482 bp, 9 predicted proteins | sample 1605491 | NCBI WGS metagenome assembly OLFS01 (sample SAMEA3888921, study PRJEB22519) | human gut metagenome | biome: human gut; feature: human-associated habitat; material: faeces | place: Denmark | collected 2011 | reverse complement strand
CGAAACAAACACAACAAAAAATTATAAAAGTAGTATTATTTTTCTGCTGGCAATAGCATGCTTTTTCATTTTATTAAAATCTTTACCTTTCGCACCTAAGGAAAATGCTGGTTTAGCACTATTAGCCTTTGTGGCGATCCTTTGGTTAACTGAAGCATTGCATGTAACAGTTACTGCGTTATTGGTACCATTGATTGCGATTGCACTTGATCTAGTGTCGACGAAACAAGCTTTAGTAGCTTTTGCCGATCCAACCATTTTCTTATTCTTTGGTGGCTTTGCTTTAGCGACAGCTTTACATATACAAAAGCTCGATAAAATGATTGCCAATAAAATCATGGCAATGGCTCGTGGAAATTTATTTGTAGCTATTATGTATCTTTTCTCCATTACTGCTTTCCTTTCCATGTGGATGAGTAACACAGCAACAGCAGCCATGATGTTGCCTCTAGCGATGGGGATCTTAAGTAAGCTTGATAAAGAAAAAGAACATAATACTTATGTCTTCGTATTATTAGGGATTGCATATAGTGCGAGTATTGGTGGTATGGGTACATTAGTAGGTAGCCCACCAAATGCTATCGTTGCAAGTAACTTACATTTAACCTTCTCTGATTGGTTATGGTATGGCTTACCAATTATGCTCATTTTGATGCCGTTGATGATTGGTACACTTTTCATTGTCTTTAAACCAAAACTTAATTTACATTTTGAACAAAACTTTGAACGTATTGAAATGAATGGCCAACGCGTTTTAACGCTTGTCATTTTTGGTGTTATTGCACTTTGTTGGGTATTTAGTAGTTATATTAATCCAATCATTTCAGGTGTATTTGGTCTTGCTAAAAATATCGGTAGTTTTGATAGCGTCGTCGCATTACTTGCGGCTGTCATTATTTGTTCAACTGGTGTGGCAAATTGGAAACAAATCCAAGAAAGCACTGACTGGGGCGTATTGATGCTTTTCGGGGGCGGTTTAACCTTGAGTGCGGTGTTAAAAGATTCGGGCGCAAGTAAAGTGTTAGCTGACGGTATTGTGTTCTTGGTTCAAGGACAACATTACTACCTCATTGGTTTATTGGTCGCAACCTTCATTATTTTCTTAACTGAGTTTACTTCCAATACCGCAAGTGCAGCGTTATTAGTACCAATCTTTATTTCTATTGCACAATCTCTCGGTATGCCGGAAATTGGTCTTGCGTTAATTATCGGTTTAGGTGCTTCTTGTGCCTTCATGTTACCAGTGGCGACACCGCCAAATGCAATCGTATTTGGTACAGGTGAGGTTCGTCAAAGTGATATGGTTAAAGCTGGATTTATCTTAAATATTGTATGTATACTTGTTATCGCGACAATAGGATATTATTTCTGGTTGAATTAATCATATAAAGAAAAGGGCGTGTTGGATATTCAACACGCCCTTTTATTATGTCAGTAAAGATTATTCATCTTTATTTGATTTATCCTCTTCTTCTACTTCAATCTCAACTTCATCTGCTTTATCTGCCGCGCCGTTGATTGTTAAGCAAATCTCGCTAGAAATTAAATGCTCTAAGATTGTTGCTAGTTCGTGTAATTTTTCTTTGTCATCATCGAAATAACCTTCCTCTTTTAAGTTAGCAATGAAGGCCGAGAAGACGGCTTTATCGAAGAATTCCGGTGCGTTAATACCGTGTAATACAGAAAGACGCTGTGCCACCAATTGGCTTTCTTTTTCTAATAATCCGCGAGCAATTCCAGGATCTCTACGTAAAATGCTTACTGTAATGTAGTAGCGTTGTAAGATTTCACGCATACCAGCAGACCAAAGTTGTAAAATACGAACTTTAGAGCGGTGGATAGATAAGAAATTATCATTGGCTTGGATAACATCCTGACGCGAAAATTCATCAATAATGGCTTTAATTTGTGTATTTAATTCTTCTTCATTGAAATGAAGGAAGAGTTCGCCTTTTAAGAATGGATAAATTTTACGTACTGCATCCAATAATAAATCTTTTTGGATTGCTTCATAATGTAAAACGATACTCGCAACAAGTGAAGGTAACACAAATAAGTGTTGAATATTATTGCGGTAATACGTCATAAGAACAGCAGAATTACGTTCTAAACGAATAATTTCCCCAAAGTTATCTTTTTCAACTAACACGCCAACACGATCTAAGCTTAATACGTGGTCAAGCATCGCTTTTGGTGTATCAGTTGGCAGTACCACATCTGTAGAATACGGTACATTCTTTAGCATTTCTTGATAACTAGAGAGTTGTTCTAATAGTTGCTCATGAGAAAGTGCACGTTGACGAGAAGAGAGCAGAGCGGTTCCCACTAAATTCATCGCATTGACTGCAGCAGCTTTATTAATATTCACCATCACTTGATTAGAAACCGATCCAACTGCATGGTTAAACCAGTGTGGTTTATCTTCATGATGTTGCTCTTTCCATTCTGGATAATGGTGATTGAGGTAATTGGAAAGTGTGATTGGCTCACCGAAATTCACAAAGCCTTGACCTAAATTACGTAATTTTTTAATCACACGTAAAACTAAGCCAGCATTTTCTTTTTCTTTTGCGGCACCACGTAATTCCTTAGCATAAGTGTCCACTTCTAATACGTGCTCATAACCAATATACACTGGCACCACAGAAATTGGACGAGTTTGGTTATGTTGAAGCGCTTGTAGCGTCATCGACATCATACCGGTTTTCGGTGCAAGCAAGCGACCTGTACGAGAACGACCACCTTCAATGAAGTATTCGACGGAATAACCGCGGTGGAATAATTCCCCTAAATATTCACGGAAAATTGCAGAGTAAAGGCGATTACCTTTAAAGGTGCGGCGAATAAAGAATGCTCCCCAGCTACGGAATAAAGGTCCCGCAGGCCAAAAGTTTAAGTTAATACCTGCTGCAATATGTGGCGGTACAAGACCCTGGTGATAGAGCACATAAGAAAGTAATAAATAGTCAATGTGACTACGGTGACAAGGCACATAAACAATCTCATGTCCTTCTAATGCTAATTTACGCACGCGGTCCGCATTTTGTACATCAATCCCTGAATACAGTTTGTTCCATAACCATCGTAAGAAGCGATCCGCTGCACGAAGGCTTGAATGACTTACATTTGCTGCAATTTCATGAAGAATTTTTTCGGCTTCAGCGTAGGCTTTCTCGCGGCTGATATTTTTTGATTTTGCCTCATCTTCAATGGCATTTTGAATTGCTTGAGAATTTAATAGCTTATTAAACATCGCTTCGCGGTTTGGTAAACGAGGCCCTGTTGCGGAAATACGTTGTTTAGCAAAGTGCATTTTAGCCACGCGAGCCAGTTTTTGCGCAATTTTTTCATCAGAACCATGTTCATTTACCATGTAACGCAAAGAAAGCGCTTGAGAAAAACGCACAAAAGTATCACGTCCAAACCAAATTGCCGCAAAGGTTTTTTGAAGACCATTTAATAAGCGAAGATTTGGTAAGCTTGCTTTATCTTCTTTACCTGGTGAACGTCCCCAAAGCACAGAAACAGGGATCAGTTGTACATCTAAATCAGCAACATCACGGTGCAACTCTAAATATTTATTGAAGACTTTGACAGTTTCATCTTTTGCGCCTTTTGATTTAAAAAAGCGGCGACCTTCGTCTAAATAGACATAACGTGGTAATGCTACGCCATCAATCACATTCTTTTCAGCTGGATCAGGTAAACCGACGCTCAAACAGTTACGACGGAAAATCACGAAGTCAGTTTGAGAGGTATAAGGTAAAACATAAAGAATAGGTTGATTGATATTGAGTTGAAGCTCTTCGATGGGTTGAGCGGGAATAGGATTATTTTTTACTAAAACCGAAAGCGGTAATTCTAATAATTTACGATAAGTACTTACGATGCCAGACATAATTAATATTCTCTTTTTGTTAGACATTTCTAGGTATTGTCGGGCATTTTAACACATTCGACCAGTCAAATTCTAAAAATTTACATTTGAGATTTATGATGAACACGCAAAAATACGAAAAAATTGACCGCACTTTTATTGCTAGAAAATAGTTGTTGCAATCGTTATCTTTCTGTATATACTAACAGTTATTCTGTATAAAGTAACAGGAGTGTATATGAGACCATTAACTGCCAGACAACAAGAAGTGCTGGAACTCTTAAAACGACATTTAGAAACCACGGGTATGCCGCCAACTCGTGCAGAAATTTCTCGTGAATTAGGCTTTAAATCCCCTAATGCGGCGGAAGAACACTTAAAAGCACTTGCCCGCAAAGGTGCAATTGAAATTGTTGCGGGGGCTTCTCGCGGTATTCGGATTATTGATGACAGTGCAAATGATGAGGAAGAAGAAGGCTTACCGCTCATTGGTCGCGTGGCTGCAGGGGAACCAATTTTGGCTGAGCAACATATTGAAGGTACTTATCGTGTTGATGCTAATATGTTCAAACCACAAGCTGACTTTTTATTAAAAGTATATGGCCAATCCATGAAAGATATTGGTATTTTAGACGGCGATCTTCTTGCTGTTCATAGCACAAAAGATGTGCGAAATGGACAGATTGTTGTCGCACGAATTGAAGATGAAGTGACAGTAAAACGCTTAGAGCGCAAAGGTTCTGTTATTTATCTGCATGCAGAAAATGAAGAGTTTCAACCGATTGTGGTGAATCTTGAAGAACAGCCTCATTTTGAAATTGAAGGGATTGCAGTAGGGATCATTCGTAATAACGCTTGGATGTAATGATGAAAGTGCGGTGAGAAAATAAAGTGTTTTGTGACCGCACTTTGTCTATTCTGGCTATTTGCCATTCGGCTTATTGCTCTCTATAATGCCAAAAAATTTTCAAATCAAGGAAGGAAACATGCAGTTTTCCAAAATGCATGGCCTTGGCAATGATTTTGTCGTTGTTGATGCTGTGACGCAAAATGCCTATTTTACCCCTGAAACCATTAAACGCTTAGCCGATCGTCATCGTGGTATTGGTTTTGATCAGCTTTTAATTGTTGAGCCACCTTATGATCCAGATTTAGATTTCCATTATCGTATTTTTAATGCCGATGGCAGTGAAGTGTCGCAATGTGGAAATGGGGCAAGATGTTTTGCGCGTTTTGTCACCTTAAAAGGGTTGACCAATAAAAAGGATATTGCAGTAAGCACACAAAAAGGAAAGATGGTTTTAACGGTAAAAGAAGATGGGCAAATTCGCGTCAATATGGGCGAGCCGATTTGGGAACCCAATAAAATTCCTTTTACTGCTAATAAATTTGAAAAAAACTATATTTTACGTACTGATGTTCAAACGGTACTTTGTGGTGCCGTATCAATGGGTAATCCACATTGTGTTGTTCAAGTGGACGATATTGAAACGGCCAATGTAGCAGAATTAGGTCCATTATTAGAGAATCACGAACGTTTTCCGGAAAGGGTAAACGCTGGATTTATGGAAGTCGTCAACCGTAATCACATTAAGTTGCGTGTATATGAACGTGGAGCAGGTGAAACACAAGCTTGTGGCAGTGGCGCTTGTGCTGCAGCGGCTGTAGGGATTATGCAAGGTTTACTTGATAACAAAGTGCAAGTTGATCTACCAGGTGGTAGCTTACTTATTGAATGGGAAGGCGTAGGCTCACCGCTTTATATGACTGGCGATGCGACTCATATTTATGATGGTAACATTCACCTTTAAGCTCTTCTAATCGAATAAAAAAATGCGTGGAGACTATCCACGCATTTTTTGTTTATTGTTCAACTTCCACATCACGCTGATTTAATGGTTGCGTTGGGCGGTTGTTTTTCCCTTCCATTTCTTCTATCGCAGCAATTTGTGCCTTGCTTGCTTGAATTGGTGATTTAAAAATGGTCCAAGCCACGTTTTCACTACAAGGTGGAGTTGTGAGTGATCCATTTAAGCGGAAGCGTGCCATCTCTTTTGGCATTAGCGCTTTAATATCAATCTGTTGAGCCAATTTTTCTTTTTGTCCAACGGTGAGTTTTTTCTCAACTACTGGTGCTAATGCCGGATTAGCTTCACCTTCATTGACCATTACGGCAACAACCGCTAATGCTTTATCTTCACTTTGATGAACAAAATGAATTTCTAAAGGATAATGTTGGCGTTTAAAAGTATGTTCACTTGGTGTGTGAAAGTGAAATTGTTTTAAATAAAATGGTTTGTTGTTGAGCGTAATAAATGGTGCATTTTCTTGTGCAACGCTAACTTGCACGGTATGTCCATTGTTTTCTACTTGATACTCCGCAGGGAAGTAATTCATCTTAAGTGGTTTATTTGCCACTTTCATGCCGTTATCTGCTTCCAGATTAACAGGCGACTGAACTTTCCCTAGCTTACAGGTTTGATATTCGGTGAGCAAATCACCCCAATGTTCAGGGCTTTCTTTTCCATTATAAGACCAATGCGCTTTATGCGTTTGAGCAAATGATGTTGCGCTTAATGCGATAAGTAAGCTAGAAAGCAATAGACGAGTCTTCATAAGGCACTTCTCCTTTTTTGTGGTATATGCCTCATCGATTCTACTGATTCTGTATGATAGCTTTTTGATTTTGGTCAAGTTTTGTTTGAGTGTAAGCACTCATCGTACGAGTGGGGGTAATGCTAAAAAAGCCGTCTATTTTGACCGCACTTTTTTAGCTCTGCTAGAGTCTTTCTCTAAGATCTTCTGCAGTTTTGCTGGTTTTAATTCGTTCAAAAACGATATCTGCTTCAGGATATTCTTTATTAAGATAGCGTAGCCATTGTTTGATCCGGGCAACATGATAAAAACCGGAATCATGGAAATTTTCCATTTCCGCATATTTTTGCAAGATTTTTTGAATATCCACCCAAGGCATTTTTTCGCAATTTTGTTTGAGTACAAGGCTTAAGTTTGGGATATTTAATGCACCACGCCCGACCATTAGATCTTCGCAACCTGTCGCTTTCAAACATGCTTGACCATCTTCCCAACGCCAAATTTCACCATTAGCAATCACTGGGATCGTCAAGCGAGATCTCACTTCACCGATTTTTTCCCAATTGATGCGATCGGCACGATAGCCATCGGCTTTAGTTCGACCGTGAATAGTGATTTCAGTGGCGCCACCTTGTTGTACGGCATCAGCAATTTCAAACGCTTGAGAAGTACAATCCCAACCTAATCTTACTTTCACACTGACAGGTAAATGACTAGGTACGGTTTGTCGCAAGGCTAGAGTCGCTTGATAAATTAATTCAGGTTGTTTGAGAAGTGCTGCTCCTCCGTTGCTCCCATTAACGGTTTTGGATGGACAGCCACAATTTAAATCAATACCATGTGAGCCAAGCTCAATGGCGCGATTAGCATTTTCAGCAAGACAGTTTGGATGTTGACCTAAAAGTTGTACTCGAACAGGTGTTTTAGAAGGGGTAAAGCCCAGATTTTTGAGTTCAGGGCAAAGACGATAAAAGACTTTTTCAGGTAAGAGTTGATTCACCACTCGGACAAATTCGGTGATGCAGAGATCATATTCATTCACTTCGGTTAAAAGTTGGCGAACGAAGGGATCAAGCACCCCTTGCATGGGGGCGAGGATAACACGCACTATTTCCAGCCTTTTGCTTTACAAATTAAATCATAAGCGGCTTGGATTTGTTGCGCTTTTTCTTTAGCCATTTCCATCATTTCTGGCGGTAAGCCTTTCGCAACTAATTTATCCGGGTGATGTTCATTCATTAAACGACGATATGCACGTTTTACGGCATTGCGATCATCGCTTTCACTTACGCCCAATACTTTATAAGCATCACTTAATGTTGGGCCTGAAGATTGTTGGTATCCGCCCTGTTGTTGGTATTGGTATCCGCCCTGTTGTTGGTATTGGTAGCCACCTTGCTGTTGATAACCACCTTGTTGGTATTGGCGATAGAAGCCACCTTGGGTAAATTGGCGAGCCGCAATTTCCATTGCCAGCATTTGCTCAAACTGCATACGGGAAAGACCGAGTTCTTCGGCTACCACATAAAGCACTTCTTTTTCCGACTCATGTAATTGAGAATCAGCAAAGGCAGCCTGCACTTGCACGTGTAAAAACATTCTCAGCAAGTCAGCTCGTTGTCCACATCCAATGCGGAATTCGCGAATCACCTGACGCAATGGAAAATCCGCTTCTTTACCACGACGGAAGGCTTCTTGAGCAAGTTTGCGGTGGCTCTCATCTAATTGCATCTGGTTCATCAACTGATTCGCCAGTTGAATATCTTCTTCTGTCACACGACCTTTGGATTTACTTAAATGCCCAAGTACCGCAAAGGTAGTTTGCATAAAGAGCGCTTGTCGGGTCGTTTTTTTCTTAAAAAAGCTAGAGTTAACTGAACCAAGCTCATAGAGTTTTTTATCTGCGATAGAGCCTAAAATTAATCCAGCGATGGCGCCGAAAAAGCCCCCCCATTTAAAACCGAGAAAAACGCCGATAATCTTTCCAAAAAAATACATTCTCTTCCCCTAAAGTGCGGTCAAAAAGGTCTTTGACAATAATGGGCAGATGTAAATGTCTGCCCCTACATTAATATGGCTTTATTCTTATTTTTCAAGTGATGGATTACACACCATAACTTTCACGATAAGCACGCATCGCTGGTAAATATTGCTGATAATCGGGTTCTTTTTCAATGAATTGCATTAAATCATCCAAATCAATAATGGAAAGCACTTGGCACTGGTAGTCGCGTTCCACTTCTTGAATTGCAGAAAGTTCCCCTTTGCCTTTTTCCTGACGATTTAATGCAATAAATACAGCTGCTAATTTCGCGTTATTGGCTTCAAGATGCGCCATGGATTCACGAATGGCTGTGCCAGCTGTAATGACATCATCGATTAACAACACATTGCCGGTTAGTGGGCTACCGATCAAATTACCGCCTTCACCGTGATCTTTCGCTTCTTTGCGGTTAAAGCAAACCGGTGTATCACGATTAAATTGATTGAATAGTGCAATGGAAACGCTCGTTGCAATTGGAATGCCTTTATAGGCGGGACCAAAAATAACATCAAAATCAACCGCACTTGATTGAATTGCCTTCGCATAGAATTCACCTAAGCGAGCAAGATCTGCACCCGTGCTGAATAATCCTGCGTTAAAAAAATAAGGGCTTTTTCGACCTGATTTTAGTGCAAACTCGCCAAATTTAAGCACGTTACGGCTCAAGGCGAATTTAATAAATTCGATTTTGTAGCTTTCCATTTTTTGTTCCTATAAACCTAATGCTTCACGTTGTGCAGCGAAGATTTGTTCGCAGCCTTGTTTTGCTAAGCCTAATAAGGTGAGTAATTCTTCGTGGCTGAATGGTTCGCCTTCTGCGGTACCTTGCACTTCGATCATGCGGCCATCTTCCATCATCACAACGTTCATATCTGTTTCGGCAGCTGAGTCTTCTACATATTCCAAATCACATACAGCCTCACCCTCAACAATTCCAACCGAAATTGCAGCAACCAGACCTTTGATTGGATTAGTTTTTAATGTGCCGTTCGCGATTAAACCGTTGATGGCATCACATAATGCCACTGCGGCACCGGTGATGGAGGCTGTTCTTGTACCGCCATCCGCTTGAATCACATCGCAGTCTAAGGTGATAGAACGCTCACCAAGGGCTTCTAAGTCAACCATAGCACGTAGTGAACGCGCGATTAAGCGTTGAATTTCCATGGTGCGTCCACCTTGTTTGCCTTTTGCGGCTTCACGTTGCATACGGCTGTGTGTAGAGCGAGGCAACATACCATATTCTGCTGTCACCCAACCTTGATTTTGTCCTTTTAAGAAACGCGGTACGCTTTCATCAACACTCGCCGTACATAAAACTTTAGTATCACCAAATTCCACTAATACTGAGCCTTCAGCATGTTTAGTGTAATTACGGGTGATTTTAATTGGACGAGGCTGATGATTTTCACGATTATTTGGACGCATTCTGAATTCCTTTATTTTTATTGATAAAAAAGCGTGCTTATTTTAGCACGCTTTTTAGTGTTTTATGGATTTGCTTGTTCAAACTCACGAATTTTATTAAAGACATCTTGTAAATCCGTACCATAATTAATTTTTTGCAATTCAGGTATAGAGTTAGATTTTACTAACATTCTAAGTGGTTGGAATTGCATATTGCACAAGTAGATTTGTTGATGTGGCAACATATGTTGTACAAAGTGGATGAGTGCATGAATGCCCCCCGTATCGAGCACGGTCACGGCATCGCATTGTAATACGATATGTTTGATCTCGTGATCGGTATGTACCGTTTTATCGTGTAAATCCGCAAAGAGTTTATCTGCCGCTGCAAAGAATAATGGACCGCTGATACGATAAGCTAATACATCATTTAAATCTTCTGGTGCAGGTTGTTCAATCGCTTTTGTCATTTCTGCAATGGTGCGGATAAATAAGAGACTCGCTAATAATACGCCGACAGAGATAGCAATAACCATATCAAATAACACGGTGAGAATTAAGCAGGTGAACAACACGGCAATTTCGTTTTTTGTGGAGCGACGCGCCAAACGAATAATTTCAGGTACATTCGCCATATGCCAAGCCACCATTAATAGCAATGCTGCCATAGAAGAGAGTGGCAAATAAGAGAGAGCATTAGCAAAAAATAATAGCGAGAATAAAACTAAGAGTGCATGAATTACGCTGGCTATTGGTGATACCGCTCCAGATTTTACATTGGCTGCAGAACGTGCGATTGCCGCGGTTGCAGTAATTCCACCTAAGAATGGTGAAATAATATTACCTAAACCTTGGGCGAGTAATTCATTATTGGAATGATGTTTGGTATCCGTCATATTATCTAAGATGACCGCACAAAGTAGCGATTCAATCGCGCCTAATACAGCCATTGAAAAGGCGGCAGGCAAGATATCTTGTATGCGATCAAAATTCCAATTGATGACTTCACCTTGTGCATTAGGAATATTCCAAGGTAAGGCAAATTCAGGCAAGACATTAGGGATACCATGTCCTGTTGTACCGTCAGATAAGGTATATTGGAATGCTGTACCAATGGTTTCAACCGAGAAGCCAAATTGTCCTAAGGCTAATGCCATGAGTGTCCCAATAATGACCGCAGGTAAATGGCCCGGCACGGGTAAACGAAGTTTATGCCATTGGGTTAGTACAAATAAGGTGATCACGCCAACCGCAGTGTCTGCCCAGTTAATCGTCGGAAGTGCGGTCAAAATAGCTTGCACTTTTTCAATATAGTGAGGTGGTATTTGGGCAATGTCTAAACCTAAAAAATCTTTGATTTGTAAGGTGCCGATGGTGATCCCAATCCCGCAGGTAAAGCCAAGTGTAACGGGGAGAGGAATGTACTCAATGAGTCGTCCTAATCGAGACAACGCCATGATGACCAAAATAATCCCCGAAAGTAGTGTCGCCATAAGTAATCCGCTGAGCCCAAATTGTTGGGTAACGGGATATAAAATCACGACAAATGCGGCGGTTGGCCCTGAAATATTAAAACGCGATCCACCGGTTAACGCAATTACGATCCCCGCTACGATAGCGGTATAAAGGCCATGTTGTGGTGGCACACCGCTAGCAATGGCTAAAGCCATGGAAAGTGGAATCGCAATGACGCCCACGGTGAGACCCGCGATAATATCTTTAATCAATTTTTGTTTTCCGTAACCTTCACGGAAAGATTCTTTCAATGCGCTAAATGGTTTTACAGCCAGAAACACATTTTTAGAAAAGAGTAATTTGATTTGCATAAAAATACGACGATAGAAAAGAGATAAGTTTATATTTTAGCTAAAAGGAAAAGGATTTTTTATGTTCTAGCTCAAAAAACTTGACTAATCTTGGATAAATCTTTATATTTCACGCACTTCAAAACGGTGAGATGTCCGAGTGGTTGAAGGAGCACGCCTGGAAAGCGTGTATGTGCGAAAGTGCATCGGGGGTTCGAATCCCCCTCTCACCGCCATTCAAATTACAATCCTTTATAAATATCCCGATCATTTTTTAAATCATAGATTTCGATATTTTATGGATATAAAAAAGCACGCATTAAGCGTGCTTTTGTTATTTATATGAGTGTGTAATTAGCGCCAACGTATCCCCACACCTGCACCCGCACCAAAATCTCCACGGCTACTTGCAGTACCACCTACTTTAAATAGCAGTTTACCATTATCAGATGCACGAGAATAACCCACTGCTAGTGCACTTTCATTACGGAAAGTTCCTGCACCTACACCAAGCACGCTTTCCCCAGAGGTAATGGCTTGAGGTACTTGTGTTAATGCAATGGCACTTGAAATACCTGCGCGTAATTTTTTCACGTTGTGTTTCAAGTCTGAGCGCAATGATTCAGTAGAACGTGTCATTTCAGAGCGTAAATCAGAAATCTCTTTTGTATTTGTCATCACTTGATTTGATAAGTGATCTAAACGTGAAGCGTTATTCGCAATATTTTGCACGTTATTGTTTACTTTATCAGCA
>OLFS01002267.1_pt1 | contig 12487 bp, 7 predicted proteins | sample 1605491 | NCBI WGS metagenome assembly OLFS01 (sample SAMEA3888921, study PRJEB22519) | human gut metagenome | biome: human gut; feature: human-associated habitat; material: faeces | place: Denmark | collected 2011 | reverse complement strand
AATATGCCACCTTGCAAAATATATATCTTAAAAAATGCCCATGTTGGACGCAATAAAATATCCCCTAAAAAACTACAAGACTTCCCTTGTGCCTTGTATTTGTTAGCTGCTGCTGTCGTATACTTATTAAACTTCTCAAAGAATTGATGCCAGTTATCATACGTATAGTGATATAATTTTCCCTCTAATGTAGCTTGTGGATAGGGACTGATAAAAACTTCATGAACAGCACCTTCTACAGTTGCTCCCTCTCGAGGCATCAATCGTAACACCTTATCAGGTCTTACCACACCATGAGTTGCCTGATTATGATGGAATAGATTATATCTATGTAACCAATAAGCCTTCGGTTCACCTTGGATAGCTCGTTGAATAGACTTTGCTAACTCTTGTGATACGCGCTCATCAGAGTCGACAAATAGAATCCATTCACTCTGGGCTTGTGAAATACCAAAGCGTCGTTGTTGTGACCAATCTCCATTCAGAGGATGTGGTATAACTTTAGCCCCCAAGTTAGTAGCAAGAGGTACCGTTTGATCTGTACTTCCATCATCAATAACTAATATTTCATCAGCAAATTGAATACTCTTAATACAATCTACAATATGTTTTTCTTCGTTGCGCGCTAAGATAATAGCCGTCACAGTACTCATAGATCATCCTTTAACTTACAAATCCCTTTAATTTACTATGTAGGTAATATGGTAGATACAATTATGATATCTACCATATGTATCGTATACAAAAATTATTTAATACTATCCCCGTGCTTAATACGCCATGCCGCTAGTTCGCGCATGTTCTTAATCACATCACCATAGGCTTGAGGCATATTTGTGCCTTGTTCCATAAGTTTTCCACTTTTATCTAGATATAGTCTATGGTTAAAGACGAATTCCTCTTGTGTAAACAAGCTTGGTACCATGGCTTCATAGGTTTGACCAGGTCGCCCCGCTAGTTCTGCCAAGGTTGGAATGATTTGAATGCTCATGCCGAACGCATTAGGAGCAAGCCAATCTTTATGAATGCCGCGACCGTAGAAGATAATCGGAATCGTAGACGCCACATTAGGACTTACTTCGCGGGCAAAGGTAAATCGTTCGCTATGGTCCCCAGTGATAACAAAGAGTGCAGAAGGATCTGCTTTTTCTTCACTGGCGATGAACTCGCCCATCACATGGTCCGCATACCAAATATGACCCATTTCGTTCAATTGCTTGTCAGTTTCTGCAATTGTATCAGGCAAATGGCCTTTTACCTTATTCACATCATAGCCTTCTTTAGCGACGTTGACGCTATATGGAGGATGATTCGATGTGGTCATGATGACATTAAGGATTTTTTCCCCTCTATGTTGATCCATATACGCAGAAATCGCTTTAAATAAATCTTTATCACCTACGCCCCACGCATTGCCTTCATCACTTGGCATTTCAGACGCATCATGGAATTCATCAAAACCTTGAGACAAGACGAAGTTCTTCACATTTTGCCATGTACTAAAGCCGCCGTACCAGAATACAGTTTTATAGCCTAGCTTTTTCATAACAGAACCAATTCCTAAGCCATACGGTTGTTTGAAACTTTCACCTTCGTAATTAGGATATAGACCTGTATCAGGCATACCAGTCAATAAACCGTTGATAGCAGGCATCGTACCTGTACCTTGGGCAAGGGCTAGCTGTGTGCTCATCGCTTGAGGGCTAGCTGCATATTTGCGACCTTGTTCAACGAGGTAGGCACCAGGTTCGTTGTATTCAGCGAGAAATGGCCACAAACCATAGGATTCGCCGAGAACGATATTAATAGATTGCGGTTGCTCTGCTAAACGTTGAGTTGTAATCGTTCTTGTGAAAGAACCATCAAAATCCTTACCGTTAAACTTACCGCCAATGGCACTAATTTTTTCACTCAATTCTTGAGGTGTTAAATTGATGACCTCAAGCTCATCTGCACGCTTTGCGATGCTTTTAACACGATAAAGAGCCTGCACATCATCAAGGATGGTTTCATTTAATAGATTAGAACTGAGGCGCGCCGCACTTTCCCAGTTAATGGAATTCGTATAGTTAAAAGCACCACCAAATCTAAAGAATAGTCCTAGTACGCCGATAATCACAGTCAATGCAATGCCTGTGATCCATTGCGTTTTCTTCGTCTTAGGATACAAAGTAGTACAAACTAGTTGAGTATTAGCGTAATCGCTATATTTCTTTGTGCCCCACGCCAAGAAACGAACGAGGAAATAACATAGGGCTGCACTCAACACAACAGCACCAACGATGTACATCAACGCATTATATTCATTGATGGCTGTATTAATAATAGCACCGATATCATCGTTTTTACCATTAATGAGCATCGCATTATAGGAGGAGTTAAAAATCTTATAGAACGGAATGCGCCCCAAGAATAAGAAGGTTAACAGTACCGTTGCAATAGAATAGATAACCTGTTTAATGCGCAAGGATGGCCATTTTGGTACAAAGGTATGCACCAATGTGCCTCCTAAGAAACCCAATAAACACAAAGAACCAACTGTCTTGAGACTCAATCTAAAGCCTAGCCATAAGGACGTAAGGATATTTTCCATCGTCACAGATGCTAGCTGTGATTGAAATACTGCAAGAAACACGATTCTAAATGCAGTCAACAAAGCAGAGAAAAAGATAAATACCTTAATCTCTGTCTTTATGCCTTCAAATAATCGTTGCCATCGGTTCATCATTAACCCCTAACTGTTCGTTCATATAACTTAACTACTACTCTATACTACCTAACTGTAATTATGTTGGATATTTCTTACATTTAGATCCCTTACATCGCTTGCATTTACCGCATCCGCGGTCGATAGTTCCAGCATTTGCCGATTTCTTAGCACTAGTACTCTCCTTGGCTCTCTGTTCATAGGCCTTACTATTCCATACGGAAACTATCGTTTCTGCTTTTTTTCGGATCCATCCTTTTCGGACTTTTTATCCTTTTTCTTGTCTTTCTTCTTATCTTTTTTCTTGAAAGTATCGCCTAAAAAGACGGTTTTTAACTTGTCATTTAAGACCTTAAGCTTCTTTTCAGCCTTGTCTTTCTTTTTCTTTAACTTATCTTCGGATTTAGAATGTTTGTCTTCCTTAGACTTTTTATGTTTTTTATCCTTTTTATCCTCTTTAGACTTTTTATCATCTTTGGATTTCTTGTCACCCTTAGATTTCTTATCGTCTTTTAATTTTTTTAAATCCTTAGATTTTTTAGATGTATCGTCAGTTCCATTGATACGCGCCCATTCATCATCTACGCGTTTCAATTGCTTTTTAAGAAGCTTTTCCATCTTCTTATTGGCTTTATCTGAATCTAAGCCAGACTTACCGAATAATAAAGCATTTACTGCTGTATATGGATCAATAGAGGACATATCATTTTCATTTATATCATCTTTTTTACTAGATGCAACCTTATTTGTATGAGATGTTTCTGTATCTTTAGATTTTGAAAGTAATACCGAATTTTCCGCATCAAATGGATTTTCTTCATCTAAGTGATGGACTTCTAAGCTTTCCACGCCATCTAGTGGATTTACATCCATATGCTCTACAATGTCTTCATCAAGGTCTGATATTTCATGTTTGGAGCTTTCACCAGATCCTGTAAAAAGACCGCCCATAGAATGCAATTCGTTCAATTTAATATGGTTCATGCCCACTGTAGAATCATGCTGCACAGGAATATCCGATAATTGGACTTGTTCCATAGCGTACACATCGTTATTATGGCTAGCACCCTTACCAAGATACGATTTATCAGCAATGATGATATGATCTTGATCGTCGCCTAACACATTGCCAAATAAATCCTCTTCAAGAGAATCATAGGTATGCAACATGGACATCCGTTTTTGAACCTCTTCAATTTGATTCCATAAATCAACGAGAGAGGATGTATAGTATACGCGTTCCTTAACCTCTAAATAAGCTTGGTAAACGATAGCCAATTCAGACTCATTGAGTCCCTCTTCGGCACCGATTTCTTCTATCATTTGTTGGATCTGTTGATCTCGATCATAACGTTTAATTAAGGCCTTGCGAATACGTTCAATCAATGCTGTATCGATGATTTCCACGGGTACCTCCAGTCTTCAATACACTCAGCCCTATCCACTACATTAGCGCATACGAATCAATGTATAGAACCATAAAAAATAATTTGATTTTATAATCTCTAATATATTATTATATCAGAATTTATCTGCTTTTTCCTTAATAATCAATGCACTAAAATAAATTAACTGAATACACTAAAATTCGTTCCTTTTCATCGCTTTCTTCAAAGAGATCGCTGCAATCGATAGATTCTTCTTGTTCGAGTCGCACATGGTTATTTAAGAAGTTTTCTACCTCTTCGTTAACATAGTAGAAAAATAATTTGATTTCACGCGGATGATGATACAGGGAATCAAAGATATTTCCTAGAACGCGCTTAATCGTATGGAGTGCAAAGGGATTAAAGAAAAAGCAACTATCTGCTTGATCTGGCAATTCATAAAGCGCCGCATCACCTAGCACAAAACTTACCCGATTGCGAGCTGCTGGGCTTTCACCATTGGTAAGAGCCTTTTCATACAATCGTTCATCGTATTCGATGCCGATAGAGTGACAGCCCGTTTGGTAAGCCATAAAAATGCTAACACGGCCCTTGCCACTGCCATAATCGATAAGGGTATGTTTCTTGCGAATATGACCGCTGTTCGCCAACCGCTCTAAGACGCAATAATCGGTCGGCTCATACGGATGATGCTCCGTATCAGACCGACTATCATCGCGGCCTGCTGTTTTTATTTGTAGAACCTGTTCCCATTCCTGTTCACTTGTCATATACCTAATCCCATCATGAGTTCCAATTGTATGACCTATTTCTAATACTAAAGTTGATATATATACTATACCCTTATTAGAGCAATATTTACAAATTAAAGGTAATCATGTATCATAATATATGACAAAGGAAGTCAATGTGAGACACGTTTTCACGCAAACAAAAAAGGAGGGTGGCGGCCCTCCTTTTTTTGTGCTAGTTACTGACGAAAGTATCTATCTAGCCACTTGCAGATGTAGTGACAGGTTACACCTGCTACGATGGATACTATTAAGGAAATCAAAGTGTCAAACACGTTTTCACCCCCTTTCTGTTACCAGTCTGGGGCAGTAACACCTATAGTATACAATAAAAGCACCCTTTTGGGTGCTTTTATTATGTCAAACATTTATTTCTGCTAATATGGTATACTAAAGAGTAATATTTTAATATTCTCATGTGCAGAATGATATGTCATTAAAAAGGAGTGTCTACTTACATGGACAGTGATCTGACCTTAGATTTTATAATTATCGTCGTATTAATCATCGCCAATGGCTTATTTTCTATGACGGAATTGGCCATCGTCAATGCTAAAAAACGTAAACTCGAAGAAATGGCAGAGGCAGGCAACGAGCGTGCTAAAAAGGCCTTTGAATTAGCAGAAAATCCAAATAATATGTTTTCTACTATTCAAATTGGTATTACTCTCGTTGGTATTTTAACTGGTTTGTATTCTGGTGCAACCTTCTCTGGTCCATTAGAAGAGTTTTTAGTAGCTAATATTCCAAGTATTGAGCCCTATGCAGCATCCATTAGCTCCTTACTTATCGTTGCTATTATCACCTATTTATCCCTCGTTATTGGCGAGCTCGTGCCAAAACGATTGGCTTTAAATAGTCCTGAAAGCATTGCCGTTGTTGTATCTAAACCAATTTACTGGTTATCTGTAGCATTAAAACCTATCGTTAGCTTCCTCGGTATTTCTACAGAATTCCTCTTAAAATTACTAGGCGTGACTGTGAAAGAAGAGGCTCCTGTTACAGAGTCTGAAATTAATAAAATGCTCACCGAAGGCGTTGCTATGGGTGCGTATGAAGAAGAGGAACCTATCCTCGTAGAAAATATCTTCCACCTAGCAGATATGAATGCTGGCGACATCATGACACCTCGTACACAGCTCAAATGGATTGATCTTAATGGCACAGAGGATGAAATTATGGAAGTTCTCAAAAATGCCAATCATTACCGCATCCCTGTAGGTACCGATTCCTTGGACGAATTAAAAGGTCTCATTACCGTATCTGACGTATTGGTACAAATCATGCAACGTCCTAGCGAACGCTCTATTCATGATATTATTGAATCTTGTTTGAAAGAACCATTACTCATTCCAGAATCCATTACTCTCATGAAATTATTGAATGTACTCCGTACAGAAGGCGTTCACGAAACGATCGTTCTCGACGAATACGGTGGTTTCAGTGGTCTTGTAACCTTACATGACATCATGGAAGAAATCGTAGGTCTTATGCCTTCTGGTGAAGAAGAAATCAAAGAAGAAGAAAATAAGATTATCGAACGTGAAGACGGTTCCTGGCTTGTAGATGGCCTTCTTGACGTAGACGAATTTAAAGAATTCTTCCACATCGATGAAGAATTACCAGGCGAAGAAAAAGACTTGTACAAAACAATGGGCGGTCTATTAAACGTTCTCTTTGGTCGCATTCCAAAAGAATTAGACAAAGCAAAATGGAATGGCTATACCTTTGAAGTAGTAGATATGGATAACACCCGTATCGATAAGATTCTTGTAACCTATGAAGAACCTATCGTAGTACAAGAAACAGAAGAAAAAGAATAATACCTACTAGCTTGTAGACTTATGAGCATTGTAGATTTATAAAGAGTGAGTTCTCCAGTGGAGGACTCACTTTTTTGTATACCCCCTAGCCGTTTACATATAAATATAGTATTATTAAATTGTATAAAATATATAATAAAATCTAATAGAGCTATTATCTAAAATAACTCTAATGGCTAAATTAGAGTTACTTTCATAAAATATATCGTCCTATGATTACTCATGTGTAGTTCTGTGTCATAGGGCTTATGTGTGGTATAAAGGAGAGATTCTATGAATCAAAAAGTCATAGCAACCATAGGAGCCCTTTTAATAGGAACTGCCATAATCAGTGGTTGCGGATCTGAAAAGCAATCTGAGGATACTAGCCTCAAGGTGCGCACCATCACCATCGGTGAAGAATCTGGTACTACTAGTGCTGGCTATGCAGGCACCATCCATAATAAAACGGAAACAAACTTAGCCTTTCAAATTGGGGGTCGCGTCATCAACAAATTTGTCAATGTCGGTGATACTGTACAAGCAGGCCAAGTAATTGCTCAAATCAATGGTTCAGATACATCAGCTCAAGTACAAAATGCTGAGGGTGCTGTGAAAGCTGCTCAATCGGCCTATGAATTAGCAGAAACTAATGCTAAACGATATCGCGAGCTCTACGCGCAACAAGCGATTAGTAAATTGCAATTAGACCAAGCAGAAAACCAATTGAATGCCACATCTGCGCAATTACAACAAGCACAGGCTAGCCTCAATTTGAGTAGCAATCAAAATAGCTATACCAATTTAACAGCCCCTGATACAGGTATTATCACTGCTTTCAATATTGAAACAGGCCAAGTCGTAGCAGCTGGTCAAAGCGTTGGTACCTTAGCGGCTGGTCACGACCCAGAAGCAGTCATTGCCCTTCCTGAACAAGAAATGACCAAGGTTCATGTGGGTAGTCCTGCTACTATTACATTCTGGGCTCTACCAGATGTAACTGTGCAAGGTGTGGTGCGAGAAATTTCACCGGTTCCTGACCCTGTGGCAAGAACGTATACCGTAAAAATTACCTTACAAAACCCTCCTAAAGAGGTACAACTAGGTATGACGGTCAATGCAAATCTATCTACCACAGATAGCACCAATATTTCTATTCCATTAACAGCTCTTGTGAAAGACTCTAACGGCAATAATGCCGTATATATTATCCGAGATAAAAAGGCTCATCTCGTGCCGATTAAGACTGGTGAATTCGGTAAGAACTCCGTCATCGTTACATCTGGTTTAGCTAAGGGCGACATTATCATCACCGCAGGTACCCAACAATTACAAGAAGGGACGGCGGTTAGTCAATGAAACAATTTAACTTAGCCGAATGGGCCCTCAAACATAAGTCCATTATCTATTACTTCATGGCTGTGCTCCTCACCTTTGGCATCTTCTCATACAACCACATGGGCCGTATGGAAGACCCAGACTTTACGATGCGCACCATGGTGGTCGGCGTTGCTTGGCCGGGGGCTTCCCCACAAGAAATGTCGGATCAGGTAACGGACAAATTAGAAGAAAAACTGCGCGACCTACCTGGCGTGGATTATACAAAATCTTTTACAGATGGCAGCAAATCAGTTATTTATATTAATCTGAAAGAAAATCTACCATCTGATAAAATCCGTCCCGCTTGGGAAGAAGCGCGGAACATGATCAACGACGAATGGAAGTCATTACCACAAGGTGTTCAAGGACCGACCATCAATGACAGATTTGATGATGTATACGGCATTATCTACGCCATTAGCGGTGATGAATTCTCCTATGAAGAAAAGCGTCAACAAGCGGAAGACTTAAAACGTCAGCTTTTATCTGTTCCAAATGTTAAGAAAATCAGCCTTATTGGGGTTCAACAACAAACCCTTAATGTAACGATTAATAAGGATAAATTAGCATCCTATAAAATCAGTACACAACAGCTGTTAACAGCTATCAAACAGCAAAGTATGATGGTGCCAGCTGGTATGATTACAACGGATACAAATAATGTATATCTTCGAGTAAACGGTCTATTCGATAGCCCTCAAGCCGTACAAGATATGCCTATTCGCATCAACAATCAAACCTTGCGCCTTGGCGACATGGCTGATGTAACCATGACCTACCAAGATCCTAGTGATCCTCAATTCTACTATGAAGGCAAGCCAGCTATAGGTATTGCCATCTCCATGGATGCAGGTGGCAATAATGTGGAATTTGGTGAAGCTATCGATAAAAAGCTAGCAGAATTGAAGAAAACCATACCTGCAGGCCTTGAACTCGATCAAGTATCTAATCAGCCTCATATCGTTAAAGAATCCATTGGCGATTTCTCTCAATCTCTATTTGAAGCCATCGCCATCGTATTGCTCGTAAGCTTTGCATCTCTTGGCTTACGTACAGGCGTTGTTGTAGCTCTCACCATTCCAGTCGTTGTATCTACCACATTCATCTTGATGTATGAAAGCGGCATTTATTTGCATAAGGTTAGCCTTGGCGCTCTTATCTTATCGCTAGGCCTTCTCGTAGATGATGCCATCATCGTTGTAGAAATGATGAGCGTTAAGCTCGAAGAAGGTTGGGGTCACTTTAGATCTGCTACCTTCGCTTACCAATCAACAGCATTCCCTATGCTATCTGGTACGCTCATTACCTGTGCTGGCTTCTTGCCATTAGCATTAGCACAAGGTATGGTAGCAGAGTTTACAAAATCTCTATCCATCGTTGTATTTATGGCTCTCATCCTATCTTGGTTCGCCTCTGTTCTCGTCAGCCCTGTTCTCGGCTATAAAATCATAGAAAACAAGGCTCCAAAACCTGAATCCGAATGGACCAAACGAGACCGTATCATGCACAATCTCAGTGTTACATTCTATGATAAATTTGAAAGACTGTTACATTGGGCTTTAGGACATCATAAGGTAGTATTACTCATCACCTTAGGTGCCTTTGTGTTATCCCTACTTTCACTACCATTGATCAAGCAAGAATTTTTCCCATCATCAACGCGTAATGAAATCATCGTATCCATGCAATTTCCTCAAAGTTCATCCATTGAATACACTGCAAATCAAGCGAAGATCATCGACAAATATTTACAAGGTAACGAACATATTTCAACCTTTACATCCTACATCGGACAAGGTTCTCCACGTTTCGTCCTCACCTTGGAACCGGAATTGCAACGGAACAATTTCTTGCAGTACGTTATCGTTACTAAATCCTTAGAGGACCGCGATAAACTATACAATGAATTGACTCCATACTTAAATGAAGAATTCCCATCTGCACTTGTAAATACGCAATTCTTACAAATTGGTCCACCATCCAAGTATCCAGTTATGCTCCGCGTAGCAGGTCCTGATCAAAAGGTGGTAAAAGAAATTGCCAACAAGGTTAAAGACAAGATGCAAGGCGACAAGGATTTACATAACATAGCCTTTGACTGGCCAGATACGGAACCAGTAGCCAATATTCATATCGATCCTAACAAGGCTCGTTTACTCGGTATCGATAGCTATGCTGTATCCTTACACTTGCAAAGCCTATTATCGGGTACAAAATCTGGTGAATACTACGAAGGTAACCAAACAATTCCTGTGACATTCCGGTTAGGAGATAATGAACAGCACAACTTAAGTGCTCTATCCTCCTTACCTATTCAAACAGGCAATGGTTCCTACGTACCGCTTAGCCAAATTGCAACCATCACCATGACTCAAGAGGATGGTATCATCTGGCATCGCAACATGATGCCAACCATCAGCATTCATGCTAATGTAAATGCTGGTGTCCTAGGAAATGCGAAAACAAAAGAGGTCTATAAATCCTTACAAGACATTCGCGATTCCTTGCCTACAGGATATACCATTGAACTTGATGGGGCCGCTGAAAAGAGCGTCACAGCTGTACAAAATCTAGTAACCCCAATGCCAATTATGCTCTTTGCGATCATGACAATTCTCATGTTCCAATTGAAACGTATTGCCCTTATGTTCATGGCTTTGCTTACAGCACCTCTTGGATTAATCGGTGTCGTATTAGCCCTCAATATTACGAGAACGCCATTAGGATTTATGGCTATTCTAGGTATCATCGCTCTTTCGGGTATGATCATCCGTAACTCTATTATCTTGTTAGACCAAATAGAAATCCACAAAGCAGAAGGACAAAAACCACTTGAAGCGATTATCAACTCAGCTACACTTCGTTTCCGTCCGATCATGCTCACCGCTATCGCAGCGATTTTAGGCATGATTCCGCTCATGGGATCTGTATTCTGGAGTCCACTTGCTATCGCCTTTAGCGGCGGCTTACTAGTGGCAACAGTGCTCACACTTATCGTATTACCAGTTATGTATGCAAGTTGGTATAAAATAAAATAGGTACAATCGCCCTATAAAAGCTACGATTCATTAGTACCTTTATTTTCTAAATAAAAATCCCCTATTCTTTGTGAAAGCTATCTCGCTTACACATTGATTAGGGGATTTCTTTTATACATGACTAACATATAAAAAATAGCAAGGCTTTAACCCTGCTATTTTTTACTTATTAAACTACAACGGCTGTACCATTGCATGTAACCATGAGCATACCATTTTCTGCACCTACTGTGCTGTATTGGAAGGATACGCCGATAACAGCATTAGCACCCAATTTAGAAGCCCGTTGAGACATTTCATCAAGGGCTGCTTGGCGTGCATTCATTAAGGAGTTTTCATAGCTGCCACTACGGCCACCAACGATGTCGCGAATACCAGACATAAAGTCTTTCACAAAGTTACGGCCTTCTACGACCTCACCAAATACGATACCTTTGTACTCTTGTACAGGTTTATTTTCAATATGCATAGTTGTAGTAATAATCATAATTGTATCCTCTCTAATTGACTACAATACATTTTGATTAATTATAGCAAGACTTTCACAGAAATACAATCACAAAAAAGACCTGTTCACTATTTCATAATGAACAGGTCTAATTATGTTATTATTTATCGAAATCGCGGTCTAGGTTAACCTCTTTCAATGGAACAAGTTTTGTTTTCTTGATGTATTTGTAACCTAAGTATACTGCGAAGAAGATTGGCAATCCGATGTACGCAACGGATACGCCATACCAGTCGATTGTATCGCCTGTGAAAGCGGAGTAGTTTTGACCAGCAATGATGATGACGCAAAGAATGAACGCCAAGATTGGGCCAATTGGGAACAACCACGCTTTGTAAGGTAATTCTTTAAGATCTCTACCTTGTGCAATGAAGGCACGGCGGAAGCGATAGTGAGAAACAGCGATACCAACCCATGCGATGAAACCGCATAGACCAGAGATATTAACAATCCAAGTATATGCAGTACCTTCGCCGATGAAGCTTGTAAGGAATGCAAATAAACCTATTGCTGTAGTTAAGATTAACGCTGGTACTGGAACACCACGTTTATTAAGCTTACCGAAGATTTTTGGTGCTTGTCCTTCTTTGGCAAGTGCGTAGAGCATACGCGTAGAAGAATAGAGACCAGAGTTACCAGCACTGAGTACTGCCGTTAAGATGATAGCATTGATAAAGCTAGCAGCAAAGGCAAAACCAAAGCGGTCGAATACGAGTGTAAATGGAGAAATAGATACATTCTCTACACTAGAATTCAATAGGTTTGGATCAGTGTACGGAATTAAGAAACCGATAACTATGAAAGCACCGATATAGAACAATAGAATACGCCAGAAGATTGTATTAATCGCTTTTGGCACGTTCTTTTCAGGGT
>OLFS01002265.1_pt1 | contig 12492 bp, 9 predicted proteins | sample 1605491 | NCBI WGS metagenome assembly OLFS01 (sample SAMEA3888921, study PRJEB22519) | human gut metagenome | biome: human gut; feature: human-associated habitat; material: faeces | place: Denmark | collected 2011 | reverse complement strand
AATACAGACTTGTTTCAATTCCGTGGACTGGTAAAACATGGAAGCCGTAAAGAGCACAAAGGTCAGCTTTACAAATTCCGAGGGCTGGATGGAAATTCCTCCAATGGTAAAGGAAAGCTGCGCTCCAAAGCTCTCATCCCCTCCGATCCAGACCGCAAGAAGAGCCAGGATCCCCACCGCGGCGTAAATCCACTGGAATTTATAAATCTGCCAGAACCGCTCCATGATCCACGGGATCAGCCAGGAAACAACGGCTGCCCCGCAGATAATTACAAACTGCTTTAGAGCCTTATCTAAGGGATCTGCACGAAACATGGACAAACGGCTCAGCATAATCAGGCCTACGGCCAGAAGCATACAGGTGTTATTTACCAGAATCCGTGAAACATTCCGGTAAAAACGCCGCGTAAGGAAAATATAAACCAGGAAAAACACAGCCTGGGCTGCATAAAAGGCGGCTAAAAGCCCCGACGTCTTTTCATCCTCTGCCTTTAAAAACAATGTCATATAGGCCAGAAAATGCATAAAAAACATTACATGGTTCTGTCTGGCGCAGAGCCTTAGCTTCCGTTCCCGATCCGGGAAGGAAAAATAGCGGAAATTCGCCCAGGTGTAGACAGCCATGAGAAAAATCATCACATATTTGGACAGTTCCAGGATCAGATTAACCATACCCTATTCTACTCCCCGCCTGAAATGGCCTCTGGTAAATTCTGTAAATGGAGGCTCTGCATTTTCTCCTCTGATAAACTCTGCTGCAAAGGCATTTAATACTGCCTTTGTCTCCTCCCCTGTTTCTATTGTAAAGCACAGGCGCAGTCCCTCAGGAGCCAGACGCTTTACAGAATCTGCGCAGCCGTGAAGGGACACGGGAAGAGGATTTAAAATCGTATTATAACAGAACGCACAGTGATTCTGAACCGGCAGCCGTGCTCCGGTTCTGTCCTTCATCCACAAAAGAGAGGGACATTTACTGCAGCCTTTTACGGTCTTTGTAATGCACTGGGCCGATACCATCATGGGGGCATTGCCATAGATGATAAGCTCGCTGGCCAGCCCATGGCGGCGGCACGCGCCGAGAACAGGCTCCATCTCCCGGCTGTTCAGCTCCCATGGAATGGTGAGTACAGACGCCCCCATGGAGGCCAGCACTTCTGCAGAACGGCTGTTCCAGCCATAGACTGAGGCGTCCATGCCCACAAGCAGGGGATTTGGAAGGTGTTCCTGTTCCATGATATCTTTCAGCCATACAGTCTCCTCCAGTGCCCGGATTAACACGCCGTCAAATCCGGCCTTCAGAAGCAGACGGCGGCTGTCTCCCAGGTACCTCTGCGCATGGGTCCGGAATATCTGTGGAAGGGCCAGCCAGCACTGCTTCCCCTGGCAGTGGCATTGCTTTGCAATATCCTTCCACTGGTCCGGACTGAAACCGTCAGCATCCAGATAGACCGCCCATATCTCACTGCGGGCCAGCACAGGCAAAAGCTGGGCCGGTTCCTCCAGGAAGGCCGTGAGGACGGGGTGGAATTCAGGGACAGGGGACTGTGCGGATTCAGACTGGGATTCGGGGGGCCAGACAGCGGACGAATGGCCGGAGGCCAATTTGGTGTCTTCTGCCCTATTTTCCTTCTGTATACCGGATTCCGCCTCCGTGGCATCTTCACCGGCCAGGGTCCTGACAGGAATCAGCTTTTTTTCCAGCTCCTGAAAGCCGGCGCGGCGCAGCTCGTTAAGCGCCTGGACCGGAAGGAACAAATCCCCCCTAATCCGGGCTGTCAGTGTTTCAAAACGGAAGGGACTGCCTCCTGTTTTATTTAACTGTTTTAATACTTTCTCCTGGGTCATGGGCTGTTTTTCGGCTGCCTGGGGCGCCTGCCCCAGGACCTGGACCTTCGCTCCCCGGCACTCCAGCGTCAGACAGCTGGGGACTCCCTCTGCCAGCTCCACATGTCCCTGCACATCCTCCTTCAGCTCAGCCTCCACATAGGTCTTGTCCAGATAATCAAAGAGTTTCTGGTTTCCCTCCCTGAACTCCGGTTTTTCCCTCAGGGCAACCATACCGCGTCCATTGTGCTGCCCGTAGTAACCTTCTGTGAAGCCGCCCCTGTCAAAGAGGTCCAGAAGTGTCCTCCTGTCCTCCTGCTCCACGTAATACCCGTCCCGTCCGCATTCTATATACCGGTCCACGTATTTACGGTAAATACTCACCACGCCTGCCGTATATCTGGGGCTCTTCATTCTTCCCTCTATCTTAAGGGAGTACACGCCTGCCTCAATGATATCGGGCAGGATGTCAAGGGTACACAGGTCTTTCAGGCTCAGCACGTATCTCTCGCTGCTTTTGTTGAGCGGGGACGGTCCTGGCTGTCCGGATGAGGCCGTGCGGCCGGATGCGCCCGAATGGCCGGATGCGCCCGAATAGCCGGAACCCCCTGCCCTTTTGTTCCGGGTCTTTTTCCCGGGCTGTTCATTGATTCGGGTCCGGACACCGGTCTGTCCCGCCTGCTCCGGCATGGAACGGCTCTCTTTCAGACGGCTTATATCCCCTGGCTCGTACACCGCGTAGGGAAGACGGCAGGGCTGGGCGCAGCGTCCCCTGTTCCCGCTTCTGCCTCCAATGAGGCTGCTCATAAGGCATTGGCCTGAATAGCAGTAACAGAGGGCTCCGTGCACAAAGCTCTCTATTTCAATATCAACTTCTTCATGGATACGGCGTATTTCCTCCAGGGACATTTCCCTGGCAGTAACCACCCGGCAGCATCCCATTTCCTTCATCATCCTGGCTCCGTATACACTGGTGACCGTCATCTGTGTACTGGAATGCAGCTCCAGTCCGGGGAAATGCCGCCGCATAAAGTCCAGGGCGCCCAAATCCTGGACTATGACCCCGTCCAGCCCTCTCTCCCAGTATGGACGCATATAGCTCTCCAGTTCCTCCAGCTCGTCCTCTTTGAACAGGGTATTGACGGTCATATACAGGCGGCGTCCGTGCAGGTGGACATAGTCGATGGCCTCCAGAAGCCCTTTTTCATCCGGGTTATCCGCATAGGCCCTGGCTCCGAACCGGCTGCCTCCCATATAGACCGCATCAGCTCCTGCTGCCACGGCTGCCTTCATGCTGTCAAATGACCCTGCCGGCGCCAGTATCTCTACCTGTCTCTTCTCCATTTCGTCCAACCTTTCCTGAAAGAAAAGATGCCTCACGTATCCCCATGAGACATCCCCCTCGTAATCTTCTTATCTTCTTCCGCCTTTGTGGGAACCGGCTTTCCTGGCTGCCTGCAGCGCCTTTCTGGCAAGCTCCTCATCTGTCATACCGCCTGCAGCAGGCGCCGCCTGCGCAGCGGACGGTGTCACGGCTGCCGCTGTCTGCGCGGAGGCTGCCGTCATTCCCCTGTCTGCTTCTGATGCAGGGTTTATAACCCGTAGGGCCGGGGCCTGCTGCTCCGGCTGGCCGGATGGTGCGCCGGACATCTGTGCGGAGGCGTCTGAATCCAATGTCTGGCCTGCCTTCTCCGGCCGGGCCGGTTCCTGGACTCCGGAACCGGAAACAGGTTCCGGCTGGGATGGTTTCAATGTGATACCAGCCTCCACTTCCACTGTTTCCTTTATCTCCTCCACTGCCTCTACCTGCAGCCTGGCTGTATTCTCATTCTCAGAAGATGCACTGTTCCTGATACTCTGAAGGTTTTCCCTGGCTTCCTTTAATTCGCCTTCCAGCTGGGCGGTCCGGCGGTTCAGACGGTCCAGCTCCCTCTGCCGCTCTTCCAAATCCTTAAGCACTGCCTCCAGCTTCATCTGTGTGCTGACCAGCTCATGCTTTAAGCTGTAGGTTTCCTTCTCCATGTCATTCTTCTGGCGCTCCATCCCTTCGGCCCATTCCACAGCCTTGAAATAGTCGTCTGCTATATTTAACTCCGTCATGACCATCTGGTAATCCGCACTCTGTTTGGTGAATCCCGGTACCTTTCTCATGGCGCTGTTTTTCTCATTTACGTAGCTGGCAGCTTTCTGGAGATAGCTCTCGTCCTCGCTGCCGCCCAGTGTGTATACTTTTCCGTCTATTAATACTTGGGTGTAATTTTTTGTATCCATGCTTGCTCCCTGCTTTCTTGCTTTGCTGGTTTACGGCTTGACGCCGCGAATGCCTGGTCCGGCAGATTTCCTTTTGTGCCAGCACAACGGCGGCTGGTTTACGGCTCGCCGCCGCGAATGCCTGGTCCGCAGTGCGCGTTCGATTCCGCTCCGCTCCATCTCACTCACGGGCTTCGCCCTATGAAAAAAGGCATAGGCAGATTTCCTTTTGTGCCAGCACAACGGCAATCTGCCTATGCCTTTTTTCGCACTGCTCATTGCCTACGTGGACATTATACCACAGCCCCCGTGGTCTTAACAAGGCGGTTTCTGCATTTCTGCGCCTAGATGGCGGTAGGCTGTTTCGGTGGCGGTGCGGCCTCTTGGGGTGCGGTTAATCAGGCCGTTCATCAGGAGGTAGGGCTCGTATACTTCTTCCAGGGTTCCGGAATCTTCTCCCAGGGCCGCTGCCAGGGTGTCCAGTCCTACGGGGCCGCCGGAAAATTTCTCTATAATCATTAACAGAATGTTCCTGTCGTTCTGGTCCAGTCCCAGCTTGTCTACGTCCATAATATCCAGGGCAAAATCAGTTACCTCCCTGGTAATGACCCCGTCATATTTCACCTGGGCAAAGTCCCTGACACGCTTTAACAGCCGGTTGGCAAGCCTGGGAGTTCCCCTGGAACGCCTGGCCAGCTCCATGGCTCCCCCTGCTTCGATTTCCACCCCCAGCACCTTGGCGGAGTGGAGAATGATGATTTTTAACTCCTCCGGCGTGTAAAATTCCAGTCTCTGAATCACGCCGAACCGGTCCCTTAAGGGAGCTGTGAGAAGTCCGGCCCTGGTGGTGGCTCCCACCAGGGTAAAATGGGGCAGGTCCAGACGTATGGACCTGGCAGTGGAATCCTTTCCCAGCATAATATCAATGGCAAAATCTTCCATGGCCGGGTACAGCACCTCCTCCACCTGACGGTTCAGACGGTGTATCTCGTCCACAAACAGCACATCCCCCTCCTGGAGATTGTTCAGAATGGCTGCCATCTCCCCAGGCTTCTCAATGGCAGGGCCGCTGGTTACCTTCATATTGGTGCCCATTTCATTGGCAATAATGCCCGCCAATGTGGTCTTGCCCAGTCCCGGAGGGCCGTAAAACAGCACATGGTCCAGGGGCTCCCCCCTGGTCTTGGCTGCTTCTATATAGATGTTCAGTGTGGACTTAATCTTCTCCTGGCCCACATAATCCCTGAGGCATTGGGGACGGAGCGTTGTCTCTATGTGCTCGTCCTCCGCCGTCACTTCCGTTGTTATAATCCTGCGTTCCATTTACACCTCTATATATCCCAATCTCACGTTTCCAAAACAGTACCGCAGCGTGGCAAAAAGCAATTTTCTGACACGCCCTACAGGAAGGACAGATGCTTAAGGGACGCCTTCAGCACATCCTCCGACGTCATACCGTCCGTCACCTCCACCTGCTTCACTGCCCTGGACGCCTCCGTGTTGGTGTAGCCAAGGGCTACCAGCGCCTGGACAGCCTCCCTGGCCGCTTCCGCCAGACCGGATGCGAAAACGCCTGTATCCGCAGCATCCAGGCCGGCTGGGCCAGCCATATTGCCCAGCACATCGTCCATGGATATCTTGTCCTTCAAATCCAGTATCAGGCGCTGGGCCGTCTTATTGCCGATGCCCGGCGCTTTGGCCAGGGCCTTCACATCCTCGCTGACAATAGCCAGACGCAGGTCGTCCGGACGGAGCACGGAGAGAATTCCAAGTGCACCCTTTGGTCCAATCCCGTTCACGCCGAGAAGCTGCCTGAACATGTCCCTGTCCTGGCTGTGGAGGAAGCCGTACAGCGTCATGGCATCCTCCCTTACCTGAAAATATGTATAAACCGTCACCTCTTTCCCCATTCCCGGAAGCTCCGGAAGAAGGGATACCGGCACATGGATGGCCAGGCCCACATGACCTGCCTCCACCACGATAACGTCCTCCTCAATGGCCACGAGAGGCCCTTTTACGTAAGAAATCATATATCCTTCCTGTTCCTTCTCTCTCTAATGTCCTGCCCTTCATCATATCATACCCATGAATCCAATGCAAGTCTGCCGAACAAATATTCTGTTTTGCGCCAAAGTGAGTCATCAAACACTTGCACTCCCGGATTTTTTAGTATAAACTAACCCATGGAGGATGTCCGGAATATATATGATTTCTATTTGTCCTCTGTCAAAAAAGGAGTGATTACCCATGATAACCATCAAACATCCTGTTGATTTACCAGATACATATCCGCTGGAACGCATAGGGGCGCTGAGGGACCTGCTGTTTTTCGATATAGAAACCACTGGTTTTTCCGGTGACACCTCCCAGCTGTACCTTATCGGCTGCACATACCATGACGGCTTTGGATGGAGGCTCATACAGTGGTTTGCCGACACCCGCGAATCCGAGCGGGAGCTTCTGACGGCCTTCTTCACCTTTATGGAGCGTTTTAAGATACTGGTCCACTTTAACGGCGACGGCTTTGATATCCCCTATCTTTTAAAATGCTGCCGCCGGCTGGGCCTGCCCTATGATTTTGGCCGCATAAAAAGCGTGGATATCTACAAAAAAATAAAGCCCTACCGCAAACTGCTGGGCCTTGAAAACATGAAACAGAAATCCATAGAGCAGTTCCTCGGCATTGCCAGGGAGGACAAATACAACGGCGGACAGCTCATAGAGGTTTACCGTGAATACCTGGCCACCCATGAATCCTTCCTGTACGACCTGCTGGTTCTCCACAATGAGGACGACCTGAAGGGCATGCCCTCCATCCTGCCCATCCTGGGCTATGCGGATATGATGGAGGCCCCGTTTACGCTGGAAGGCCAGCAGCTCTTTTCCTGCGACAGCTTGACCGGCAGTGCCTGCCCCTTCCTCAACCTGACCTGGAAAAGCCCCTGCAGTATCCCGGTGCCCCTGGAATATGACAGCGCCCCGGTAAGCCTGGAGCTGAACCAGGATACCCTGGTATGCAATATTGCCCTTTACCAGGGAGAACTCAAGTACTTTTACGCCAATTATAAGGACTATTACTACCTGCCCATGGAAGACACGGCCATCCATAAAAGCGTGGGAGAGTATGTGGACAGGAACGCCCGCACAAAGGCCACAGCCAGGACCTGTTACACGAAAAAACAGGGACTCTTTCTCCCCCAGTTCGGCTCCCTCTGGTCCCCTGCCCTTATGCCGGAATACAAGGCTCCTCTCACCTATGCTGAATATGAACCGGAAATGCTGTCCGGCTGCGGCATGGCTGACGCCTACGCCAGACAGATTCTCACTTATGTGAGTCAGGCAAAGGAGACTTGATATCCTGCCTGTCCGCCGCCGGCCGCGAAACAGCCTCACCACATCCGGCATACCGCAGACAGCCTTACCACATCTGCACCTCCGGGCAGCCTTACCATGTAAAGCTGCCCGCCTCAGGTCTGCATTTTACTTACATTTCACTTTTCCCCTTCCATCCATCGCTGTCCCTGTATACCCCCATGGACTGTTCCAACACCTCTGACATCTGTTTGGAATCCATTTCCCTTATCTGTTCCAGACTTCCGTCCTCCCCTCTCACCATAAGCAGGCAGGTGGTATCCTCTCCTGCGGTAAAGGCGCTGTTTACATAAGTTCCGCATCCTCCGGTATCCCGGATGGCCTCCACCAGTTTTCCGTTATAGGAGAGGTATCCTGTATCCTGGTCCAGGCTCAGTCCGTACTGGCCGTATTCCTTTATGAATCCCCTTCCCTGCGCCCTTCGGCGGTCAGCGTCCGATGCCTGTTTCAGATAATCCGTCCTTTCCACCTCCCGGAAACCGGTCAGTTTCCCGGCGCTGTCCCGTTCCGCTTTCAGACAAATGCTTCCGGCCAAATCATTCATCTGGTTAAATACACCCGGTGCATACTCATCTATGAAATACCCCACCCCGGTGCTGTTGTATGTAATCACATCCGTACCGGCGATATAATACAGCCCCAGTTCCTGATACTCCCCGAACTGCGGAGTCTCATAAAGCATCCGGGCAGGACTTTCCTCCCCTGTTTCTCCGGACCGGCCCTGTATCCCTTCCTTTGGGGATGCAAACACGGTCATGGACAAAGTCATCACCAATATACTGCAAACAATTCCGATTTTATTTCGTTTTCTGCCTCTCATAAGTACCATTATCCTTTCTTTAACCGGGCTCTTTCCAAAGCCGTTGTACAGTAATGAAACCCTGCGTCCCTTCTCTGCAAACCGCAGCAGGGTCATGGCATAGGCAATCCGCCCCTTCCGGTCCATTCCCCTGACCGCCCTCTCATCACAGGACAGCTCCATATCACGGTTAAAGCAATACCACATCACCCAGGCCATGGGATTAAACCAATGGATGCACACAGCAGCAAACACCAGGATTTTCCACAGGTTATCAAAACGTCTTATATGCACATACTCATGCCGCAAAACATGCTCCAGCGATTTCCTGTCATCCAGGTCCATCTCTTTTGGAAACACAATTCCGGGATTTATTATCCCGCAGGTCACAGGTGAGGCAATCCGGTCAAAATACAGAAACCGGACGTTTCTCCCGACCGGATGGGATGCTTTCCACTCTTCCAGAAATTGATTTCCCTCCAAAGGCATGGACTCATTGATTCTAAGCAGCTGCCTGATATAAGCAACGGCCCCTGAAAACAACAGTGCCAAAGCCACATCAGCCCATATCAGGGTGCACCACCATGAAATCCGGTCATATGCTCCCGCTACCATTTCTTCCCTGGATTCTGCATCATCCCTTCCGGTCTCCTGAAAATCCAGGTGCGCCCCCATATTACCGCCATTTTCCAGAGCTGATTCCAGTGAAAATACGGGCAGCTGTACCGGCAGGCTCACAGGCAGCAGCATTCTGACAGCAGCCACAAACCAGAGGGCAAACAAAAAACCTGCGGGGAACAGCCTTCTTCCCACACGGCGCAGCAGCCATATGACGGCAATCAGCATACCTGCTGATATGCTCATCTGTAATAGATTCATCCTTCCTCCTGTTCCATGGATATCAGCATCTGCTTAAGCTCGTCCAGTTCTTTCCCGGACAAATCCTGTCCCGATAAAAAGGCTGCAAAAAACTCAGCTTTAGAGCCGTCAAACATCCTGTCAATCAGTTCCTCTGTCTCCGCTGCCTGAATCTCCTGCCTGGTCACGGCTGCCCTGCACAGAAAGTTGGGCTCCAGACGTACCACTGCTCCCTTATCAATACATTTCTTAATGACCGTATAGGTTGTATTGCGGTTCCAGCCAATCTCATCCTTCAGCATTTTAGCCATCTGCCCGGCCGTACAGTCACCGTGCTTCCACAGTGTTTCCATGATTTTAAGTTCAGAGTCAAATAACTTCAGTTTCATACTAACTCCTTTCAATGACTATTGCAATAGTTATCACACCTTCAGACTATCACAATAGTCACTCCTTGTCAATGACTATTTTAATAGTCACGCAAATCTGCCGCACCCAGCCTGCCCCCAATCAAAAGAAGCCCTGTCAAAAAGACAGGACTCCTAAAACGGCATCACCGCATTATTCTATTAGTACCGCCCTACTTTCTGGGCAGGGCCGCCCGGTACGTCTCTCCCACCGTATTGCCGGAATAGGCAGCATACATATGGGTGGTGGTGGAATCTGAATGTCCCAGCATGGCCTGGACCGCATGGATGTCCGCACCACCCCGAATCAGATGGGCAGCAAAGGAATGGCGCAGGGTATGGGGGGTTATGTCCGCCTGGATGCCGGCCTTTTCCCCGTAGTACTTGATGATTTTCCAGAACCCCTGACGGCTCATGGCCTTTCCGCTGCAATTGGTGAACAGCCACTGGGACTCCTTCCCCTTAAGCAGCTCATCGCGGCCCTTTTCCAGATACACGCCCAAAGCCTGCTTGGCCGGTTTGCCAAAGGGAACCATACGCACCTTCTGCCCGTCCCTGCATGTGATGTATCCCACCTGCATGTTCAGGTCCGAAAGCTCCAGCCCGATTAGCTCCGACACACGTATGCCTGTGGCATACAACAGCTCCAGCATGGCCTTGTCCCGTATCTCCTTGGATGTTGTCATACCGGGCTGGTCCAACAGGGCGTTGACCTCGTTGACGCTCAGTATAACGGGAGCCTTCTTTTCAATCTTGGGCGCTTTCAGGAGCTCCGCCGGGTCCTTGCGGATTCGTCCTTCTTTGAACATGAAATTGAAAAATGCCTTCATGGAGGCCAGTTCCCTGGATATGGTGGTAGTGGCCTTTCCCTCCTTTTCCAAAAAAAGGATATATGAATTCAGACTTGTCTTAGTCACTTTTTCAACTTCCGTTATTCCTTTATCCTCCAGAAAGGATGCCAGCTGCATCAGGTCCCTCTGGTAGGAAATTTCCGTGTTCCTGGAGGTCTTTTTCACATCCCTCAGGTAGCTCACAAAGCTTTTTATATCGGACGTCATATCGCTATTTTCCCCTAACCCGTTTCTCACAAAAAGTAGCCCAAAATCGTATGCTGACTATCATTATATCTGCATTTTTTCATAAAATCAAACACATTTTTCCCACTTTGGACCCCATTTTCAAGTGATTAACATAAAACATACAACATGTTGGAAGGGGGTATTTTTGCATGTCAATATGTTGTAAAGCAATGGTAAAATTTTTTTCTCCCCCAATCCCCAAAAAGCCCTAAAATCCCTTTTCCTTCAATGCTTTTACCAGCTCCACATAAAACTCCACCACATCAAATCCCCTGTAATCCTCGCGCTTTAAATCTATCATGTCGCCATGGGAAATACCTCTGTGCTTCCTGTTGGCAAGAGTGCCTTTAAACTCTCCCCACATGGCGGACTCAGGCGTCACCAAACCGTCGTTTTTGCCGTCCACGGCCCGGATAATGAGATAGGGAAACCATAAAAGGGGGTCGCTGAGGAAATCCCGCATCACCGATGCATAGCTCTGGTAATACACCCCCGGCGCATCCGCCACCTCTTCATTGAAACACAGGCTGTCCCGTGTGCTGAACTGATGGGTGGCCGTATAGAAATCCGGATGGGAATCACCAAACCGGCTGAACCACCTATCAAATATTCCTGCAATGCCGCGGTACAGTCCATCCGGCAGCCTGCATGCGTAATCCACAAACCGGCAGCCCCGGTGGGGCGTATTGATGGTGGTCAGGGACGCTACCATTGGGGCTGCCCCCAGCCTGGATATGGCATACCGGGAATCCAGGCCGCCCTTGGAGTGGGCAATGATATTCACCTTCTCACATCCTGTCTCCCTGCATATGTCCTGTATCTTTCTGCAGATATCATTTGCATTGAACGCAACCGTTGCAAAAGCCTCCTGGTTGCCATAGTAGATATCCGCCCCATACCGGGCCAGCTCCCTTGGAATCCGTCCCCAGTAGTTAAAAAACCGCAGGTCCCTGAAGCCTACCCCGTGTACCAGAAGCAGCGGATACCTGGTACTGCATATCTGTGACTGGGCCCGTACCTGACGCACGGATTCCTTGTAACAGGCAAAATCATATTCCCCATGTACAATCCTCATTGCATAGAGCAGGACCGCCAGGTTAAGCCCGGGAATCCACATGGCCAGAAGCATCAGAATACGGTATTTAAGCCTGAGCCGGACCGAGGTGAAAAATATGCGCAGGATGCCGTTCCACAAGAGGATGAACAGCATAATAATCCCGTAGATGCCGTTCAGCCACAATATCCTCTGGTCATGTACGGCCGGTGCAGCCTTGGGATAAAGACGCCAGAAAACAGCCGCCTGGACCGCAAAACCATACAGGGCAGTGTAGCACAGACTCCTGCCGCCTTCCATGATGGTCACCCGCCACGAGGCATAGAAATCCTTTTTTTCCGGCATAATGTTGTAAGCCATCCAGACCAGCCAGGTACAGGCCAGTCCCGCCGCCAGAAGAACGGTCCGCACTGCGGGTGCAAGGGCGCCTTCAGGCGGCCATATTCCCCCTGCCCACACATAGGCCGCCAGAGGGATATTCACTGCATATGGTATGTAAAAAGCCAGGAACAGCCGTTTCAGGCAGCTGCTGCCTGTTCTCCTCTTCTTCACGTATATCTCTCCTTTTGACCGCCTGTCATAACAGCCGGGCTCCTATAATAACAGCAGAAGGGTGCCTGCTGTCAGCAGGAACAGCCCTGCCAATGATTTGCGGTTCAGTTTCTCCCCGTCATCCAAAAATCCCCCATAAGAAGGGAGACACGAAAACCTCCAGAAAGGCCCCTGCCCCGGTAATAACCAGCAGAAGAAGGCCCGGCAGGATATGGAGCTTTTTCTGCACCTGCCCCGACCACCCTGACAGCACGTACCACACCAGGAGATAGACCAGACCATGGGGCAGGACCGTAC
>OLFS01002259.1_pt1 | contig 12554 bp, 6 predicted proteins | sample 1605491 | NCBI WGS metagenome assembly OLFS01 (sample SAMEA3888921, study PRJEB22519) | human gut metagenome | biome: human gut; feature: human-associated habitat; material: faeces | place: Denmark | collected 2011 | reverse complement strand
GGGATCGCGGCTGATCCACCTGCCGTCGCGCGGATTGAGATGACGGTAGTTGTAGTAGATGAGGCCGAGCTCGTCGTCCATGTATTCGCAAGAGAAGCGGAATTTGTTCTCTTGCGCCATGTTGCCTTCCGACGTGACCAGCCCTCCGTACGAACGGTATTCGTACAGGGCGCGGCGTCCGCGCGCCTCCCCGAAGAGGGAAGTGACGTTCTTCATCGCGTCGTGCATGCAGTAGAGATGCTCCTTCACCTGCGTCCCGTTCGCCTCCCAGCGCGTCATGGCCAGGACGCGCGTGGCCTCAGGTTCCGAGGGGTCCCAGAGGTAGCTGCGCACAAGCTTCGGCGTTTCCCCGGTCAAGTCGCACTCCGCCACCTGCAGGTAGTCCCGGTAGAGGTAGCGCGCGTGGAAGCCCGTTGTCCCTCCGACCGTCACTTTTTTCTCGAATCTCCTGCCCATATGCTTATTAAAAAACAACCACTCAGAGGATAACAGTCCCTGAGTGGTTGTAATTCGTAGAAAATTATTTCATTTCAAGATCAATTAATAATAATTACAGTTTCTATAGAAACTAACGAAAATGCTATAATCATAAAAACAATAGAAAGTAAGCAAGCTATAATATTTGTCCAAATTTTACGTTTCTTTATTAGATAATAGATACTTATAAAAAAACATAATATATTTAAAATCAATGATAAAATCAACATCGCCCATGATATCCAGTCATACCATGCATTTGAATCCAATGACACTGGAAACACCAAAGTAAAAATTATAAATATTATAACTAGGAAATAACCTGATATTGTTAAAATTAACGGCTTCATTTTTTGATTTTTTTAACTAATTCGTCATATTTTCTCAATACTCTTAATGCCCATGAATTACAATTATCTGTATCAGGATTTATTACTTGTATAATTTTAATAACATTTCTACTTACAGGCACTGGAATTATTTGCCCCATATTATTCACTTGGTATAATGTGCTTTGTTCTTCACAAGCTATCTTAATTGTAAATCTAGTCAAGCTATAAGGTTTAGGAGGTGTTTTTTTAATGGCTTCTCGCAATATGCAATCATCTAGCTTATCTCGAATTTTGATATACAATTTTCTTTCTTCACCTTCGCTATTATCCTCATGCAATCCATCAGGGAAATAGCCAATATTAGTTTCATCCTCAAAGAAAAAATGAGAATGTTGTATTGATAATCCTTCTGCTTTGTATACATGCCCATGTATAGTATAATATTTTTCCCCGTCGTGAGTGAATGCTGTATGTGCTAAAGGGCGCCTAGCTAAGTAACCTTTCCCTAAATAATCAAAATTGATGATACCATTATTATTAACGAACGCGAACAAATTCCACCCTCCCTGTTCCGCGATGGGATCCCTGCTGATCCACCTGCCGTCGCGCGGATTGAGATGACGGTAGTTGTAGTAGATGAGGCCGAGCTCGTCGTCCATGTATTCGCAAGAGAAGCGGAATTTGTTCTCTTGCGCCATGTTGCCTTCCGACGTGACCAGCCCTCCGTACGAACGGTATTCGTACAGGGCGCGGCGTCCGCGCGCCTCCCCGAAGAGGGAAGTGACGTTCTTCATCGCGTCGTGCATGCAGTAGAGATGCTCCTTCACCTGCGTCCCGTTCGCCTCCCAGCGCGTCATGGCCAGGACGCGCGTGGCCTCAGGTTCCGAGGGGTCCCAGAGGTAGCTGCGCACAAGCTTCGGCGTTTCCCCGGTCAAGTCGCACTCCGCCACCTGCAGGTAGTCCCGGTAGAGGTAGCGCGCGTGGAAGCCCGTTGTCCCTCCGACCGTCACTTTTTTCTCGAATCTCCTGCCCATGGAGTCGTAGGCGCATTCCACGGTTGTCCCGCCGTCTTCGCTTTCAAATTTCACGGGCCGGTTTTCCGCGTTGTAGGTGACTGTCCAGATGCCGGTGGAAGTTTTCACCAGCGTCTGGTTGCCGTCGGCGTCGTATTGAGGTGTAAAGGCTTCCCCGCCATTTCTGACGATGCCCGCGTACCGGTTGAGTTCGTCGGTTTCATAGTCCGTGGTGCTGCCGAATTCGAAGGCTTCCTTCCGGTTGCCGATGTTGTCGTACTGATAGCCGAAGCGGCCGCCGGGCCTGAGCTGGTCTCCGACCAGTTCGCCGCGGCTGTTGTAGGTGAACAAACGCGTCGTTTTGGGCGCCGCCGTGTTCCACGTGTCCCTGCGCCGTGTAGGACGGCCCAGCGCGTCGTAGTCGTATTCGTGCCTTGCCGGCGGGTTGGCGCTTCCGGGCCTCCGGTAGTCGATGACGGAGAGGAGGTCGCGGCTGTCTTCATAGGTGTTGACCCGGGTCATGCCGTTGGGGTAGGCGAGTTGTTCCACAAGCCCTCCCTGTTCGCAGTAAGTCCAGGAGAAGGGCGTTTCCATGCCTTCCGCTGTGAGGGTGGAGAGGCGGCCTTTGCCGTCATAGGACAGGTGCGTCTGCTGGACGCGGCGGCCGTCCGCGCTTAATTCGTACCCCGCCTGACGGCCGAGCCCGTCATAGCGCTCGGAGACCTGCCAGGCGATGCCGTTTGCCGCAAGGCTGTCGGTTTCCAGTTCTCCGTAGGGATTGCAGGCGAAGGTTCGCGTTCCGGCAGCATCAGTGATTTGCGTCAATTGACCGAGGTGATCGTAGACGAAGCTCTGGCCGGGCGTGGCGTCTGAGTAGCTGATTCCCACCAGAAAATTCCGGTGGATAAGGCAGGATGAATGTTTGCTCATCCTCATATAACAAATGTTCCTTCCGGCTTATGCCGGAAGGAACATGGTATAAATAACAAAAATATTAATGAGGAACAGGATAGGGTACTTTTACTTCATAATAATTAACAAGTTTCCCTTCTTCATTAAATTTAAATTCAAGAAATTTTAACCATTCGTCACCAGGATACTCCGGATCGCTCTTGTCACAACGATAACCCAACCTATCTATGACGGGAGGATTATTTCTTCCTACTATCCCAACTCCTAAAATATCTATTACTTCTTGTTGAGTTGTTGTCCCAATAACAAAAGACTTGGCTATTGTTTTCTTTTCTTTCCAGGAATATTTTTTAAGAGGATATTTTTTATATAAATCTTCCGGTGGGCATCTATATAAACTATTCCTGTTTGTTTTAACGGAATGATTATTTAAATCGGATTGATACAAATCAACATCTTCCGAGCAGGAGCAAAGCAATGCGCTACATAGAAAAACAACATTTTTTGATATCATCATATTTTACGGAATTATTTTTTTATCTTGTTGAAATAGATCCCTTCGGTTCCTGTTCCCATTCATTGGCAAATAGAATGCTTATTATGAAATTTGTCTAGAGTTATTATAGAAAATAAAAATAGTGTCGCAAGAGTATTCTGCATCATTCCAATATTTTACAAGTTCCCGTTGAATGTTTCCCACACTTTTGATGAATAATAATCATCTTCCTTTATGTCCTGAGTTTTTGGGGCATTAGAATAACCATAGACTTTCAAAGCCTTTTTACAGAATGAACGAAAGTTTCTATCCATGTATTGCTAGGTGAATGTCTGGGGCGCGCTCCCCTGCAGGAACCCGGCCGTGGCAATGCGGCCGTCTTCCCCGTAGCTGATGCTTACGGTGTGCTGCGCTGTGCCGCTCCGCGCGTAGATGTAGCCTGTGCTGCGCCCGAAGGCGTCTTTTTTCTCGGTGATGAGGTGGGTGTGGTTGCCCACTCGCAGGTTGTCGGTTTCCAGTTCTCCGTAGGGATTGCAGGCGAAGGTTCGCGTTCCGGCAGCATCAGTGATTTGCGTCAATTGACCGAGGTGATCGTAGACGAAGCTCTGGCCGGGCGTGGCGTCTGAGTAGCTGATTCCCGTCAGCAGCCCGCGGGCCTGTTCGTAAGTGCAGGTCTTCACGATGCCGCGGGCGTTCGTTTCCGTGGCGAGCCTGTTGAAGGCGTCCCAGGTTTTGTCCACGTGCGTTCCGTCGGCATACGTTTTGCGCGTTTCCAGCCCCGTGGCGTCGTCATAGCTCCAGGTGGTGACGTCTCCATCCGCGCGGCCAGTGGGGTCTTCCGCGACGTCTCCTTCCTGCGCCGCGCGGAAGGTGGTCAGGCTCACCAGGCGGTCGGCCTCGTCATAACCCATGAGCAGGGGCTGCGTCCTGGTCCCCCATTCGGCCGTTTTCCGGCCTCTGGCATCGTATCTGGCGCATACCGTATTTCCCAGCGCGTCCGTCACCATGGCAGCCAGGTCGTGGCAGGCGTCGTATTGCGTCACGGTCGCATTTCCGGCGGCGTCCGTCACGCTGACGGATCGTCCGGCCAGGTCGGTCCGGATCGTGACCGTGTTGCCGCGGCCGTCCGTGCGGGTCAGGGTCATGCCTGCGGCCGTATAGGCGCGGGCGGCCGTCTCCGTGATGCCCGCGTGGTTCTGCTGCGAGAGCATAAAGCCGTCCGCCGCCACCGTTTGAGCCGTGACGCTGGAAGAGGGGACAATGCTCTTTTGGATTCTTTTCGTATTTTCAGCATACTCCGTCCATTCTGCCGAAGTCAAGCCGCGTTCGTCAATGATGACCGCTTTTGTTTCCAGAACTCCGGAGAGTTCGGACAGGAGCTGCTTCCGTACGGAGACAAGCGGCTGCCCCTCAGCATTGTAGCGGGTTTGCGCCGTCACCATATAGATGCCGTCCTCCGCGTTTTCCACGCTGAAGGCATATTCCCGGATGGGGCTGTTGTCCGGTGCGGGCTGCTCCGCCAGGGCGAGCGTTTCCCTGGTCATGTTGCCGAAAGCATCGTATTCATAGAGCGCAGGCGCCATGGCGACGGCCCCCTCCTGCGCTCCCGCATCCCTCCATGCGCGGATGAGATGCCCCTGTTCATCGTATTCGGAACGGTCATACAGGAACCCGGCAGTCGTGGGCGTCACTTGCAGGACGCTTTGTCCGAAGCCGTTGACCAGGGTCCGGGAGAGGATGGTGGTCTGGCCGGCCAGGGTAACGGTTTCCCTCAGGCAGTTATGGTCGATGTCATAGACATGGCAGCGTTCGCGCTGTCCCGTGCCGTATTCATGGAGTACGGAGCCGTCGGGGTGACGTTCGGTGACGAGGGTGGCGCCGGCGGGCGTCGTGACGGTTTCCGTCAGGCCGTTTTCGCTGTAGGCTGTCGCCGTCACGCGACCCAGCACATCGGTTTGCCTGACGATACGGCCGAGCTTGTCGTATTCCACGCTTTCCGTCGTGGTCATGGCTCCCCTGTCCCGGCGTGTCTGCAGGACGCGCCCGGCGGCGTCCCGGGTGTAGGTGGTGATGGTTTCCGGGGTTACGACCGTGTCTCCGTCGCTGATTTCCGAACGGATGGTTTCCACCAGCTGGTGGGCGCTGTTGTAGCCGTACGACGTCAGGATTCCGTCTTCGTCCGTTTCCGAGAGCTTGCCGCAGCACATCCAGGACGTGGAGGTGACGCGGCCGTTGCCCCGGATGGTTTTCGTGCGGCGGCCTTCTTCGTCGTATTCATGGGCGCCGCTTGAGAGCAGCAGCCAGTTGTCGCCATCCCAGACGCTTTCCTGTTCAACAAGCACCGTGTCGTTGGCGGCAAGGAACGATTCCGTCTTGCGGCTCTGTCCGGCCGCCAGTTCGCCGCCGACCTTGGTGATAGCCGTCTTTTTGTGCGCGGCGCCGTGTTCCGCGGCCGCCTCATAGTCATAGAAGGTTTCCACGCCGGCAATGTCCCGGGTGAATTTGATTTGCCCGGCGGCATAGGGATAGGCGGCGGCTTCTCCATACGTTTCTTCCACGCTTGTCTGTTCCTGGCCGGAACCGGCGGCAGTCACGGTTTTGGTCACCCGTTCCATGAGGGGAGACTGCTCATAGGCGTAAGCGGCGGCCGTCAGTTCGATTTCCGTGCCGTCGGACAGCACCCGGAATTCGGCGACACGCGCCGGACGGTTGTCGTAGAAGCGCAGGCCGGCGTATTCGGTCCGGGTTACCTGTTCTCCGCCGCCGGCCCAGGGCGCCGCCTCAAGCGTGACCCGTCCTTCGCCGTCGTATTCATAGCGCGTGTAGCCGCCGTCCGGACGGTTGATGCGGGAGACGCGGTATTGGCTGTTGTATTCGTAGGAGGTCGTCCGCGCCAGCGGCGTGTTGAAGGCTTCCGTTTCGCTTACCAGCAGCCAGCCGCCGTCCGTGTATTGCCTGACGCTGCGGTTGCAGGCGACCGGCTCGGCGTCGTTGATGCCTCTGACGGTTTCAATGCGTTCCGAGAGGCCTCCGTAGAGGCGGTTGGTTTCAATGGTGCGGATGATGGTGTCGTCCCCCTGGCCTTTGGCGATGCTGACTCTGCCGGGTTCTTCCGTACGGGTGATGGTGTGGGCCGGCAGTCCGCGCTGCTGGCGCGTGATGACGGTGGTCCGCACGCCGTTTTCTTCCGAGGACAGGTAGGAGGAGGTTTTATAGGGTTCCCCCGTTACCTCGTATGTTCCGTCGGCCAGGACCGTGACGGCGGCGGGAGCGTACCATTCCATGACGAGTTCTCCGTCCGCTCCAGTCCGGGTGCGCATCAGCCCCTCCGCGGCGCTGTAGCTGCTTACCAGGCTGCCCTCATGGTCATACGTATTGCTCACATTCCGGAAGTAGTCTTCCGCCAGAAGAACCCTGCCGGAGGCGGAGGTCATGCCGACCACAGCGCCGGTTTCCGCGGAGAAGCGGATTTTCTGCCCGTCCGCGTCCACCAGGGAAAGGTAGGCGGGGGCACCGGAAGAGGCAGGAGCCAGAGTTTCATCCAGCAGCTGCACCCTGAAGTCGCGCTTGCGGGAGATGCCCGCAGGCAGGGCCGTATCTGAACCGGCCTGCACGTTGAAGTAAAGCGCGGCGCCCACCGGAGGCACCACGGTGATGAGGCCGGACGTTTCGTCCAGATGGACGCGCCAGGCCCACGGGCTCACGTATTTCAGGCCGCCGCAGGCTTCCGCCGTTTCACGGGCGTTTTCCGCGGAACGGAGGCTGAAGGCCGCGGGAGACGGCGCCGAAGCCCCTCCCCTGGCCAGGAATTCGGCCTGGGACATGCAGATTTCCACGCCGGGGTCACCCGGCAGTTTTTCCGCCGCAATGGTGTATTCATTGCCTTCCGCGTCCGTGCACGTACCGCAACGGCAGCAGATTTCCTTTTCCTCCGGCGGCACGTCCGAAGAGGAGCTGCTCGACAGGGAGGAAGGAGGGGTGTCCGAACTACTTGAACTGCTGCTGGAGTCCCCATGCGCGGTCACCGTCACGGAGTATCTGCACACGGACTGGTTGTATTCGTTGTGCGGCATGTCGATGTTCTGGTGCGTGATGGAGAGAGTGTACGTGCCTTCGGATAACTCAAAGGAGCCTGATTTGGACCATTCCTGGTGGCCTCCCAGTTTTCCGGGTTCATCGGCGGCGGAGGTCAGGTCCAGCTCAAACGTGCCGCCCGGGCCGGAGATGGTCAGCTTGCCCCAGTCGTCCACCGTCAGGCTGGCCACGACCGTGGCCCCTCCTTCCGGGACGCTGAAGGTGTCGTTGACGGGGGGCATGAAGACATCGGCTCCGGCTGACGTCTGAACGAAGTTGTCGGATTTTTCATAGATAACGGTATCCGTGCCGTAGGGCTGGATGGGGGTGGACATGGCATGGAGGGGCGCTGCGGCGCCCGGCTCTCCAGGCTGGCTGGCCGCCCCGGGAGGTCCGGCGGCGGGGCTGGGGTTCATCTTGTTGGCGGAACCCCTGTTCAACGAGGGGTCGTCGTTTGGTTGTTCGTTGGTATACATGGTGTGATGATTGTGGTTTGAGTGCGGCGCGAAAGGCGCCGATTGGATTGGTTCATCTTCCTTCCCCGTGCCGCACCACGGCGGACGGATGGGAAGAACAGGGAATGGAGGCCATGCCCGTCAGGACACGGACTCCGGAAAAGGAAGCTGCCTGCTGCCGGCGGCAGGGGTCAGGGAAAACGGACCGCGGGAAAATCCGCTGCCGTTTTTTTCCAGAGCTTCCGGCGCCCAGTCATCCCAGAACAGCGTGAGAAGCCCGTCCTGCAGGACGTAGCGCCCGGTGCAGCCGCCGGCGCCGCGCATGAAACGGCCCCGGGCAAAAAACAGGAGTTCGTCTCTCCAATGGGGATGCACGGCGTCATAAACGGCCACCGGTTCATCATGGAAAAGGGCCTCAATGCCGTGCATCCTGCCCGGAGAGCACCAATGGGCGCTCACCTGGTCATTCAGGCGGTGGGGCGCCGGAGCATGGCTGAGGAAGAGGCGCGGCGTGGCATGGACGCGCGCGCCCAGTTCCCGCGCCAGCCGGCCGAAGATGACGTCCTCCGCCCCGACGGCGGGAACCCGGCCGCCGTGCGCCACAATACCCTCCACAAGCGCCCGGCTCATCAGGTAGCCCGCTCCGCCGCTGGGGAACCCCCTGTCCGCCAGGGACATGTCGCCCACAAGGTCATAGCGGCCGTCGCAGAGGCTTTCCAGGCGGTCAAGCGCCAGCCAGGTATCGTCGTCGCACTTGAAAAGCCAGTCAAAGTCATAATGTTCCAGGGCATATTGATAAAAGGCAAGCCCCTTGGCGGGCAGGTGCCTGTAATCGTCCTCCACCCAAAGGGCCACTACATCGGGCTCATTGGGCAAAGGAGTGCGCCGCCCCAGGAAAAATCTGCATTCCACACCCTCCTGAGGATGGGAAAGCCAGGTCTCCCGGCACGCCTTGCGGCGGTTCGCCGCGCCTGTGCAGCTGCAGATGCCCACCAGGATATTCACTTTTTTACGCGGCCCGGGGGCAGGCTTCCAGGCGTGGCCCGGCAGATGCCTGTCCAGCAGTTCGCCTGCCATGCTGTTGCGGCTCATATTTTCCCAGGCATCCGGCTCCCGCCTGGCCATCTCTCCCCAGAGGTGGACGCACCAGGCATTGGACAATTCCGGCCCGGCAAGGCGTATGTTGCCGTTGTAGCAGTCGCGCCATCTCGTCCAGGGGACCGGATACATGTGGGAAGACGGAGCGGCCCGGTCAAACAGGCCGCAGTGGCGCAACGCGCGCGTCATCCCGGTGGGGCCGCAAAATCCCCATGGCACCTGGCGCCGGCGATCGGCGACATCCGGCACACGTCGGAGCAGTTCCTCCTTGGCCCGGACTTCTTCCGGAGAGTCCCAGGGAACGCGGAGCGCCGGATCCTCAGCAAGGCGGCACAGGGTTGCGGGAACGGAATGACCGGGAGGAAAGGCCATGGCGCCCACGGCCACCACCTCCGCCCACTCCCTGCAGAACCAGAGAGGAGAGGCAGGAAGTTCATCACCCAGGCAGATGACGTCCATATCCACCCAGAAGCCGCCTTCCTGTGAAAGGAATTTCATGCGGAACCAATCGGAAAACGGCGCCAGGCTATTGTGGGAATCATGGAAAATCGCCTCCTCCGGGAGAATATCCCGCGCATCGCGCACAAGCGTTCCTGCGGGAATATTGTCGTAATTCCGGTAGGTGAAAAGCTGGAAAGTATGGCCATGGTCCAGGAACGATTTGATGCACAGAACGGACATCAGGGGAAGTTCCCCGCCCACCCAGAGGCTTGTAACGGTTCTCGTATTCATTGTTTTACGGGTATGGGTTCGTGGCGGAATTACAGTGTTACCCAATGGGGCAGGTAAATATCCCGGTAGTCTTCCACACCGCCGACAAACCAGTCGCGCGGAACGATGACCTTCCGGGTATTTCCCAGCCACGCGCCCCACCAGGAAAAGGAAGAACACGACATGACGAGTTCCTCCATCGCCGTCATGCGGCGGAGGGATTCGCACGGAGCGCCGCGGTCGATTTCCAGCGCAAAGCGTCCGAATGCCGGCACGCGCGCAAGCATCTCCGCCGCCTCGTCCGGCTCATCGCTGAACAGCACCAGACGGTTCTTCCCGGATGATAAATGCCCTGCGGCCCTCCGCAGGAAACCAGGGTCCAGAATGCGGTGCTTGTCACGGAGGCGCCTGTAGTCCCCAAGCCGGATGTGAATGCCAACGGCGCCGGGCTCCTTCTCCGCGGTGAGAGGCGCGAAAAGCGCCCGGATGAACGCTTCCTGCCCTTCAAAATACCGCGCGCTCTGGAAGTAGCCGCGAAGCCCGCCCGTCCGGATGCGGGAGGGAACCGGACAATAGGAAAAGGAAGGTTCCTGCCAGGATGGAGGTTCATTGGTGCCGCACGGCGTAGAAGGGAGCACCCAGCCGCCGAGCCGGGAGCGCAGCATCAGGGAAGCGTCATTGTAAGCCCAGGACACCCGGCACTCCACCCCTACGGTACGGGCGTGGGCACAGGCGGCCGCCAGCGTGAACATGATGTTGCCCAGCCGCATGCCGGGCAGGAAACACGGGGAAACATACTTTTTATTCATAAGGCCGGTTTTCCGTTCCATGTTCATTCCGGGAGTCTTGCCATCGCCTCCAGCACTTCCTTCCAGCTCTCCAGGGAAACATCCAGCCCGCCCAGCTCCAGGCCGCGCGCCCGGGCCGCCTCCGCCATGTCGTCGCGAAGATTCGGTTCACAGGCCATTTTGGAAGCGTAGTAGATGAAATCCCTTTCGTTGCTGCACAGCCATCCTGTTTTGCCGTGCTCCACCATCTGCCGCCACCCGCCCCGGTTGTCCACAATGAGCACGCTGCCGCTGGCCATCGCCTCAAAGCCGATGCGGGGCCAGTTCTCCGTCGTATCCGTCGGCTGGAGGATAATCCGGCTGTGCCTGTAAAAAGCCTGCTGGGAAACTTCCCTTTGATTGCGGGCAATCCGAATCCAGTCGAAGGGCCGGCCTATCTTGGCTTCGCTCCTCTTGTCAAAACCGAGGAAAAGGCCGCGCTTCTCCACGGGGGATTCAAATGCGCCGTAGATATGCAGGGTGTTGGCCGCGAACTTGTCGGCATCCTGGCGGGAGATGCGCCCGCAGCCGAAGAAATCCTCATCGCGTTCCCGGATAAAGGGAAAGGATTCCGCATGGAAATAGGGCCTGAAGGTCAGGAACTGCACTTGCGGGTCGCCGTTGAGCTTGCGCAGCACGGGCATGGCTTCCTGGCGGACGGCTTCATTCTGATAGAGGAACATGGCGATTTCCCCCTTTTGCATGGCCTCCTTTTCCCTGGGGAAAAGCCACGTCATGCAGTTGATGAAAACTGTGCGTTTCGTATGCCTGCGTATTTCCGGCAAGGCGTTGAGGAAGCCGGCATTGCAGAAACCGAGCACGGGGTCGCCGGGTTGGACGGCCGACCAGTCCGCGGGGGCGTGCATGATGACGCCCAGGGAAACCATTTCGTTGTAAAGAGGCTCCCCGTGATAATCCCAGGACGGGATGAGATGGACTTCCACGCCCATCTTGCGCCAGACAATGATCTGGTGGTGAAGTTCCGTTCCCGCTCCTCCGTAGAGGCTCGGGAACCCGTTGACGAATAATCTCCTGATTGGACTGCTCATGAGCGCTGCTCTTCGTTGCGGAGGGTAAGAAATTTAACCAATGCTCCTGATAAAGGAGGAGAACTCCGGTGTACTGCGGCCCGCACTGCGCAGCACGGGAATGAAAATGCCATTATGTTCCAGCCTCCTGAGCCTGGTCGTAAGCTTCCACCTGCCGGCGAATACTTCATTCCTCAGGGCAAATCTGGAAGCCGTGAGGATGTCGCGCCCCGCAAGGTAATAAGCCATGCCGCGCAGGGACCAGGCAGCCAGCCCGAAAGCCTCTCCTTCGTACTCCAGGGGAAAGGGATAATCCACGCCCTCCGGAGCCTTGAAAAGCGCCTGCACATGCAGAACGGGAGCGAAAGAAGGCCGGTTTCCCGGCTCTCTGCCGACCGTGCCTCCGGCGGCTCTTACTTCTTCCAGAGAATTGAAGACGACCGGCTTCTCCACGGAATCAAAGGGGAGTTTTTCAATAAACTGCTTGCGTGCGGAAAGCACGGAAAGCTCAAGAGGAACGCTTCCGTCGGAAAGAACAACCTCCCTGTTGAGGATGATACTGCCAGGGGGAAATATCCCGGAAAGGGCGCCTACGCTTTGAACAATATTCAGGCGGGGAAGGATAATGTCGTTGTTCCTGATATCTCCGGTAACCGTGCCTACGGGAAGCAGGGGTTCATGAGAGGGGCCTGCCGCGGCATCCGCCACGGGACAGGAAAGGGAATTTTCCGAACGCTGAGGCCGGGAACTGGAATTCCCGCATGTTTTTGTTGTATTCATCATTTTGTTTTTCAAATACTTATGGTTCTTGATAAAGTGAATAAACGGCTCTTCACGGAGCTGTCCCGGACAGGGCATGCGCCAGAAAAGAAAGAACGTTCATCTGCCTTCACTATGATTGCTTGCCGCGTTTCTGGAAATCTGCCGCCCATTTCTTAAAAAAGTGAATTTTTCTTCCCGGAGACGTTTCCGGAGGCGACGCGCCCTGCTTTCCTCCAGATGAATGCTTCTGGCTGCCCGTGACAAATTCCCTTCAGCGTCAATCAATGCCTCAACCAGCTCCCTTTCCTGCGGCTCCAGGGATTCCATTTCCCGCGCGAATTCTTCCCGGAACATCAGCCCGGAAAGGAA